>Ga0209415_10004949_pt1 | contig 24209 bp, 19 predicted proteins | sample PeaSoiSIISIP2007_FD_187696 | JGI IMG/M metagenome (GOLD analysis project Ga0209415, IMG submission 187696) | Peat soil microbial communities from Weissenstadt, Germany - SII-SIP-2007 (SPAdes) (version 2) | ecosystem: Environmental > Terrestrial > Soil > Wetlands > Peat | place: Germany... | reverse complement strand
TGGACCGCCCGACCCGGCGCGCGAGTCGCTGCTCGCAAAACCCGATGGCGGCTCGCCGGAGGAGTGGGACCGCTACGCCCAGGATAGAAAGGTTCAGTTCTGGGGCTGCCCGTTTTCTTTTTACGGTCTTTCCAAAGTGATCGATGCGCAGTGGGAGCATGTGAAGGAACAATTCTCCGCGGTTCCGGGCGCGACGTTCGAAGAGGGCGAATCCTATCGCTTTCCGCTGACGCCGGAGCAAACCGAGAGAGTGGGCGAGCGGTCGAAATTGGGAATACCGAGCCTTGGCGTGTTTTCAATGGGTGCCCGGTCGGCAGTCAATCCAACTCCCAACAACGGCCATCTGTGGCTCGCGTCGGTGATACCCATGACCGGCGAGGCTGTGCTTGAAGCGCAAAAAGTGTTCACGAAGGCGTTCCGGGAATGGGGCGTCACGCCGTCGGTAGGGCTTCCGCAGTCGTATCATTGGAGGGCGTTCGTCCTTCTCTACGGATTTCCGATTACCAACGACATCGAGACGAATAAGAAGAATCGCGCGACGTTCGATCGGATGCTCAGGCTCGCCGCCGATCATGGCTGGGGAGAATACAGGACGCACACGGCGTTCATGGACACGGCCGCGAGCGCGTATTCGTTCAACAGTCACGCGCTGTTGCGATTTCACGAGACGCTCAAGGACGCGGTGGATCCCAATGGGATTCTGTCCGCAGGGCGCTACGGCATTTGGCCCCGGCAAATGAGGAAGGCGAAGACATGAGGCGCGCCGGGACCGCTGTGCTGGCTGCGCTCGGCCTCGTGCTTCTGGGCAGCTGCGCTGCCACAGCGCAAAACACGTCCTGGACGTTGTTCCCATCGCACGAGCAGGAGTCCGCAACGACGAAGGTTCAGCGCGGCAAGGAAGTATTTCAGAATCTTTGCTCCGGCTGCCACGGACCGGTCATCAAGAATGCGAGCCCCGGAATTGGCGCAACCATGCCCGGCACGGACGCGCTGGCGGCGAAATACAAGGGCGCGAAACCAGCGATGCTCGAGGAGCGCACGGACCTGACGACGGAATTCATCCAGATATTCGTTCGCAACGGTGTTTCCGTGATGCCGCGGTTCCGCAAGACCGAACTCAGCGACGCGGACATGAAAGCGCTTTCGGCGTATCTCACCCGCAACAACAAGCCGTAAGCACCGCCCGGTGCAATCTTCGATGATCGGGCTATAATGCCGCTTCGCCATCCCATGTACTTTTTTTATCGCATCCTCACCGCGGTCGGCATGTTCTTTCTCGCGCCGTACTATGGGTTGCGAGGATGGCGTCGCGGTGAACCCTGGAGCACCCTAGGCGAGCGCCTGGGCAGCGTGCCGCCGCGTATCGTTTCTCGCGCCACAGGTTCCGGTGCGGCCGATGATTTCGTTCCCGGCGCGATCTGGATTCACGCCGTGTCGGTTGGCGAAGTGCTCGCTGCAAAGCCGCTCGCCGAAGGCTTGCAGCGGCGGTTTCCGGGACGCGCGGTTTTCGTTTCTACGACCACGGAGACCGGCCAGCGTCTGGCGCGCGAACGACTGGAATCCGTGGACGGAATTTTCTACTTTCCGCTCGACTGGGTCGTGCCGGTCCGTCGCGCCCTGCGATCCATTCACCCCGCGCTCGTGATCGTGATGGAAACGGAGATCTGGCCGAATTTCCTGCGTGAAGCCCGTCGCCAGGGCGTGCCCGTAGTCTTTGCCAACGCGCGCATTTCGGAAAAATCGTTCGCCCGGTTCAAACATTGGGATTTCCTCGTCGGCGAGTTCTTCAAGCGCACACTGCAGGACGCGGAACTTTTTCTCGCGCAGACGCCCGAGGACGCCGCGCGGCTGCGCGAGATGGGCGCAGCCGAAGATCGCGTCGAGGTGACGGGAAACCTGAAATACGATGGCGAGCCTCCGGCCACGAGCGAGTTTGGCGCGTGGCTGGAAGCTCAAATTCGCGCGCAGGAGCGCTGGCCGATGTTTGTGGCTGGAAGCGTTGTCGCCGAAGAAGAAGAAGCCGTGATCGCCGCCTACGACATCGTGCAGCGGCAGTGGCGCCGTGCGCTGCTTGTTCTTGCGCCGCGGAAGCCGGACCGATTCGACGCGGCCGCGGATATTGCCGCTGCGGGCGGCTGGAATGTAATCCGCCGCAGCCGTGTGGATGCCACGAAGCCGCTCGACGAAAATGCGGATGTGCTTGTGCTCGATTCCATCGGAGAACTCGCGGGCCTTTACTCGCTGGCCGACGCCGTGTTCGTGGGTGGCTCGCTGGTCCCCGCGGGCGGCCACAACATTCTGGAGCCGGCGTGGTTCTCGAAGCCTCCCGTGTTTGGCCGATCCATGGAAAATTTTCGCGACATGGCGGGGCAGTTTCTTGCGGCGAAGGCGGGAGTCGAGGTCACGAGCGGCCAGCAGCTTGGGAAAGTATGGGTGCAGCTGGTCGAGGACAATGCGCTCCGCGAGCGCATGGGCAAAGCCGCGCGCGGGCTTTCCGAAGGCAATCGCGGCGCCGCAGCGCGGTCGCTTGAGCGTATCGCAGCCGTGCTCGGCGAGCGGGAGCGCCCGGCGTGACGCTCGTCGAATCGCTTCTGTGGCCCCTGACGCTGCCCTACGGTGCCGTGGTGCATCTTCACGCGCGCGCCTACGGCAAGGGAATCCTGCACCGGCGCCGCCTTGATGGCATGGTGATCAGCGTTGGTAACCTCACCACGGGCGGTACGGGCAAGACGCCGATGGTTCTTTGGATCGCGCAGAGATTGCTCGTCGAAGGTAAAAGCACAGGCATTCTGACACGGGGATATCGCGGCAAAGGAGATGCGGCGACTTCGACCAGCGACGAGGTGAGAATGTTGCAAGCGCGCTTGGGCGACCGCGTTGCATTCGGAGTCGGAGCAGATCGCTTCGCGCACGGCAGCGAACTCGCCAAGCGGGGCGTCGAATCGTTCGTTCTCGATGATGGATTTCAACATCTGCAATTGGCGCGCGACGTGGATATCGTTCTGATTGACGCGACGAATCCTTTCGGGGGCGGCCATCTGTTGCCCGCGGGCCGTCTGCGCGAGCCGCTATCGGCGCTGTCGCGCGCGAACGTGATCGTCATCACGCGGAGCGACCACGCTCCGGCGATCGAGGCCGCCATCCGGCGCGATTCAGACGCGCCGATTTTCTACGCGCGAACCCACCTCGAATCCATCCGCGCATTTCGCGGCGAATATCCTGGAGCGGAATATGGCGAAGCGCCTTCGCGCAAGCTGTTCGTGTTCAGCGGTATCGGCAATCCAGCCGGCTTCCGCACCGATTTGCGGGAGTGGGGCCTCGATGCCGCGGGTTACAAGGTGTTTCCCGACCACCACCGTTACACCGCGCAGGACGTGAAGGCGATTGAGGCCGAGGCCCGCGCGGCGGGGGCGAATGGAATCATCTGCACGGAGAAAGACATCTTCAATCTTTCGGGTGTTGCGCTGCCTGCGCTGGATCTTTACTACTGTCGCATCTCGCTGCATATCGCTCGCGAGCGGGAGTTCTGGCAGAACGTACTTTCGGTCGCGGAATCCCATATCCGATCCCGGCGATGAATCGGCGGCTTGAAAGCGAACGGCATTTTCACGAAGGTTGCGCTCGTTTGCTGCAATCGGGGTGCGTGTGATACTTTTCGGCGCGGCGTCGCGAACCTTTCCCGCGGTGCTCAACACTTAATGGATACGCGTGACAAAATTCTCTCCCGCGGTGGTCTGCACGATGTGCTCGAAGAACACCGCCGCGCGGGACGCAGGATCGTGTTCGCGCACGGGGTGTTTGACTTGCTTCACGCCGGCCATGTCCGCTATCTCCGGGCGGCGCGCGACGAGGGAGATCTGCTCGTCGTGGCAATCCATTCCGATGCAAGCGCGAGGAAGCTGAAAGGCGAGGGCCGGCCAATTCTGACCGAGCGGGCCCGCACGGCGCTCGTGGCCGCGCTTGCGGCCGTGGATTACGTCATCATCTTCGACGAAGCCGATGTGGAACCTTTGCTGCGCGAATTTCAGCCCGAGGTGCACGCTCGTGGCGCCGATCTCGTGGTCAAGGCGGCGCGCGACGCTGAACTCGCTGCGCTGCTCGGGATTCGCGTCGCCCTCGTCGGTGATCGATCGTCGCACTCGACGAGCGACATCGTGGCGCGCCTGCGCCGGGGCAATAATGACTGATTCGCGGTCCCTGCAAATCAAGCAATCGAGAAAATTCTGGATGCGCTGGCGAGTCCGCCTGGGGTATCCGGTCGCGGTGGTGTTCCTGGCGCTCGCCAGGCCGATCCCCCGTTCGATTGTGATCGGAGGAATCGTAGCCGTCTTCGGCTTGCTCGTTCGCGGCGTTGCTTCGGGGCATCTCCGGAAGGACGAAGAACTCGCCACGACCGGCCCTTATGCGATGACGCGAAACCCGCTCTACCTCGGCAGTGCGTTTCTGGCGGCGGGATTCATCATCGCGGGAGATTCATTGTGGGCCGGGCTGATCGTGGGCGTGTATTTCGCGGTTTTCTACTACGCCGTGATTCGCAATGAAGAGGCGGACCTGCGTAAGCGCTTCGGTGCGCCATTTGAAGAATACGCCGCGCGCACACCACTGTTCTTCCCCAGGCTCCGCGCGCCCAAAGTCGAGGCGCCACCGGGAAATGCGCGAGCGAACGCGTTTTCGTGGGCGCAGTACCGGCGGAATCGCGAGTATCAGGCGCTGTTGGGGACGATTGCGGGACTTGGAATCGTATGGCTGAGAATGTGGATCCGGCTGCAGTTTGGTTACTGATCCGGCTGGGCTACTGCAGCCTGTAAACGGCGTGCATCACTCGCTGAAATTGCGGCCTGTAGATTAAATCGAACGCGCGTTCCTTGCCTGGAAACATTTCCAGTGCGACGCGCTTGGTCGCGGCGATCATTCCCGACGCTTCTTCCGCCGTGAGCCCGCCTTCGGCGATCGTTTCCACGGTGAGCTGGACTAGAATGCGCAACCGCCGGATACGCCGGCTCTCGTCGTCTATTTCTTCCTGCGTCGGATCCGTTTTTGCGCCGTCTAGTAACGTTGGCATGGTTTATTGTGCAGCTTGAATGGCAATGATGCCTGCGGCCGCCGGAACCGGCAATAGTACTCGGGGCCAGCCTGGCCTATTTTGCACTGTTTGAAATTGGCACACGAGGCGTCGAAGGCGAAGGAGTACAATCGCGGCGCCAAATGGAGGGCCTACAAGTGAGAGGACATATGCTACGAATCGTTGTGGCGGGCGTGCTGCTCTTTGTGACGCTGTCGGTAGCGTTACCCGCGCCCACAATCAAAGCCGCGGCTGCAAGCAATGAACCTCAAAGCGCTTCTGCAGCAGCGTGCGATTACACATGCTTGACCGGCTTCATCGACGAGTACCTGGCCGCTCTCGTCGCGCACGATCCGAGCCATCTGCCTCTGGCAACCCACGTGAAGTTCACCGAGAACACGATGCAAATGAAACTTGGCGACGCGCTGTGGGGCACCATCAGCGGCATGGGAACTTACAAGGTCTATTTCGCCGACCCGCAGGCAGGCCAGGTTGGATTCGAGGGGACGATTCGGGAGAATGGAACGCCTGCGATTTTGGTGATTCGGCTGAAAGTAGAGAACCGCAAGATCACGGAAGTCGAAACGATAGTCCGTCGGGGCGCGGATCCTGCCGAAGCCCTGGAAAAATTCGGGCAGCCGAATCCCGCATGGCTCCAACCTCTGGCGCCCTCCGAGCGGTCGTCGCGCCAGGAGATGCTCAAGATCACGAATCAGTATTTCGAAGGGATCGTGCATCTGTCGGGCGACATGGTTCCGTTCGACGACAAATGCAACCGGATTCTCGACGGCATTCAGGACACCAACAATCCCTCGTACAACGAAGGTTGGGGACACGGCTCGTTCAATCCAGCCGCGATGGGATGCCGTGAAAACATGAACACGAAGATTTGGGCCTATATCAAGGCTGTTGACCCGCGGCGGTTCATGATCGTGGACGAAAAAATGGGAATCGTGTTTGGCTTTTTCATGTTCAATCATCCCGGGACCGTGCTGGAGGCGGACGTTCCGGGAGTCGGGAAAATCCCCATGCCTCCGTCCGCGAAGCGGCCTTTCAACGTCGAGGTCGCGGAATTCTTCAAAATTCAGAACGGCAAGATACGCCAGGTGGAAGGCGTTCAACTTGCCCTGCCGTACAAAACTCCGACAGGGTGGGACAAGTAGAACCGTGTCACGGTCAGGGTGCGAGATGACCCTCGACGTAAGTGCGCACCGAGAGGTTTGTTCCGTCCGTGTGCACCGTGATAGCGCCGTCGCGATCGGTGCGCAACAACCGCACGCCGTGCTGCCCGAGGCGTTCGACCACGCTTTCCGATGGATGCCCGAATGGGTTCGATTCGCCCACCGAGATGACGGCCTCGCGCGGCGCAACGGCGGCGATAGAGTCCTCGGTCGAAGACGTCTTGCTGCCGTGGTGCGCGGTCTTCAGGAAATCCGCAGCGAGTGGCGCACGTTCCTCAACGAGCTTTTCTTCCGTGCGTTTCTCAATGTCACCGGTCAGCAGGATGTGTACCTGGCCGTCTGAAAGCCGCAGGACGAGCGACGCGTCGTTCGGTGTCGCTCCCTGGCCCGTGACGGGCGGCCAAAGCACGGCGGCTTGAGAGCTGTTCCAATCGGCCTCGGCACCCTGCGTCTTCTGCACGACGGTAATGCCGTGCGAGCGCGCATCCGCAAGTAGACGCTGGAATGCCGGTCTCTCGTCATCGCGTCCGATCCAAAGTTCGCCAACTCGGAAATTTGCGAGTACGGCGTCCAAGCCATATACATAGTCGTGATCCGCATGCGTAAGAGCAACCACGTCGAGCCGCTTGAGGCCGCGCGACCAAAGATACGGCGACACAACTTCTTCGCCCACGTCCGTTCCCGAGCGATATCCACCGACCCACTCCGAGCCCGCGAGGCCGCCGCCATCAATCAGCATCGTGTGCCCGTCGGGAAACGCCGCGAAAATCGAATCACCCTGGCCCACATCGAGCACGCTCACTTCAAGATGGCCGCGCACAAGGTCTGGCGCAAACGGGTGCGACGCGACCAGGACGGTCAGCGCGAGCAGCACGAAAGCGGATGCCCACTCCGCAGCCGCGATCGGCGGCGGAAGCTGACGCCTGGCTAGGCGTCCCGTTCGCTGTGCGGCGGCTGCCCGCGCTGTTGCCGCGAGAACAATTAACGCTGCGAAAAACAGAAGTATCAACCAGAGCGGCGGATCGGGAATACGGTACGAAACGCGCGGCAGACGGCTGAACCAATTGATCGTCGCGACCAGTAATCCGGCGCAGAATCCGACTGGTTTTGCGACGGCCATCGCGAGCCTCGTCCACACAAAAGTAATAAGCAGGGCGAGAAAACCGAGTGGCACGATGATGCCCGTTAAAAGTACAGCTGGGATATTGCTGAGCGGACCCGCCAGGCTAACGCGGTGAAAATCGCGGGCCAGAAGCGGCATCATTCCCCACTGAATCACCGCCGAGAGCAGCACGATTTCCCACAGGCGCAGTCCGGCGCGGATGGGCAGCGTCAACAGCTCGCCGGCGCGCGACGCGAGCCGCTGCGGCAATCGAGCGGCGAGCCATTGAGCCGCCGCGCGCATTTCGATCCGGAATTGCGCAATCTTAGGTGGGTGCGCGCCGTCGCGCGTGACGTCGCCCAGATGCCGCAGCCCGTTGCGATAGGGAGCGCTTGTGCGGCTCATCCAGGGCAGCGCGAGCCCTGCGATGACGCTCGCAGCGAGGAAGGAAAGCTGAAAGCTCGAGTCCGTGAGGGACGACGGTTTCCAGAGAAGGAGCACGAGCGCCGCGAGCGCAATCGTATTCAGCAATTCGACACGCCGGAAAAGCGGACGCGCGCACAGGTAGAACGCGGCCATCATCGCAGCGCGCAGAATCGGCGGGCGGTCCTGCACCACGCCCACGTAGGCGGCGAGCACGCCGAGCGTCACAAGAGTGGTGACGCCGATGGGGAGCCGCAGACCGCGGCAAAGCCAGACAAGGAACACGACGAGCGCGCCGACGTGCAGTCCCGCCACGACCAGGACGTGGTACGCGGCCGTTTTCTGGAACGCGGTGACGACCTCGGAATCCACGAAGCTGCGGTCGCCGAGCAGCATGGCTCGCAACACAGCCGCTCGGGCCGGCTCTCCCGGGAAGAGAGCATCGAGGCGAACGAGCAACGCTCCGCGTGCACGCGCCAGGCGTTGCAAAAAAGTCGGGCGCGGGCGATCAATTAATTGCAGCAGTTCGCCGCTACGGAGCGACCCAGTCAGATCGATTTTCTGCCGTGCGAGGAAGTCGCGCAGATCGAACGCGCCGGGATCGAGGAAATTGCGCGGCGGCCGCGCCTTCACGAGAGCCTCGACGCGATCGCCAGCGCGTAAGTTCTGGAGCTCATCGGCCGCGTGCACTTCGCCGTATAGATTCACGCGCAGGCCACCGCTGACTGGCACGGTTTCGCCAGCCTCTTCCACTTGTTCGAGGTCGATGTCGTATCGGCGTCCCCACGGAAGCGTTATGGGGTCTTCACGCAGGCGTCCGCGCCAGCGCAGCGGATCGTTTGTGTCGAGGCGAACGGCGGCGATGAGACGGGCGACGTGATTTGCGGGAACGGAGGCGCGCTCCACGCCTGTGGCCAGCGCGCCGAGGGCGGTCCACGCGACGAGAGCAACCACCCACGCCGACGCACGATGCTGCTGCCACAGCAAGAGTCCGGAAACCAGAATCGCCAGCGAGGCGATGGCGATCCACAGCCGTAGCGACCCAGGCCAGCGAGTTGCAAACCCGATGCCGGCCGCGAACGCCGTCACGAGCCACAGTACCGGCAGTTTCACGGGTGCCGGCGGAGGCTTACCACCGTCTCCATGTGAAATGTCTGAGGAAAAAGATCGAACAGGTGAACGCCTGATATGTCATACCCAGCCTTAGTGAACGCCGCGAGATCGCGCGCAAGCGTAGGCGGATCGCAGGAAACGTACGTGATGCGAGCGGGCGCAATGCGTGCGAGCTGCTTGATTATTCCAGGCGTCAAGCCTGCTCGCGGTGGATCGAGCACGACCAGCTCCGGCCGTTCTTTCAATTTTGTGAGAAATTGCTCTACGTCGGCCGACCGCACTTCGATGATTCGACCGCTGCGGGCGATTCTGCCGGAGGTATTCGCTTCCAAATCGCGCGCCGCTGCGGGATTCGATTCGACAGCGATCACGCGAGCGAAGCGTTTCGCCAGAGGCACTGAAAACAGGCCCACTCCGGCAAATAGATCGAACGCCAGCCGCCCATCGGCTTCCTCTTCAGCGACCACGCGCGCAAGCTCGCCCGCGAGAAACCGATTCACTTGGAAGAATGAAAAGTGGCCAACACGATATGTCGAACCGGCCGCTTCGCATTCGACGAAGCCGGGGCCATCGAGCTCCATGCGTTCGCGAGTGGGATCGTGGAAAAGCAGGCTCTCGATTTCCGGTAGGATTCCGCGAAGCTTTTCGACAAGTTCCTGGGCGCGGGGAGGGAAGCCGGCGAACGTAGCCGTGATGAGGAGCTTGGAATCGTCCCCGCCAGCAAATGCCTCGATCTCGCGCATCTCGCGCGGCAACATACCCGCTGCTGCGCCCGCGCGAAGCGCGAGAAGAGTTTTCAGCAGGAGCGGCGACAAGATCGCGCAATCCTCGACCGTACACAGCGCGGTGGAGTTGGCGCGAAAATATCCGATACCCAGGCCGCCCGCGCCATCTTCGCCGAGCGGGCGGACTTTCCATTGCGCGCGATTGCGATAGGCCCAGGGCGGCGAGGCGTGCGTGGTAATCTCGCCGGGCCATTCAATGCGCCCGATTCGCCGGAGCGTCTCACCCAGGATTTCGGTTTTGTATTTGAGCTGCGAGTCGTAAGGAATGTGCTGGTAATCGCAGCCGCCGCAAACGCCAAAATGCGGGCATCGCGCGGACGCCCGGTTGGGCGAAGGTTGGAGCATTCGCTCGACGCGCGCGCGAATGAACTTCTTTTTCTGTTCAACCGTAGCGGCGGCGATGCGCTCCGCGGGGAGCACAAAGGGCACGAAGATGGTCGAGCCGTCGTGATGCGCCAGGCCCTCGCCGCCGTAGATCAGCTTTTCGATGGTGATTTCCACGGCGACTATTGCCCCCCGGATCTGTGTCGATTAGACATGGGGCCGATCCTGTATTTTCAATGACTTAGGCCGATTTCTAATCGCCGGTGTGTCGATTAGAAAGTAGCGAACCTTCGCCCTCTCGTTGGTCGCGCTCGCACCGAATTGTCGTTTGTAATTCATGATTCCGCAAAGACGCTAGCACAGTTGCAAGCGACGGAATAGATCGTAAAAGTACGAAGAACTAAAATTAGACCAAGGTACAGGCCGCAATCGAACTGCGGAGCGGCTGAATTACCCGGTGATCACGTGAGGTAGAAGAGGCTCAAGCGCGGGACACCGAACTGCTCGAACAGCCGCTTCTGCGTGTACTGCCGCTCGAGCTGCGCCAATTGTTCTGCAGACATCTTACGCCGGTATGGGGCAAGCGAGCGGTCCATTTCGCGGCGGATCGCGAGGAGCGCCTCTTCGTCTGCATCGGCGGAAAGCGCGGCGGTGAGCTTCTCTTCGAGAATTGTGAGCCTGCGCTCGAGGTCTTCCAGATCGAGTGCTGTCGGCGAATCGATGAGCGGCAGCGCTTCGTCGATGCGCTTGGCCGTTTCTTCCATGCGCGAGGCCATGGCGGAGTGCGTGGCTCGATTCTTCTCGGCGGACGCTCGCAGGCGCACGGCGTTGCGTTCGAGATAGCCTTTCAGCTCGGCGCGCGAGAACGGTTCGGCGGCGGGCCGCGCAGCAATTTCCGGGCCGGTGCCTGCGGCTGCCTCCTGCGCTTCAGCGGCAGCGTCGAGCACGGCGTCCGCGCAATAGGCGAGGCTTTTTAGCTGGCGCCCGCCGGCGGCGCGCCGCGAGCGGGCCCAGCTTTCGAACGCGCGGTCGATTCCTTTCAGCACGGCGTTGAGCGGGATGCCCGCCTTCTGCCACGTCTCGACGATGGCCCAATCGAGCGGCGAGACCAGCAGGTGCGCGCCGCGCTTGCGCCAGAAATGCTCCTCAATTTCGGTGAAATAATTGAAATAGTTGAAGGGTTCCATTGTCGTTGTTGCAGAATTGGTGGCGCTGCGGCCGGAAAGACTCGACTACATGCTGCGATAGACTCGGCGCGAAGGAAGCACGCTTCGCGTGCGTCTTTTTCGTGGGGATGAATCCCCACACTTTCACCTTGATTCGCGCTTCGCGCGAATATGAAACCAACTGCAAGGGCTGCCGAGCTGAAGCTCGGCGCTACATTTGAACCTAAACCGCAAAGCTGGCGAAGATCTCGCGATCGCGTTTGCGATGAGCGGGCCAGCACGTTCGATTTCGCCACAGCAGAAGTCTCAGTGCAAACGAGCGCCTAGGGCTTTGCGCCCGTTTGGTTGCGTTCCCAAATGATGCGCAGTCCATCGAGGGTGAGGAACTCGTCGATGTGATCAATGTGCTTCGAGCCTCCGGCAAGGAGTCCGGCGAGGCCGCCCGTAGCGATCACTTTCAATGGCGAACCGAACTCGGCTTTTGTGCGGGAAAGCAGGCCGTCCACCAGATCGACAGCGCCGTAGTAGAGGCCGGCTTGCATCTGCTCGACGGTGTTGCGTCCGATGATTTTTCCGGGATCCTTGATTTCAACGCGCGGCAGCTTCGCCGCTCGCGAGAAGAGCGCCTCCGCGGCGATGCCAATGCCCGGAACAATGGTGCCTCCCAGATATTCGCCCCGCGCCGAAATCACATCCAGCGTGGTCGCCGTGCCAAAATCGACGACGATGCACGGGCCGCCGTATTTTTGGAACGCGGCAACGCCATTCACAATGCGGTCCGCGCCCACCTCTAGGGGATTGTCAACGAGCACGGCCATCCCCGTCTTCACGCCCGGCTCGACGAAGAGCGCCTTGCGGCCGAAATAATGGTCCGCCATCCCGGCGAGCGTGGAGTTCAACGGTGGCACAACCGAGCTAATGATGATGCCGTCAATTTCGCGCGGTTCGAGCTCCGCCAGCGTGAAGAGGTTGCGCGTGAGAATCCCGTATTCGTCAATGGTTTGGTCGCGCGCGGTGGTCAATCGCCAGTTGGCTATGAGTTTCTTGTCGCGGAACACTCCGAGCACCGTGTTCGTGTTTCCCGCATCGAGAGCCAGAAGCATCAGGGAGCCTCCGTCACGTCGCCGGAAAGCACTGGTTCTGTGCCGCGCCCGTCGTCGCGCGTTATGCGCAGGACGCCGCTCGGCTCAAGCCCGGCGGTGACGCCCGTGAAGGTTTCCGTAGCTGTGGTGATACGCACGCGCTTGCCCTCGAAGTAGCTGGATACCTGAGCGAACCGCCGGAGGATCGGCCGCGCGCCCTCGGCGAGAAACTGATTGTAGTAGCTGTCGAGGTGGCGCAGCAACCGGATCAGCAGCTCGAGGCGTGAATGAAACTTGTCCGTCTCGATGCGCAGCGAGGTCGCGACATCCTCGATCTCCTCGGGCATTTTCGTCTGGTTGACGTTCATGCCGATGCCGACCACGGCATAGTGCACGCGGTCCGGCTCGGCGTGCATTTCGGTGAGGATGCCGCAAAATTTCCGGCTGCCGTTTCGGCCGCCATTGCCTGCATGACGGATCATCAAATCATTGGGCCAGCGAATGTCGGGAAGGGTATCAAGATCCTCGGCGGCAGCGTCGCGCGCCGCGAGGCCGGCAATCAGCGTGAGAAGCGGCGCATGTGCGGGCGGAATTGGCGGGCGCAGCAGGACGCTGCAGTAAATCCCGGACGACTTCTCCGAGGCCCAGGATCGTCCAGCGCGGCCCCGGCCGGCTGTTTGCTCCTCGGCGAGGACGACGGCTCCGTGGGGCTCGCCCGCTTCGCCCAGGCGCATGGCGACCGAGTTCGTGGAATCGGTCTTGAAGAAATGGTAGATGCGGCGCGCAAACGGCGTGCCGTATAGGCGGTGGCTCAGCATCTGCGGGGCGAGAATGTCCGGCATGCGCTCGATGTGGTAGCCGGAGCGCGCGTGGCCCTGAACCTTCACGCCGACGGCGCGCAATTTTTCGATCCAGCGCCAGACCTGCTGGCGAGTGACGCCGATCTCTTTTGCGATCTTCGCGCCGCTGATGACGATGGTCGAATTTTCGGCCAGCAGCGTGAGCAGCGCGTCAATGCGCCGGTCGGTGGTGCCGGGGAGGTTCGCCATTCGCTTCGTAGCCATGGGTGGAAACCACGAAGCATACTCGACCGCTGCGCCGCGAACAAGTTTCCGTCAATCCCGAACTCACCACAGAGGTCACCGAGAGCACAGAGAAAACGGAGGACTCACCGCACCCTTCGCCAAGGCACTCAGGGCAGCCCGTTCGCCGCCTCTGGCGGCTCAGGGTGCCAATCCTTATCGAATTGGCAGGAGACGCAGAGAACGCAGAGAAGAAAAAAACACAGAGAAAATTTCAAGATCGAGCCGTGGCGCTCCATATGCTGTTGAATCTTGCACTTATGAGAAAGGACTACGACTCCAACTGTTGCAGGCGATCGCGGAGCTTTTTGAGTTCGATCTGGCGCTCCATCATAGTCGCGCGCAGATCGTCCACGACCTTTCCGGGGGCCTTGCTGGTGAAATTGTCGTCAGCGAGACGCTTTTGCTTCGATTCGATGTCCTTGGCGAGGCGCTCGATTTCCTTTTTCAGGCGCGCAATCTCGCCAGGCTTGTCCACCGTGTCGCCATACGCGATGCGCAGATCAAACGCCGACGTCGAGCGAATCGCCGCACCCGTGGGATCCAAGTGGACCGCCGAAATCTGAAGTTCCGAGAGCGCGGCCAAACGCAAAAGCGGGTCCATATTTTCCGTGACGAGATTGCGGAGCATCGGACCGGTCGTCCAAAAAGACGCCGCGACTTTTCGTTTTGGATCGAGCTTCATCTCAGCGCGAATATTGCGCGCGGCGATCACGATTTCCTGCAAGCGGGCCATCGAGTCGTCCGCTGCCGCGTCGGACCAATTAGGGAGCGGTTCGGGAAACTTATCGAGCGCGATCGAACGCGCGCCAGCGGGCTGCGGCAGCTTGTGCCAGAGTTCTTCCGTGAGGAAGGGCATCACGGGATGGAGCAGGCGCAGTGCGTTATCCAGCGCGGCGAAAATGTTGCGCCACGCGGGGAGCGCGACTTCGCGATCGGCGTCGGCCAGCTGCAGCTTGACCCATTCGATATACCAGTCGCAGAAGTCGCCCCAGAAAAATTGGTAAGTCGTCTGGCAGGCTTCGTGAAAGCGAAAGTTTTCGAGCGCGTTATTGACTTGCGCCGTGATGGCAGCGAGGCGCGAAAAAATCCAGCGGTGCGCGAGCGCGCCTTCGCCCTTGACCGGGTACGGCGCTTTAGCGCGAATTTCCGGAGCGGCAAGTTCTTCGAGCGCGAAGCCGCTCGCTTCGACCTTTTCGAGGTTGATGAACAGGAAGCGCGCGGCATTCCAGATTTTGTTTGCGAAGGAGCGTGCGCCGAGGATGCGGTCGTCGCTCAGGATGATGTCCGTGCCGGGCGCGGCCATGCTCGCGAGCATGTAGCGGAGCGCGTCGGTGCCGTATTGCTGAGTCAATTGCAGCGGATCAACACCGGTGCCCTTCGTCTTGGACATCTTCGCGCCCTCAGAGGTGCGGACGAGCGAATGGAGGTAAAGGCGCTTGAAGGGAATGCGGTCCTTTGCGGTCGCGCCGCCCGTGAGATGCAACCCCATCATGATCATGCGGACATCCCAGAAAAAGAGAATGTCGTAGCCGCTGATGAGCAAGCTCGTGGGGTAGAACGTGCGTAGATCCGGCGTGTCGTCAGGCCATCCCAGCGTGGAGAACGGCCACAGGGCCGAACTGAACCAAGTGTCGAGGACGTCGGTATCCTGCCTCAATTGCGGGCTGCCGCACTTTGGGCATTTTGTGGGGACGCTTGCGGCCTCCGCATGGCCTTCCACGATTTCGACGCGAGAATCCAAAGCGGGAACCATCTCTCTGCAGTTCGCGCAATGCCAGATGGGAATGCGATGGCCCCACCAGAGCTGGCGCGAGATACACCAGTCCCGGATGCTATCGAGCCAGTTCAATAAAATGGTGCGCTGATTATCGGGCACGACTTCGATGCCCCCTGCGCGAACGACTTCTTTCGCGGACTCAGCGAGCGGCTTCATCTTCATGAACCACTGCGTGGAAATGCGCGGCTCGACGATGGACTTGCAGCGGTCGCACATGCCGACCGCGTGCATGTGATTATTCACGCTTTCGATCAGGCCAAGCTCCTGAAGGTCCGCGACAATTCTCGCGCGGGCGGCAAAGCGCTCGAGTCCCGCGTATTTGCCAGCGGCATTGTTCATGTGGCCGTCGGGCGTCATGACATCAATTTCGGGCAGGTTGTGTCGCTTGCCGACTTCGAAGTCATTGGGATCGTGCGCTGGCGTGATCTTCACGACGCCGGTGCCGAATTCGCGATCCACGTAGGCGTCTGCGATCACGGGGATTTCGCGATTCACGAGCGGCAATAGGAGTTTCTTGCCGATGAGGTGCTGGTAGCGCTCGTCATCCGGGTGCACGGCAACAGCCGTATCGCCAAGCATCGTCTCTGGACGCGTCGTGGCGACGACGAGCATTTCCTTCAGGCCGACCAGTGGATAGCGGATATTCCAAATTTCGCCGATGCGCTCGTTATGGACCACCTCCAGGTCACTAATCGCAGTGAGGCACCGGGGGCACCAGTTGACGATGTAGCGGCCGCGATAAATCAGCCCTTCGCGATAGAGCCGCAGGAACGCTTCGATCACCGCGCGATAGAGGTCGGGCTCGAGAGTGAAGCGTTCGCGCGTCCAATCGCAGGAAGCGCCCAGGCGAATCATCTGCTCCTTGATCGCGCCGCCGCTTTCCGTCTTCCATTGCCAGACGCGCCGCTCGAATTCCTCGCGGCCCAGGTCCTGGCGGCGGATTTTTTCCTTGGCGAGTTGGCGTTCGACGACGAACTGCGTGGCGATTCCGGCGTGGTCCATGCCGGGTAGCCAAAGCGTGCGGTGGCCGCGCATGCGGTGCCAGCGGACGAGCATGTCAATTTGCGTGTGCTCGAGCATGTGACCGATGTGGATCGTGCCGGTAATGTTAGGCGGCGGGAGCGCGATCGAAAATATCGGGCCGTCGGCAGAATTTTCGGCGCGGAAAAGCTTTTCGTCGAACCAGGCCTTTGCCCAGCGCTCTTCGATCTCCTTCGGCTCGTAAGCCTTGGGAATTTCCCGGGGCATGAATTCCTTATGGTCTTGAATTTCGTGCTGAGGTGAAACAATCAATGATAAACGGCGGGCGCGCAGGTCGTCAATCGGCGCGGCAAGATTCGATTAGGCCTGCGGATGATGAGAATGCGTGGCGAGTGTGAAGAGTGATCCCTCGGCCGCGATGCGGCCTCGGGATGACGACCCTTGTCGGGTCGTCATTTGCCCTTCTTGGCAAGTTCGCTTTGGAGGAGGTTTTCGATCAGCGGCTTCAGCACGCCCTGCGAAAGCAGGTCGTGAATCTGCGGTTCGAGTCTCGCGAGCACCTTGCGCACAACCTCGTCCACGGTATCCGGGTTCGCGGCGGCGGATTCCGGCGTCTGCGCGCTAAAGTCCGGCGGAGGCATCAGGAATGGAATCCCAGCGAGCGCTTCGCGGTCTGGCGGTGGGCCGGTCGGTATTCGGTCGCTTGCATCGCTCGACGGAGGGTCAAATGCCGGCACAGGGGAATCTTCCCATGCGGAAGACGACGACTCTGCCGCCGTCGGCTCTTCGACAACCGGGTCTCCAGACGATGGCGCGAAGAAGGAGTGCAACGGCGGAACCTGCTGCGGGCGCGAGCCGTACTCCGAAGGTCCGTGCGATTCTTCGCTATCAATGAGCAGGGGTTCGGGAGTGACGCGCACGGCCGGCGATTCCACCAAAGCCGGGTCGCGCGGGGCGAAAGACGACTCGGTCTCGACATGGTCAAGTTCGAGCGCTTGATCCGGCCGGGAAGCAGCAACGGCTACGGGCTGCGAGACGGGATCGGGAACGGACTCGAAAACGGATGGAGCAGGAGCGAACCAGGAATCAGCCGGCTCGCTTGCCATAGCTGTGTCCGCGAAAGGCGGCTCTTCGTGAACTGAGTGCGAGACCGAAAACAAATCGCGCGGTCCCGGAACTTCGACGGCCGCATGTTCTGCTGCGTGCGCTTCGATTGATTCGACGGGCGACGAGGCCTGTTCGTGCGACTCGGCAGGTTCGCCGGCAGGGTACGCGACGGAAATGGGCGCGGGAGACTGCTCGGCAAGAGAATTCATCCATCCGCCGCTCGGATATTCGGATTGCGTCGGCGCCAGCGCGTCCATCCAGTGAGCGGCCGAGGGCGATGAAACCGGCCCGGATATTGATTTGGATTCGAACGCAGGGACTTCGCGCAGTTCAGGCTCGATTTCAGATTCCGCCGAGATCGCCGGCGCATGCAGCTCAGCCGGTGCGCTTAGAGATTCGGATGAGGAAGATTCCTCGACTCTGGATTCCGCGACCGTGTTTTCGGCGAACGTGGCCACCGGCGTCTGGTCTTGAACCACGGGGGCGGTCTCTTCCACAGGGTCGGGCATGCGAACGTGCCGCGGAGGATAGTCACTCTCCGCTGGGAATGTTGACGGTTCCAAATTGTCGTCGGAGGAAAAAGCCGGCATGTTGGCGGATTCGGCCGGGACTTCAAAATCCATGGCGTTGCGGCGCCAATCGCTTGAGGTTGATGCACCGTCAAAATCGCCCTCATCAGTTTCTTCGGTTTCGGCGACGGGGGCCTTGGCTGCGCCGGCGATTTCGGTTTGTTCGTCGTCCAGCGCTCGCACGCCTTTTCCGAAGCCATAGACCATTGCGGCTTCTTCGGCAGTCGGCTCGGGAAAATCGGGCAGCGGTTTGGGTTCGGCTCTCGCGGGAATCTCGAGTTGCGCCACGGGCTCCGGCGGGAGTTCCTTGGCTTCCTTCGCCTTTGCCATCTCGGCGACAACCTTCGGATTCTTTTCGAGGGCGGACATCACCATCGCGATCAGCGGGTCTGGAGGAACGAAAGGTTTTTTCAGGACGCCATCGGCGCCCACGCGACGCGCCTCTTTTTCATCGAGTGGATCAAAGGCACCGACCAGAAGAATTACGGGAATGTGGGAAAAGCGCTCGTCTTTTTTTACGAATTCGCAGACTTCGTAGCCGTTGCGCACCGGCATGAAAATATCGGCGAGAACGAGGTCAGGATTCAAATCGGGCATGCGGCGCACGGCCGCTTCACCATTCCCAACGGTAACAACCTGAATGCCGCGCTCCTCAAACGCCAACACGACCATCTTCTGAATATTGGCGTTATCGTCGGCGACCAAAATCTTGGGCACTGGGATCCCCTAGAGGCGCGTCCAAACGGCACTGCGCCTGCCTCTGCCTACACCTATTGCAGCATTACCGGAAGGGAGCGTCAACGAACTCGAAGTACAGGAGTGCTACAGTTGTCAGCAGGGGGTAAACAGCAGATTTAGAAGGGAATCAACTTGTGCAACCCCTTCTTTTTCTTGCTGGTGGATTCCGTACTAGGGTCGCTCTTGGCGGTCGAAGCTGGCGCGGCCGTTGTGGAGCTTGAAGATCCGGCAGCTGGCGACGCCTGCGACGGCGCTGTTTGAGCCTGCGGAGTCGCTGTGGCCGCTGCGGCGCCGGCAGGGGTGGGCTCGGGCGACGAATTTGGCGTCGCGGAATTCGCGGCAGCTGGAGGTTCGACCGGCGGATTTGCCGTTGAGGACGACGACTCGCCAGGCCCGGCAGGTGCGGCGGCTGCTCCGGGCGCGCCAGTTGCGGAACCGCCCGCGTTAGGCGCTTCGAGAATCTGAACGCCGGTCGCGGTGGTCGGTGTCGCCGTAGCTGGTGCGTCTGTGGCCGGTGCAGGAGCGGCTGCGTCCGGAGAGTCCGTTACTACGGACTCGGAATCCGCGGTTCCGCCGCCGCCCGTGGTTGGTGCGTCGGCTCCCACGGCGCGGACCGTGAATGAAGGTCCTCGCGCACCCTCACGCAAAACTTCCATCGCGGACACTGTGTCATCGGGTGGGTTCAGGTTAGGCGAGCCGCTGTGGGCCGCTGCGGAAACGTCGGGGCCGCTCTTTACCATCCCCATCGGAAGCTTGAGCACGGCCAGCTCGTGGTGCTGTTTCATATAGAGCTGCTGTTGCTTCATCCGCTGGACGGCATCCGGAGTTGGAGCCGGAATGGGCATGTTCATCGTCTTCAAGTGTTCTTTGGCGCCCCCTACCAGGCTCGATGACGGATAGTCCTGCACGATGCGGTCATAACACTGGGCCGCAAGATCGGCCCAATGGTTCTTGTCGTCCTCGTTCTTCGATGCTTGTTTCGCGCGCTGGTAGACGTCCCCTAGCATCCAGAGCGCGTCGTCGCTCTCGCTGAAAAGCGGATATCGTCCAGTGACTTCCACCAGGCGGGCTGCGGACGCGCGATAGTCCTTCTTGAGGTAATAGAAGCGCGCAATCCCGAACTCGCCGCCAGCCAAAACTTCCTGCACGTTGCGCATACTCTGCTCGGCCTGGGGCACGAACGGGCTTTGAGGGTATTTCAGAAGGAAAGTCCGAAATTCATCTTCGGCTGCTTCGGCATGGCTGTTGTCGCGGTCGGCCTTTTCCATCAATTTGTAATGCGCCATGCCCACTTGCATTTGCGCGTAGGCAGCTTCGTCGAGGAACGGAAAAAAGACGATGAAGTTTTTGTATTCCTCAATCGCCTGCGTCAGGCTGGTCGTGCCGCCTTCCTTGTAGAACGAATCGGCGACGCCGAGTTTGGCCTTGGCGAGGTATTCGCTGTCCGGGTACGTGTTGATCAGGGTTTGAAAGTCGAGACGTCCCTCGGTGTATCTGCTGTGTTTGATGGCGACCGTCGCCCGATCGTAGAGGACCTTGTCGGGCTCGGCCGACTGCGTCGTATCGTCCTTCTTCACGGGCGCGGGCTTGACCTTGGTGATTTTGGGCTTTTTCTGCCCGTACGCAGCCGCGCACATCGACCCGGCAAGCGAGAAAGCGATACCGGCGATCAGGAGATGACGCTTTATCATAAGCACTCGACCCACACGCTTTCTCAAACCCGCTGGCTCAGGGCTTCGGTTGCGAGTTTACGAATTTGCCGCACAGCTGCTGCCGGATCGGGGGTGTGGAAGATCGAAGTTCCAGCGACGAACGTGTTTGCTCCGGCCTGTGCCAACTCGGCCGTGTTTTCCGCGTCCACGCCGCCGTCGACCTCAATCCGGAAACCGCCATTATAGCGCGCGCGCCACTGGTTCAGCTGCCGAATCTTTTCGATCGCCCCGGGGATGAATTTCTGCCCCCCGAACCCCGGATTTACGGACATGACCAGGACCGTATCCACCTTATCAAAAACGTCCGTCAGAGTCGCCACCGGCGTCGCTGGATTGATCGCCACGCCCGCTTGCGATCCCAGCTCTCGAATCATGGTGAGGGCGCGATCCAGATGCACCGTTGCTTCCTGATGAATCAGAACGCGGTTGGCGCCCGCCCGGACAAACCGCTCGATGTACTCCTCCGGGCGTTCAATCATCAGATGCACGTCGAGCGGCAGGCGGGTTGCCTTGTGCAGAGACGCCACGACGGGGACCCCAATCGAAATATTGGGCACGAAATGGCCGTCCATCACGTCCACATGGATCACGTCCGCCCCGCCTTGTTCCACGGCGCGAACGTCCTCGCCCAGCTTAGCGAAGTTCGAGGCCAGAATGGAGGGCGCGATTTCGATTTTTGCGTAGGCCATGGGAGACCGGGGGATTCTAGCACAGCCCGAAACCTGAGAGGCGGACGCGATCGCTACTCGGCCACCTGCAATTCGATGGTCGAACTGGAGTCCACGCGCTGGCCGCGCGCCGGCGTCTGCCCGACGACCGTTCCAGCGGCTGAATCCGAAGCCGATTGCGGCGTAAGTTTCGAAAGCCGCAGTCCGGCGGAGCCCAATTTCGACTGGGCCTCCCCGATCGGTAAGCCCGTGAGTTCGGGCATCACGTAGGCGGCCGGGCGAGGTCCGAGCGAAACCAGCAGATCGACGTGCGGACCTGTGACTTCGGTGTTGCCCGGCGCGGGATCCTGCTCCGTCACCGTGTCCGCCACGTCGCCGAGCAGGTAGGCGCTGGACACTTCGCCAAGTTGCATTCCACCGCGCAGCAGTTCGACTTGCGCGGCCCGGAGGCTGCGGTCCTGGAGTTGCGGAATGGTTACCTTCTGAGGGCCGAGGCTGAGGACTACGTGCGCGCTCTGGCCCGTCTTGACGCGCATGCTGGGCGGCGGACTCTGGCGCACGACGGTGTCCACGGGAAGATTGCTGAAGATGCGATCTTCAACCTTCATGCCCACGCCGCGCCCGTGAAGAATTTGCTGCGCCGGGACGGTTCCCTTGCCGACGATGTCCGGCATGGCCACTTCGCGGCCCTGAACGGCGAAACGCATCGCCGTAAGCGCGCTCAGAAACGCGACGGATGACAGAATGAACAGCAGCACAGCCATCCGGAAAATCCATTGCAGGCGCTCTCGCAGCACCATTCGCTCACCTCTTCTGCGATGAGCCTAGCACGACCGGCCGGACGAGCACGAGCCGTGCGACTAAAGGCTAAATCGTGCGGCGAACTGAAGGATGCGCACTCGGCGGAAAGACGGCCGGGAGCCAGCCGCGTCTAAATGTTTTCTAGAAGAGCGGCGAAGAATCCGTCGGTGTGATGCGCGTGAGGCGAAGTTCGGAAATATCCGTCGTTGGTGAAGAGCGTTGAGGAATCGACTCCGGGCGAAAGAAACGGCTCAAGCGTTCGCGCGGCTTCGCCAACGGGCATGCGCCGGATGGATGGCGTGCTCTCCAGAACTTCCGCGATGACCTCTTCGTTTTCTTCCGGCTCGATAGAGCACGTTGAATACACGAGCCTGCTGCCACGCGCGAGATGTGCGAGCGCCATTCTCAGCATTCGGGATTGTTGTTCGCGCGATTCCCTTAGCTGCTCCGGGCGCAGCCTCCAGCGAATTTCCGGATGCCGCGCGAGCGTGCCGGTGCCGGAACATGGAGCATCCACCAGAATGCGGTCGAAATCGCCGCGGAATGGAAGCGATTGCATGGCGTCGAGTTCGACAAGCTGCGCGCCAGCGAGGCTGAGCCGCTTGAATTGCGTCTGCATCGCCCTCAGGCGGTGCGTGTGGCGATCCGATGCCACGACGAATGCTTTGCCCCCGGCTGCCCGCATGAGTGCGGGCGTCTTGCCTCCTGGCGCGGCGCACAAATCGAGCACGCGATCGCCGGCGCGAACGCCGAGGAGCAGCGGGATTGCCTGCGACGCCTCGTCCTGAATCGAAATCTGGCCAGCACGAAACGCCTCCGTGCGCACCGGGCTGCCGCCGCTGACAGCGAACGCCGCACTCAATAGCTGGCCGGGCTCGACGCGCATGCCTGCCGCTTCAAGGCCGCGAATTACTTCATCGCGCCGGCTGACATCGTGCAGAGCGCAGCTCAACCGCGGCGCGCGATTGTTGGCTTCAAGGAATGCGACCGTGGCAGTTTCGCCCATCTGCGATAGCCATCGGTCGACCATCCACGTCGGATGTGAATGCAGAATTCCGAGGCGTTCGGCCGGCGAGAGGTTGGGCGGGAGATAATTCTCGGCGGGCGCCTTCGCTTCCGACGCCATTTTGCGCAAGACCGCATTGACAAGCGACGCGGCCGAAGTTTTCCGCGCCATTTTCACGAGCTCGACCGATTCATTCACGGCCGCGCGCGCCGGAATCTTTTCGAGGAACCGAAGCTGGTACGTTCCCATACGAAGCGCGAGCGCCACGGGCAGATCAAGGCGTTCGATTGGTTTTTTCAGCGCGCGCTCGAGCAGAAAATCCAGCAGGCGCCGCCATCGCAGAACGCCCATCGTGATTTCAGTCGCGAGCGCAGCGTCCGCCGGCTTGACGCTGGCGTTCAGCTCGGCGTGCAGCACGTCGCTCGCGTACGCGCCCTCCGCTTCGACGCGACGAAGAACCTCGAGCGCAATTTGTCTGGATGGGGAAACGGCCATGGTTCGGTTCTACGCGCCGAAGCGCTCGCCCGGCTTGATGCGTGCCCCGATCATGAACTCTCCGTCCGTGACGCGCTTGCGGCCTTCGAGCTGGAGATGTTCGACGTGCAAAACGGTGCCGGCGCCGCAGATCACCAGCAACCCATCTTCCTTTGTCGGCAGTATCACTCCGGGAGTGCCCCCCGCCGCAATGGGCTTGAGCGGCTTGCCCCAAATCTGACAGTTCTTTCCCCGAAACGTTGTAAATGCGCCGGGCCACGGCTGCAGGCCGCGGATGCGATTGTATATTTTGAACGCACTGAGCCACCAATCGATTCGCCCGTCGTCCTTCTTGAGGATTGGCGCAAACGTCGCCTGAGAATTGTCCTGCGGCGCGGACGCGATTTCGCCTCGGTCGAGCTTCCGCAGCGTCTCGACGATTAACGGGGCACCCGCGTCGGCGAGTTGGGCAGTCAACTCCGGCGCAGTCTCGTCCGCGCCGATTCCGGTCTGATATTTCAACAGCATCGGTCCGGTGTCGAGCCCCGCATCGATCAGCATGGTCGTGAGGCCGGTGAGCTTCTCGCCGTTCACGATCGCCCAGTTGATCGGTGCGGCGCCGCGATACTTCGGTAGCAGCGATGCGTGCAGGTTGATCCAGCCGAGCCGGGGAATCTCAATCAGCCGCTGCGAAATAATCTGGCCGTAGGCGATGATGACTACGGCATTCGGCGCAAGCCCCTTGAAATAGTCGTACGCCTCGTCCGATTTAATCTTCTCCGGCTGGTAAACGGGAATCCCGGCAGCAACGGCTGCATCTTTGACGGGCGAGCCATGAAGTTCCTGCCTCCGCCCGCGCGGCCTGTCCGGTTGCGTAACGACACCGGCAATTTCGAAATCCGGCTCCGCGATCAGCCGCTGCAAGGACGGAACGGCGAAAGCGGGCGTGCCGCAGAAGACGATTCGCAGCGCCACGGCGCGCCTACCAGTCGCCGGCTTTTTTCAATTTGCGGATTTTCCGCTTGATCAGGTCCCGCTTGAGCATGCTGAGGT
>Ga0209415_10004948_pt1 | contig 24209 bp, 21 predicted proteins | sample PeaSoiSIISIP2007_FD_187696 | JGI IMG/M metagenome (GOLD analysis project Ga0209415, IMG submission 187696) | Peat soil microbial communities from Weissenstadt, Germany - SII-SIP-2007 (SPAdes) (version 2) | ecosystem: Environmental > Terrestrial > Soil > Wetlands > Peat | place: Germany... | reverse complement strand
CCCGCGGCCAGATCGCCGCGCTCGAGGCCTGCCAGAGATTCTCCCCGGTCGAGCTGCGCCGCTACCCGTGGTCCCAGGAGTATTCGACCGCGGAGTGGCTCGACCTGCTCCCGACCCATTCGGACCACCGCGTCCTGCCGGCCGGGACCCTCGAGGCCCTCCTCGCCGAGATCGGCTCCACCATCGACCGCCTCGGTGGCATCGTCCCCGTCGCCTACGAAACCGTCGCGCTGCTGTCGGGCCCGCGCCGATGAGCGGGCCCGAACCGCCGCGCCGTGGCGCGCTCGGACTCGCGACCGAGCGGATCCGCGGGCTCCTCCCCCCCGCAGCGGTGCTCCTCGAGCGCGCGGAGCGGTCCACGTACCAATCGGACGGTCTCACGAACTACCACGTCCTCCCCGGCCTCGTCGTGCTGGCCAGGAGCACCGGCGACATCGCCACGGCCGTCCGGGCCTGCGCCGAGTTCGGGGTGCCCTTCGTCGCCCGGGGATCGGGGACGGGACTGTCGGGCGGCGCCCTCCCCGATGCGGACGGCGTGCTGATCGTGACCGCGAAGATGCGGACGATCGAGGAGATCGACGCGGTCAACGAGCGCGCCGTCGTGGAACCCGGCGTCGCCAACCTCGCGGTGAGCGATGCGGTCGGCGGGCTCGGTTACTTCTTCGCGCCGGACCCTTCCAGCCAGCAGGTCTGTTCGATCGGCGGGAACGTCGCGGAGAACTCCGGCGGCGCGCACTGCTGCAAGTACGGCTTCACGACCAATCATGTGACCGGGCTCGAGATCGTCGCGCCCGACGGCGAGACGTACCGGCTCGGCGGCTGGATGGCGGCCGAGGCGCCCGGCTACGACCTCGTCGGCTCGTTCGTCGGCTCGGAGGGCACCCTCGGAATCGCGAGCAAGGTTGCCCTCCGCCTCACGAGACGGCCCGACGCCATCCGAACCGTTCTCGCCGGTTTCCTCTCCACCGACGACGCCGGCACCGCGGTCTCCGCGATCGTGGCCGCCGGGTTCGAGCCGGCCGCGATCGAGATGATGGACGCGCTCGCGATCGAGGCAGCCGAGTCGGCCGTGCACTGCGGCTATCCCGAGGGGGCGGGAGCGGTCCTGATCGTCGAGTTCGACGGCCCCGACGGCGAGGTCGCCGTCTCCGCCGCCGCCGTGGAGCAGATCCTTGTCGACCACGGCGCGACCGAGATCCGCACCGCTGCCGAGGGCCCTGAGCGGGTGCGGCTGTGGAGGGGGCGCAAGTCGGCCTTCGCCGCGATGGGCCGCATCAGCCCGGACTACATCGTCCAGGACGGCGTCGTCCCCCGCTCCGCACTCGGGGAGGTGCTCGCGGCGATCTCCGAGCTCTCGGTCGAGACCGGCATCCGGGTCGCGAACGTCTTCCACGCGGGCGACGGCAACCTGCATCCGCTCGTGCTGTTCGACGCGACGGTGCCCGGCGAGCAGGAACGGGCCGAGGCGCTGTCGGAGCGGATCCTCACGACGTGTCTCGACTACGGGGGATCCCTCACCGGGGAGCACGGCATCGGGGTGGACAAGGTCGGCCACATGATCGAGATGTTCAGCGTCGACGACCTCGACACCATGCAGATGCTGCGTTGCGCGTTCGACCCGGCGGGGATCGCGAACCCCGGGAAGGTATTCCCGACGCCACGGTTGTGCGGCGAGACGCCGGGGCGCCGCCACGCGCACCGGATCGAACGCGCCGGCATCGCCGAGGTCTTCTAGGTGTCGACGGTGGTCCTCCGGGCCGCGTGCCCCTCCGGCGTCGACGACGCGGGGGCGGGCGACGAGGTCGGTGGGGTCGCTCCGAGCTGGGTCGCGCGCCCCCGCGGCCCCGGCGAGGTGGCCGAGCTGCTGCGGGCCGCGGACGGCCTCGGGATGCGAACCGTCGCCCGGGGTGCGGGTACCAAGCTCGACTGGGGAGCGGACCCCGAGGGTCTCGAGCTCGTCGTGGACCTCTCGGCGATGTCGTCGGTGCTCGAGCATTCGGCCGAGGACCTCGTCGTCCGGGCGGAGGCCGGCTGTCCGCTCGCCGAGCTGCAGCGCCTCCTCTCACGCGCCGGGCAGCGGCTGCCCGTCGACGAGGTGGTGGAGGGATCGACGGTCGGCGGCGCGGTCGCCACGGGGATCTGCGGGCCGCTTCGGCACCGCTTCGGCGCCGTCCGGGACATGGTCCTCGGCGTGAGTTTCGTCCGAGCGGACGGCGTGGCGGCCAAGAGCGGGAGCAAGGTCGTGAAGAACGTCGCCGGCTACGACCTCGCGAAGCTGTTCACCGGATCGTTCGGCACCCTCGGGGTGCTCACCGAGGTCATCCTGCGGGCGCGGCCGCTCCCTCGGCACGAGGCGTTCGTCCTCGCTGCTTTCGAGGACGTCGCCGAGACGGGCGCCCGACTGCGGGCGCTCGCGCACTCGGGCGCCGTCCCGTCCGCGGTGGAGGCGCGCCGCGACGGCCGCGGTCCCCTCGAGGCGGCGGTGCTCCTCGAGGGGGCGGCTCCGCTCGATAGCCGGGTCGGCGAAGTCACCTCGATCCTCGGCGATTCGGCCGCGGTCGCGGCTCGACCGTCGTGGTGGGGAGCGCTGCCGGGCCGCACGACGATCAAGGTCGCCGTCCCGCTCCGGGCGGTCCCACTCGTCCTCGGCGTGGCGGACCTCCCCGGGATCGGATCGTCGGCCCCGCTCGTGTCGGGGTCCGCGGGCGTCGGGGTTTTCTTCGTCGGTCTCCCGACCTCGGCGGGTCCCGAGGAGGTTCGTTCGCTTGTCGGGGTCCTCCGGACGCTCTGTCTCGCCGAGGGCGGCAGCGCCGTCGTCCTCCGGGCGCCGCCGGAAGTGCGCGACTCACTCGATGTGTGGGGGCCGGTCGACGGGCTCGAGCTGATGCGGCGGATAAAGCGGGAGTTCGACCCCGGTCGCCGCCTCTCGCCTGGTCGCTTCGTCGGTGGGATCTGATGAGCCGACCGGGGCCCTCCCTCATCAGCACCGACCTCCTCTCGGCGTGCGTGCACTGCGGCTTCTGCCTGCCGAGCTGTCCGACCTACGCCCTCGACGGCGAGGAGCCCGACTCGCCGAGGGGACGGATCGAGCTGATGGCGGCGATGGCCGCCGGCGAGGTCGCCGACGACACGACCGCGCTGCACCTCGACCGCTGCCTGTCCTGCATGGCGTGCACGACCGCGTGCCCCTCGGGGGTGCACTACGAGGAACTCATCGAGACCGCCCGCGCCGAGCTCGACCGGACACGGCGCCGCCCGCCAACGGAGCGGGCGCTTCGCGCGGCGCTGTTCGCGCTCTTCCCCTACCCCCGCCGGCTGCACCTCGCCCGGGCGGGCCTCGGTCTCCTGCAGCGCCTCGGACTCATCGGGCTCCTTGGTCGTCCCGCGGTCGCGGCCCGGCTGCCGGCGCGCGTTGCGACGCTCGTGTCGATCGCACCCCCGGTCACCTCCGGGCGCGCCGAGGCAGCTGACCGGAGTGCGGTCGGTGAACGCCGCGGCCGCGTCGGGCTCCTCCGGGGCTGCGTGCAGGGGGTGTTCTTCCCCGAGGTGAACGCGGCGACCGCCCGGGTGCTCGCGGCCGAGGGGTTCGACGTCGTCGCGCCGAGGGCGCGGTGCTGCGGCGCGCTATCCCAGCACGCCGGCCGCCTCGCCGAGGCGGCCCAGTTCGCCTGCGCGCTGATCGACGCCTTCCCGGCCGGCCTCGACGCGATCGTCGTCAACGCCGCGGGCTGCGGCTCGACGCTCAAGGCCTACGGACGGCTCCTCCGCGACGACCCCGACTACGCCGAGCGTGCCGCGGCGTTCGCGGCTTCGGTTCTCGACGTCACCGAGTTCCTCGCGGGCATCGACCCGCGCGCCGAGCGTCGGCCGCTCCCGGTGACCGTCGCTTACCACGACGCCTGCCATCTCCGTCACGCACAGGGCATCCGGGACGAGCCGCGCGCGGTCCTCGGCGCGATCCCCGGGCTCGAGCTCGTCGAGCTCTCCGACCCCGACGTCTGCTGCGGCTCGGCCGGGGTCTACAACCTCCTCCAGCCCGAGAACGCCCGGCGGCTCGGCGACCGCAAGGCCACCTCGGTCACCGGGAGCGGCGCGGCGCTGCTCGTGAGCGGGAACCCCGGTTGTCTGATGCAGATCCGCGCGGCGCTTTCCCGTGGCGGTGGATCCGTCACCGCGCTCCACACCATCGAGGTCCTCGACGCCTCGATGCGGGGTGCGACCGTGGCGTCGCTCGTCGAAGCCGCGCCGAGCCCGGGGCGTCCCGGGAGCCCTACGATGCCGCGGGATGCCTGACGACGAGGACCACGGCGACCTCCGCGACGCCGTCGACGCCGCCGGTGCCGAGGTCCCCGGGTACCTCCTGCTCCCCATCGCCGAGCGCACCTACGCGATGAGCCCGACCGATCTCGCCAAACCCGGGGAGGCCCGCTGCCACTCGAAGGGGCGCGTCGTCGGGATGATGAGCAACGGGGTCGCCGCCGTGCCCGTGCAGCGCGAGATCCGTTGCGACCGCCGTCCCGGACACGACGGGCCGCACGTGCTGTTCATCGGCGACGCGGGCAACTCCGGGCTCTCCTACGTCTACGAGTGGGACCGAGAGGAGCCCCCCGGCGGATCCCCCGGCTGATTTCCCGGCCCCGGACCGAAGGGTCGGGGAACCCGGCTCAGGTCTCGCAGAGGCTCGGTAGCTCGAGGATCTCGCTGAGCGAACCGAGGCAGCGGACCGCGCCGTGCTCTTCGATCCGGCAGGACACCGCCCACCCCGCGTGCACCGCCGTCATCCCGATCCCGAGGGCGCCCTCGATGTCGGCACCCCAGTCGTCGCCCACGAAGACCGTCTCCGAAGGCGCAGTTCGAAGGGCACCGAGCACCTCGGCGAAGATCCGCTCGTGCGGCTTGCGGTAGCCGACGCGCGCGGAGCACGCGATCGCGTCGAACCGCTCCGCGACACCGTTGTCGATGAGCTGGCGATCGAGGTCCCAGTCCCAGTTCGAGCAGAGCCCGACGAGGATCCCCCGTGCGTGCAGCTCGTCGATGACCGCAAGGGCGCCGTCGGTGATCGCGATGGTCTCCTTGGACCTCGCGTCCTCGATGACTGCGACGATGCGGTCCGCCGGGGCGCCCGAGAGCCCGCAGGCATCGAGAAGGCTGCGGAGCCGGTCCTTCGACCAGGCGTCGTAGTGCTCCTTGCTCGCGGAGTGCTCCACGTGCTCGAGCGGGACGCTCGTCCACTCCTCGAGCGCGGCCGATCCCGCCTCGCCGCCCACCGACGCGATCAGCTCGCCGACGCGCGGCCACCAGTCGTCGGGCATCGGATGACCGAGGGTTCCGTACCAGTCGAAGATGACCGCCCGTGCTGTCGCGCTCACCGTTCGATGTTCGCGCGCGATCGGGGCGGCGCGGCCGGCGGGGCCGGCGGGGCCGATTCCGCGGGCTCCTCACGCAGCAGCGGCGCGTGGCGCTCGTAGAGCGCCCTGCCGAGCGCGAGGAAATCCCGGATGACCACGAGTGCGGGTTCGCCGAAGCGTCGGGCCGCGGCCCGGAAGTCCTCGACGAGCGGGGCGTGGAGCTCGTAGGCCCGCTCCTCGCCTTCGGGCACGAGCTCGATGAGCACGACACGCCGGTCGTCGGGGTCCCGGCGACGCCGGACGAGGTCGCTGCGCTCGAGGCGGTCGAGGACGAAGGTCACCGCCCCGGTCGTGAGCCCGCTCGCCCGCGCGAGTGCGCCGGCGGTCATGGCGTGGTGCTGGGAGAGCAGGTCCAGGCAGCGAAGGTCGGTTCGATTGATCCCGAGGCGCTCGGCGACGGCCTCGTCGAACGCATCGAGCGCGCTCTGGTAGCCGCGGAGCTCACGCGCCACCTCGGCGAGCAGTTGGGCACGCGATCCGCGGCGCCCCGTCGGATTGGTGGCCTCGCCTGGCCGGGTTGACACGAAACTATCTTAGTCTCTAAGCTTCTCAATTATCAAGTGATCTGGGGAGGATTTGGGTGGCGCACGCGATCCGCGTGGAGAATCTCGTGAAGACCTTCAAGGGCGGCGTGACCGCGCTCGACGGCGTCAGTTTCGACGTGGAGGAGGGAACCATCTACGGTCTGCTCGGCCCGAACGGGGCCGGGAAGACGACCGTGGTGCGGATCCTCACGACGACGCTCGAGCCCGACTCCGGACACGGTTACGTCCTCGGTCTCGACGTTGCGAGCCACGCGACGGCGGTCCGACCCCTCTTCGGCCTCGCCGGCCAGTTCGCCGCGGTCGACGAGAACCTGACCGGCCGCGAGAACCTCACCATGGTCGGCCGACTGAACCACCTCCCCTTCTCCATCGTGACCGCGCGCTCCACCGAGCTGCTCGAGCAGTTTCAGCTCGCCGACGCGGGCGACCGCACGCTCAAGACCTACTCCGGCGGTATGCGGCGGCGACTGGACGTCGCGGCGTCCCTCGTCGCGCGACCGAAGGTGCTCTTCCTCGACGAGCCGACGACCGGTCTCGACCCGCAGAGCCGGATCGACCTGTGGTCGGTCATCGAGGGCCTGGTCGAGGCCGGGACGACCGTGCTCCTCACGACGCAGTACCTCGAGGAAGCCGACCGACTGGCGGAACGCGTCGCGGTGGTGGACCACGGAAAGGTCATCTCCGAGGGCACCCCGACCGAGCTGAAGGCCAACCTCGGCGCGACGGTGCTCGAGGTCGGTCTCCACGACGAAGCGACCGCGCACCTCGCCGCCAGCGCGCTCGCACCGGTCGGGATCCACCCCCCGAGCGTGTTCGGGTCCCTCGTCGAGGTACCCGTCGACGGCGGACCCCGGACCGCGATGGAGGCGCTCCGCATCCTCGACCAGGCCGGCATCGAGCCGGTGTCGTTCACGCTTCGAGAACCGAGCCTCGACGACGTGTTCCTGGCGCTCACCGGGCGCCAGACCGCGGAGGATCCCGCGGGGGAGCCCACCACGACGCCCACCGGGCGCAGAGCCGGGAGGGCGAAATGAGCGCCGTGGCACCGAGCGCGGTCGTCGGGTCGCGCCTGCGCTGGACCGTTCTCGACGCGATCACCGTCACCAAGCGCAACCTGCTCGCGTACGTGCGCATCCCCGAGGCGCTCTTTTTCTCGACGGTCCAGCCCGTCATGTTCGTGCTGCTCTTCCGCTACGTCTTCGGCGGTGCGATCCACGCGCCCGGGGTGAGCTACGTGAACTACCTGATCCCGGGGATCTTCGCCCAGACCGTCGCCTTCGGAGCGATCTCGACGAGCATCGGCCTCGCCGAGGACCTCCATAAGGGACTCATCGAGCGCTTCCGGGCGCTACCGATGGCGCGCTCCGCGGTCCTGGCGGGTCGCACCACCGCCGATCTCTGCCGCAACGTTCTCGTCGTCGCGATCATCACCGGCGTCGGCTACGCGGTCGGATTCCGCGTCGAGACCGGACCGCTGCAGTTCCTCGCGGGCGCGGGGATCCTCCTCCTGTTCGCCTACGCCCTCTCCTGGGGGTTCGCGGTGATCGGGCTGTCCGCGCCCAACAGCGAGACCGCGCAGGTGATGTCGTTCCCGGTGCTGCTGCCGCTCACGTTCGCCTCGTCCGCATTCGTCCCGCCGTCGTCGATGCCGAGCTGGCTGCAGGGCTTCGCGACCCACCAGCCCTTGAGCGTCGTCGTGAACGCGGCCCGCGGGCTCATGGTCGGTCGGCTCCCGCACGCGCTGCCGACGGGCACCTACGCCTGGGAGGCCGTCGCCTGGTGCCTCGGGATCGTGGTGGTGCTCGTGCCGCTCGCCGTCCGCCGCTACCGCCGCGCCGGCTGAACCGCACCGGGGGAGCGCGCGGGGCGTGAGCGCGCGGCCAGTACGGCCAGAGCGCTCAGTGCAGCCAGTCCGGTCAGTGCAGCGGCGAGAAGGCCGCGGGGATCGCGAACAGGTTCTGCTGCTTCATCAGCATCTCGGCCGTCCGCGGCGGCCAGATCCCCGTCCGCGCCGCCTCGGCGCGGACGCTCTGGCGCTCGGCGCCGTCCTTGTAGGCCCAGATGTGCACCCACTTGTCGCTCGGCCCGGCGCTCGCGTAGAAGCAACCGATGAACGCCGAGAGCGCCCGCCGGGCCTCGATGCGCTCGCCCCAACGCTCGACCACCGTGGGAAGCGAACCCGGCTCGTAGTCATAGGTGCGGATCTCGTACAGCCTTCCGTGCTCGGCGCCCTCGAGCGGCCCGTTGAACGGTGCCGGCTCGAGGACGAGGGACTCGGGCGCACCGAGGACCTCGTCGAGTTGCGGGGGGAATCCGCCGATCCCGGCTGTCGCCGCGGCGGTCCGCTCCCGGTCCGCGGCGTCCTCGTAGGACCAGAGCATGACCGCGGAGTTGAGCGGGCCGACGTCGACGGTCCAGTACCCGACGAGGGTCGAGACCTCCGCCCGGGTGCCGATGGCGTCCCCGTAGGCGGCGGTGACGGCCGCCTCGCTGCCGGGCCGGTAGTGGATGACCTCCAGGTCGACGATCACCGGTGCAACTCCGATCCGCCGGCCCCCGGCCGACTCCCGGCGCAATGTAGCCCGCTCCCCCGATCCTGCGTCCGGCGAGCGCCCGACGCCAGGTCTCAGCCGGGCCGACCCGGTCCGCCGAGCTCGGCGCGCAGCTGGTCGAGGCCGACGAAACCGAGCTCGAAGCCGCGTGCGTGGAAGGCCTTCAGGTCGAACGCCGCACCTGCGGAACGGTGCGCCGCCTCCCGGGTCTCGAGCCACACCCGCTCGCCGACCTTGTAGCTGATCGCCTGACCCGGCCAGCCGAGGTAGCGCTCGACCTCGCTCTGCACGAACGGCTCGGGGCGGCCGCTCTCGGCCATGAGGAACGGCACCGCGAGCTCCGCTGTCCAGGTCTCACCGGGGTGGTAGTCCTCGTCTGGCGGGATCGAAAACCCGAGGTGGAGTCCGATGTCGAGGACGACCCTGGCGGCGCGAAAGGCCTGGTTCGCGAGCATCCCGAGCCGGTACGCGGGATCCTCGAGGAACCCGAGCTCGGCCATGAGCCGCTCCGCGTAGAGGGCCCAGCCCTCGGTGTAGCCCGAGATCGACCCGAGGCGCCGTTGGAAGGCGTTGATCTGCGGGCCGAGGTAGGTGATCGTGCCGATCTGCAGATGGTGACCGGGGACGCCCTCGTGGTAGGCGACCGACGGCTCCATCCACAGTGGGAAGCGCGTGCGCCCGAGGGTCGGGTACCAGGTTCTGCCGGGACGGCTGAAGTCGGCCGACGGGCCGGTGTAGTACATCGCCGCGGCGCCCCCGGGCGGGGCGATCATCGCCTCGACCCGTCGCACCGGCTCCGCGAGGTCGAAGTACCGTCCGTCGAGCGCCGCGACGGTGTCGTCGAGCAGCTGCTGGTTCCACTCCCTGAACGCTTCCTCGCCCTCGATCATGCGCGTCGGATCGTTCTCGAGCTGCGCCATGACCGCCGCGACGGCTTCGCCCGGCGCGATGCTCGCCGCGGTCTCGGCCATCTCGCGCTGCAGACGGTGCAGCTCCTCCCAACCCCACGCGTAGGTCTCCTCGAGGTCGAGCGTCGCCCCGGTGAACTGCCGGCAGGCGAGTTCGTACCGCTCGCGGCCGACCGCATCGCGCGCCTCGGCGGCGGGGGCGTAGCGGTCGGTGAGATAGCTCGCGAGCTCCCCATAGGAGCGCTCCGCGGCGACCGCCGCTGCTCCGAGCCGGGTGCGCAACCCCTCGTCGGCACCTGCGTAGCCGGCGACGAAGCGGGAGAAGAAGCCGCCATCCCCGTCGCCGGACCAGCCCCGGGCCTGCTCGGCGCAGACGAGGGCCTGGCGACGCGCCGCCCGCACCGCTCGCGCCAGGCCCTCCTCGAGGCTCTGGGTGAGGCCGGCGAGCGTCGGGGGGAGCTTCTCCATGCGGGTCGCGATCGTCTCCCAGTCCGAGTCGCTCGCCGACGCCATCAAGGTGAACACGAGGAGGGGTGCCTGAACCGGGCTGTTCAGGGGACGCAGCGGCCGCAACCAGTCCCCCGAGGCGTACAGCTCCTCGCCGAGCCCGAGTCGTTCGGTGATGGCCGCCGCCGCGACAACGTCGCGGTGCTCCTCGGGCGTGACCGATCCAATCGCGCCGAGGGTCTCGCGCCCGAGCGCCGCACGCGCGGCGGAGCCGTCGGGCGAGTAGTCGGTGAGATCGTCGTCGTGGCCGAGGAGTCCGAGGCTGGTGGCGGACGTCGGGTCGAGCACGGCGTAGCGCTCGAGGTGCTGCTCGGCGATCCGGTCGACCTCGGACATCGAGCCTCCTTGTTGAAGGCGCCGGTTCAACGCGCCGGCGCGGGCGGTCGGTCGGTCCGGCTCAGCGGGCGATGCGACCTTCGAGCTTGAACAGCTCGATCGCGTTCGTCTCGAAGACCATCGCCCGGTCGGCGTCGGTCATCCAGTCGACCTCCTCGATGAGCGGCTTGATCTCGTCGAACAGCCTGCCGGTCTTCGGGTTGATCTGCGATCCGGTCCCGGGCTTCTCGGTCCCGAAGCAGCACCGGTCGACGCCGACGGTCTCGAACAACAGCTCGAGGGCGTTGCGGCTGTAGATGCAGGTGTCGAACCAGATCGTGCGCAGCTTCTCGTAGAAGTCGCCCTTGCCGGGTCCGAAGACGTCCTGGATGCTCATCGACTCGAACCGCCCGAGCTGGTAGGGGACCGCGCCGCCGCCGTGGGAGACGATGACCTTCAGGTCGGGGAAGTCGTCCAGGACCTCGGAGTTGATAAGCGTGACGAGGCCGATCGTCTCCTCGATCACGAAGTGTGTCCCGTAGGTCTCCCGGGAGGGCGCGAGGCAGTTCGTCGAGTGCAGGAACATCGGCACGTCGAGCTCGCACAGCACCTCGTACACCGGGTACCAGTAACGGTCGCCGAGGCCGGGCGACGGTGGGAAGCGTCCCTCTCCGGGGTCGGTGTTGATGAGCGTGCCGACGAAGCCGAGCTCGCTGACGCAGCGGCGGATCTCGGGCACCCACTCCTTCGGGTCGACCGCCGGAGACTGGAACATGCCGCCGACGCCGAGGAACCGGTCCGGGAACGCCTGGCAGGCGCGGTAAATGAGGTTGTTCAGCTCCTCGTCCCACCACCGGACGATCTCGGCAGGCTCCTCGCTGTGCATCATCGAGATCGGCCGCGGGGAGATCAGCTGCAGGTCGATGCCGCCCTGGTCGAGATGGTCCATGTGGGAGATGTTCTGGAAATGCGGCAGCGGCTGGAAGTAGGCCTCGCGCACCGCGTCGTCGCTCGGGTTGAACGCCGGGCGTCCGCCCGAGCCCCGCCCCTCGAGCAGCGCCGCCCGGAATTTGCCGAGTTCGGGCGGCGAGGTGATGTGACCGTGGACGTCGATGATCATGATTCCCTCCCTGTCGTCGCGGCTCGACCGGAGCGACCGGTCGAGGAGCCGCACCCCCCGGGGCGGGCGGAGTTTCGCACCGCCCCGGGGGGTTGGCAACAGCCCGTCACCTCCACAGGTCGCTCGCTTCCCGAGATGAGCCGAACACGACCCGCTGGAACACAAAGCGCGCCTCTCGGCCGTCGATCGCGCCGCGCTCGACCAGCAGCTCGGCGAAGGTCTCGACGCACTCCCACCGCCGCTCGTCGGCGAGGAGGCCGGCCGTCTGCTCCTCGAGGTAACCGACGAAGGTCTCCGCCTCCTCGAGGGTCCCGGAGTACTCCCGCGCGAGCTCGACGGCGGCCTGGTAGTCGGCCTCGGGCGTGGATCCCGTCGTGTCGCCCTCGTCGTGCCGCACTGCCGCGGTGGCCGCGAGCAGCGTCATGATCTCGTCCTCGACGGTGCGCTGAGTCCGCGGCGGCGGTCGGCCCGATGGCGTCATGCGCCCCCGGAAGTACGGCGCGAGATCCCCGCCGCGGGCATCGACGGTCCGCCCGAGCACGATGATCTCGACGCGCCGGCCCCGCGCCAGCGAGACGACGGCGGACCCCGCCTGGCCGACCGCGACGGGCCAACGGGGGTCCTCCCTCGCGGCGCGTCGACGGTCGCCTTCCATGCACCGTCATCTTGGGACGGATCGCTCCCGCCCGCAACCGCCGCACCGCCGGTACTCGGGTCGGACCGTCCTCCCGAATCGAAATCGACGCGGGCGAAATCCAAATGCCCGAACGCGACGACCGCGATCTCGGGGGTGCCGCCGACCCCGACATGGATGACAAGCCAGCGGTGAGCGAAGCGGAGTGTGCGCGGACGTCGAGGCCCCCATGGAGCTCATTCAAGGGGGGATCACCCACCGCACGCGGTGAATGGCCGACCGGCTGCGCCGGGCCGCGAGCGGCGATTCGGTCCGAGGGTAGCGCATTCCGCCAGTTCAGAACGCCATACCGGTCCTCTTCGGGTCAGTCGGTAACCTGGCGAGGTCCGACGAATTGCGGAATCGGCTTGGCCTCGTGCGGCGACGGGGGGAGAATGGCTCGTGGGACAATTTCCGAAAGCGATCAAGGTGAAGTGGCCGGTCGGCCCGCACTATTCGCGTTGGGTGAAGAGCAAGGGCAACCACTCTTGGGTGTACTACAAGCTCAAGACCGCGAATTGGTTTCTGAAGACCCTTCGAAAGACCGTCCGCCGCGCGGGCAAGGTCGACCGCTATGCCGGAGTCGAGATGGCAATGGACGGCGTCCTCAACGCCCTCTGCGCGGCGTTCGACGCCGCGGTGAGCCTCCTCGCGCGAGCCCTCGAGACCGCGAACGGCATGCCCGAACTGAGCCGCACCCCGACCGAGAGCCTCGGTTGGGACCACGCCGCCACGCTCGCGGCGGCGGCTGGGGTCCGGCTCGATTCCGCAGCAGACGTCGCCGCGGCCCTCGCCGGCAGCGGCGCCCCCGAGCCGACCGGCTGGCTCGCCCAGCTGCAGCGCCTGCGGGACCTCTCGGCCCGCGAGAACCGGCTCGTCCCGCACTGGAACCTCGGGGACGATCCTGGCCAGTTCGTCGACGTCCCGGGACTCGGGTTGCAGGAGCCGCTCCCCTACCTGGGTGCGGCGCGCGATCAGATGGAGGCGCTCGTCACCCGTGTCCTCACCGACGTCGACGCGATCTCGACGAGCGGCAGGCCCCGGGACGGGGGGCGTTCGAAGTCCCAGGCCCGTCCGCTCCCCGACCTCTCCGCGCGCGCCCGCCTCGTCACCCCGTCACGTCCGCGGGGATCCCGCGGCATGCGGCCGAGGTCGGACACCGGCGAGCGGCGCCTTGCGCCAGCGGATCTCGGCGAGGTCGAGGACCGCCAGCGGAAGTAGTCCTCTCCGGCGCGATGCGCCGCAGAACGGCGGGTCAGCCCTCAGGCGAGGCGATGCGCTCCGGCGGCGGGCGTCGCAGCGAACACCACGGGCGCCAAAAAGCCCGCCCCGGCGAAAGCCCGCCTCACCGCCTCGGCCACCGACGGCGCCTGCGCGGCCCCGACGAGGGCGATGACACAGCCCCCGAAGCCCCCGCCGATCATCCGCGCGCCGAGTGCCCCCTCGGCGAGGGCGGTTTCCACGGCGAGGTCGAGCTCGGCACAGGACACCTCGAAGTCGACCCGGAGCGATCGGTGCGACGCGGACAGGAGCGGTCCGACCGCGGCGAGGTCGCCGCTTCGTAACAGCTGAGCGGCCGCGAGGACCCTGGCGTCCTCGGTAATGACGTGCCGGGCCCTCCGGCGCGCGACCTCGTCGGGCACCCGCGCGAGATCCGACAGCGTCGCGTCGCGAAGTGCCGGGACCCCGATCGCCGCCGCGGCGGCCTCGCAGGCCCGGCGCCGGTCCGCGTAGGCCGAATGCGCGAGTTGCCGTCGCACGCTCGTGTCGATCACCAGCAGCGCGAGGCCGGCGCCGGCGAGGTCGAAGCCGAGTTGGTCGATCGCACCGCTGCGGGTGTCGAGGAGCATCGCGTGACCCGCCCGGCACAAGAGCGATGCGGTCTGATCCATGATCCCCGACGGCACCCCGACGAACTCGTTTTCCGCTCGCTTGGTGAGCTGCGCCAGCTCGCCGAGGGAGAGCTCGGGCGCGAACAGGTCGCGAAGCGCCAGCCCGAAGGAGCATTCGAGCGCGGCCGACGACGAGAGCCCGGCGCCGATCGGCACCTCGCTGTCGACGAAGACCTCGACGCCGCCGAGGTCGTGACCAGACTCGGCGATCGCCCACGCGACGCCGAGGACGTAGTCGGACCAGCCGCGCCCCTCCCCCGGCGCGAGATCGCCGAGCCGCGCCGACACCACGGGATCGGCGTCGGACGGCTGGCTGGAGGATGCGACGACAACGACGTCGTCGCCCCGCCTCGAGACCGCGGCGCGCGTGACGGCGTCGAGTGCCATCGGGAGGACGAAGCCGTCGTTGTAGTCGGTGAACTCGCCGATGATGTTGACGCGTCCGGGCGCGGCCCAGACGCCGTCGGGTTCGTGCCCGAACGTCGCGACGAAACCGCCAGTCACGATCGCTCGCCGTCGACGAGGCGCCACGCGTCGGCGACCATCGCCACGATCCCGGGCCGCTTCGGAACCCATCCGAGGCGTTCACGGGCTCGCTCCCTCGACGCCACGAGCACCGCGGGGTCGCCGGCTCGGCGCTCGCCGTCGATCGTGCGCAGCGGCCGGCCGGTCACCTCGCCCACGGCGTCGAGCACCTCGCGGACCGAGAAGCCCGCTCCATTGCCGAGGTTCACGATCTCGTGGTGACCGGGCCGAAGCGCCGCCAGCGCGAGGAGGTGCGCGTCCGCGACATCGGCGACGTGGATGTAGTCCCGCACGCAGGTGCCATCGGGGGTCGGATAGTCCGTCCCGTAGACGACGAGCTCTTTTCGCAGTCCCTTCGCCGCCTCGAGCGCGATCGGCACGAGGTGCGTCTCGGGATGATGCCGTTCCCCGTAGGGCCCGTAGGCGCCGGCAACGTTGAAGTAGCGCAGGCTCACCGCCGCGAGCCCTTCGACGCTCGCGCGTTCGCTGAGGTCCCGATCGACGGCGAGCTTCGAGCTCCCGTAGGGGTTGACCGGTGAGGTCTCGCTCTCCTCGTCGATCGGGGAGTGGGCGGGCTCCCCGTAGACCGCCGCGGTCGAGGAGGCAACGATGCCGCGCACGCCCGCCAGGCGCATGGCGTCACACAGCAGCGACGTGCCGACGACGTTGTTCTCGAAGTAGCGCTCGGGGTGCGCGACGGACTCCGATACGAGAGAGAACGCCGCGAGATGCACCACCGCGTCGAAGTCACCGTCGAGGAGGACACCGGCCGCGTCGTGGACGCGCCCCTCGACGAATCGCGCGTCCGGGGGGACGGCGTCTCGGTGCCCGGTCGACAGGTCGTCGAGCACGGTGACGTGGTGGCCCTCCTCGACGAGGCGCGCCGAGACGACCGAACCGATGTAGCCGGCGCCGCCGGTGACGAGCAGGTTCACCTCGCCTCCCGGAGTCGGGCGGCGGCGGACTCCGGAGCGATGTCGGAGATAAACGCGTCCATGCCCGACTCGGAACCCGCGAGGTACTTGAGCTTGTCCGGGGCCCGACGGATCGAGAACAGCTCGAGATGGAGCGCGAAGCCCGCGCCGAGGCCCACTGGCGCCTGGTGCCATCCGGAGATGTAGGGCATCGCCATCGCGAACAGTGCGTCGAAGCGCCGGAGGAGTCCGAGGTAGATCTCGCAGAACTCCTCGCGTTCGTCCCCCGAGAGCCCGGTGAGGTCCGGCACCCGGCGGTGCGGGTAGAGGTGGACCTCGAACGGCCAGCGTGCGGCGCGCGGCACGAACGCCGTCCAGTTCGCGCCGGAGACGACGACGCGCGATCCGTCGGAGCGCTCCGCTTCGACGACGTCGTCGAAGAGATTCGACCCCGTCAGATCCTCGTGACGCCTCGCCGCGGCGAGCATGCGCGAGGTGCGCGGGGTCACGAAGGGATACGCGTAGATCTGGCCGTGGGGGTGCTGTTCGGTGACCCCGATCTCCGGGCCGCGGTTCTCGAAGCAGTACACCTCGGCCACGCCCGCTCGGCCAAGGAGGGCTGCGGTCCGGTCGGTCCAGGCTTCGAGGACGAGGCGGGCCTGCTCGGGCGAGAGTCCGGCGAAGGACGCGTCGTGATCGGGGGTGAAGCACACCACCTCGCAGCGGCCGACCGCCGGCCGTTCGTCGTAGGTGTCGAGGAGAATCGGGGCGGCGATGCCGGTGCCGGAGAACGACGGGAAGCGGTTCTCGAACACGACGACGTCGTAGTCCGACTCGGGAATCTCGCTCGGCCGACCGGGACGGGAGGGGCAGAACGGACACGCGTCGGCGGCCGGCAGATAGATGCGCTCCTGGCGCTCGGACGCGACGGTCACCCACGCGTCGAGCAATCGGTCGTAGCGGAGTTCGGAGGAGTGCTCTACACGGGACAGGCCCCGTTCGTCCCGGGCGGTGCGGGGCGGTCGGCCGTCCTCGTCGAAGTAGATGAGCTCCCGCCCGTCGGACAGGGCGGTCACGGTTTTCCTCACTCGACCTCGATTGCCCTGACAACGCGTGCGTGGCGGTGCCGCCGTGCGCACGGCATACTACGACCGGCTCCGGCGACGAAGACCGACCGCGGGCCGTGAAAGCCCCGATCGGGCACGGCGCATTGTTGTCCGAGAAGCCTCGCCGGCCCGTGCCGGACGGATCGAAAGCCCGTGATCGAGCGACCCTTTTCCTCCCGAGCGGCCCGCAGCCGCTCCCCGGCTCCCCCGCCGCGGCGGCGCCGCGCCCCATTGGCGACGTGACGGCCCCGGATCCCCCAGCCGCGAACCGGCGGTCGCCCGCGCCGGGGGGAGTGCCCTCCGAAGCCGCACGCTGCGTCTGCGGCGCGGTCCATCCGCTGCCGATCGAGCGGGTCGTGATCGCACCCTCCGCGCTCGACGAGCTGATCGGCTTCGTCTCGGCGCGGCGGTGGTCGAAGCCGTTCGTCGTGATGGACGCGAACACCGAAGAGGTCCTCGGTGCGCGCGTGGTTCGCGAGCTCCGCAACGAGGGCCTCGCGGGGGGAACGCTGTCGTTCCCCGAGCGGAGCGGTCTGCTCGCCGACGAGGACAGCGTCGACCGCCTGCATCGCGCGCTCCTCGCGACCGACCACGACTCGATGATCGCCGTCGGCTCCGGGGTGGTCACCGACGTCACCCGTTTCGTCGCCGGCCGGCTCGGACGAGAATTCGTGAGCGTGCCGACGGCCGCGTCGATGGACGGTTACGCCTCGAGCGTGGCCGCGATGGAGTTCGGCGGCATGAAGACCACCCTCGCCGCGGTCGCCCCGGTGGCCATCTTCGCCGATCCGGCTGTCGTCGCCGCGGCTCCGGCGGAACTCACCCGGTCCGGCATCGGCGATCTGCTCGGCAAAGCCACGGCCCGCGTCGACTGGCTCTTGTCGAACGGCCTCTTCGGCGAGCCCTACTGCCCGATCGTCGAAGCGCGGGTGAGCGAACCGATGACCGAGGCGGCACGGGACGTCCGGGAGATCCTCGGCCAGTCGGCGGGGGCGACGACCGCGCTGCTGCGGGGCCTCATCGAGTCCGGGATCGCGATGGCGATGTTCGGCAACTCCCGACCTGCGAGCGGCTGCGAGCACCACGCGTCGCACTTCTGGGACCTGCTCGCGTCGAGCGGCCGCCGGGCGCACGCGCCGCACGGCCTCCAGGTGGGCTACGCGACGCACTTCGCGATGCGCCTCCAGCGCTGGGCGCTCGGCGGAGGTCTCGGGGGCCTCCGGGCGCCTCGGCCGATCGAGCACGCCGATGAGCTCGAGCGTGTCTTCTTCGTCAACCACGCCAACGAGGTCGACGCCGTCCTCGAGGACAAGCGCGCGTTCACGGCCGGCCACGGAGGGCATTGGCCGCGCTCCGAAGCGGCGTGGCAAGCCGTCCGAGACCACGCCGCCGAGGCCATGGAGGTCTTTCCGCTGGTCGCCGGGGCGCTCCTCACCGCGGAGATCCCCGATCAACCGGGGTTCCTCGACCTCGACGCCGCGACGCTGAAGATGACCTTCCACCTCGCCAACCGGATGCGAGCCCGATACACGGTCCTCGACCTCCTCGAGGGCCAGGGCCGCCTCGAAGAGGCGATCGGGGATCTCCTCTCCCCCGCGCCGCCCCCGCGATAGCGACGCCGGCCCGCGGTACCGGGCGAACCGCCGGCCCCGCCGAGCCGGCGCGGACGCCGTCAGGGCTGCGGGTCCCCCTGGCCGTAGTACGCACCGGGCCCGTGCTTGCGTGAGAAGTGGCGGTCCGACACCACGCTCGATAACGGTGCCGTGTCGGGACGCAGTGACACGGTGAGGAAGGCCATGTGCGCGACCGTCTCCAAGGTGACGGCGCGCTCCACCGCGGCCTCGGCGCTCGTGCCCCAACTGAACGGCCCGTGGCCGGGGACGAGGGCGCAGGGGACCTCGTCGATCCCTCGGCCGCCGATCGCCTCGCAGAGCACGACGCCGGTGTTCTCCTCGTAGGCGCCCTGCACCTCCTCTACCGAGAGGTGCCGGGTGACCGGCACCGCTCCGGGACACAGGTCCGCGTGCGTCGTGCCGAGGATGGGGATCTCCCGATCGGCCTGGGCCCACGAGGTAGCCCAGGTGGAATGCGTGTGGACGACCCCGCCGATGTCGGGGAACGAGCGGTAGAGGGCCAGATGGGTCGCAGTGTCGGTCGACGGCCGACGGTCCCCCTCGATCACCTTTCCGTCGAGGTCGACGACCACGATGTCCTCGGTCTGCATCCCCTCGTAGGCGACGCCACTCGGCTTGATCGCGATGAGGCCCCGCTCGCGGTCGATCGCGCTCGCGTTTCCCCACGTCAAGGTGACCAGCCCGTGCCGGACAAGCGCGAGGTTCGCGTCGAGGACGTCTCGTCGCAGGGCATCGGTGAAGGTCATGACGGGCCGCTCAGATCTCGACGAACTCGATGTCGAGCAGCTCCGCGAGAATGCGCCAGCGGGCGACGTGGTCGCCGAGGTTGAGACAGAAGTGGTGCGTGCCGCCGTTTCGCAACCAGGACGTGAGGAACGAGCGCATTCCCGTGTCCGGCCGGAAATGGAAGTACGGCATCTGCACGAGCGGAAGCTCCGGCGTGTCGAGGACCTCGCCCCGCGCGACCGCGAGCCGGTAGTACTCGCCCTCCAACGCGATGAGCGTCGCCGTGGTCGCGATCCCCGGCTCTGCGGAGAAGACCGTCGTCGGGGGATTCCCGAGCCCGCCGATGCCGAGCGGGCGGTCGATCAGCCGAACCGGGCGGTCGCGCCGAGCGATGCGCCAGTTGCCCTCGCCCATGTGGCTGATGAGCACCGAGTCGAGCTCGTAGTCCATCGCGTACATCTCGCTGAAGTGCGCATCGCCGATGAGGGTGTGGCCCGCAACGATGAGCGCCGCGGCGTTGGTGTCCCCCTCGGCTCCGTAGCCGTAGCCGTCCGCCATGAGGTTCGACGCGGCGAGCAGCGGGAGCTGCTCGAAACGGCCGTCCCGGCCGACCGGCTCGAAGTGGACCGAGAGCCCGTCGTAGCGGCCTTCCGCCACGATCTCGCGGAGCGCGATCTCGAACCGGATCGCGTACTCGTGACTCTCGGGTCGAAGGTTCGGGTCGATCTCGAACTGGCTCCGGTGCTGCTCGCGCATCGCCGCGACGGCGTCGGGATGCACCGATTGCATCCGCTCGTAGACGTCGCCGAGGTTCTCGTTCACGATCATCGGCCCGATCTTGCGCAACAGCGCCGTCGCGTCGTAGAGCACATCCTCCATGCCGTTCATCGGGTATCCGAAGAGGGCGATCTTCGAGCGCCGCAGCTTGGTGACGGTCTGGGCGGCTCTCGCCCACGCCTCGAATTCGGCGAGGAACTCCGCCGAGCGCCACTCCTCGGTGATGACCGAGTACGGCAGTCCCGCGCGCAGCATCGCGTTCGACTGGTCCTGCGCCCCGTGGATGCCCTGGTTGTAGGTGAGGTCGTCCATGGTCCACGACGCGCTCACCACGGGCTCCGGCTGGATGTTGGCGAGGAGCAAGGGGAGCGGATTCTCCTGCAGGGCCCGCAGCGTCCGCATCGCGGGCCCGTAGGTGAGCATGACGATCATGATCCCGTCGAGGTCCCGGGACACGAGATCCTTCACGATCTGCTCGATATCGTCGCGGTTGCGGGCCGGCCGGGTGAACACGACCTCGGCGGCCGGCGCGAGCTGCGCACAGAGCGCTCGCGAGAACTCGGCCTGGTGTTCGGTGATGCGGGGAATCATCTCGTCGTAGAGCTCCTGCATGATCCCGAGCATCCCGATCCGTGGCAGCTCCCTCGCCATCACGTCTGCCCCCTTCGGCCGGGCACCGTCGGCGGTGGCCCGGTGGCTGCGACCCTAGTTCCCCGTCACCCTGGAAACGCCCGACAAGACACGGCTATGCGCGGCCGGCCAACGCCTCGCGGCGGATCTGCTTCAGCTGGTGGAGCCACCCGACGTGGTCCCGGCCGAACGCGTCGTGCAGCGCGCTGAAGACCGCGTACAGCGCGTCGTACGCGACCCGTCGCGCCGGAACGGGCTCGTAGCGACGCGATGACGCCGGCGCGAGTTCGGCGACCGCCCGCCCGACGTCGTCGTAGCCGCCGCGGGCCGAGCCGGCCGCGACCGCGCCGAAGAGCGCCGCGCCACGGGCGGGGATGAGGCTCGAGTCCGGGATCGTGACCGCAAGACCGGTGACGTCCGCGAGCAGTTGCATCATGAGCGCGCTGCGCTCCGCGATCCCGCCGCACGCGACGACCTCCCCGAGCGCGATGCCGTGCTCGGAAAAGTTCTCGATGATCCGGCGTGTGCCGAAGGCCACCGATTCGAGCAGCGCCCGATAGATCTCCGCCGGCGTCGTCGCGAGCGTCAGCCCAGCGATCACCCCAGACAGGTCTGCGTCGCCGAGGATGGTGCGGTTGCCGTTCCACCAGTCGAGTGCCACGAGGCCGCTCGCCCCCGGCGCGAGACGCTCGGCCGCGCCCTCGAGTTCGCGGTACCAGTTCCCCCCGCCCGGGTCCCGGTCCCCGAGTCCGAGGAGCCGGTCGCCGTACCACGCGAACATGTCCCCGACCGCCGCCTGGCCGGCCTCGTACCCGAACAGGCCGGGCACGATGCCGTCCTTCACGACACCGGTGATCCCGGGCATCAAGATCTCGCGCTCGTCGACGACGAGATCGCAGATCGAGGTCCCGACGACCATGAGGAAGACGCCGGGCGCGACGACGCCCGCGCCGGGGGCGGACACGAACGAGTCGACGTTCCCGACCGCGACCGCGACGTCCGGCCCGAGCCCGAGGCGGGCGGCCACGTCTCCCCGCAGCGTCCCCGCGGGCGCACCGGGGGGTGCGAAGGTCGTGCCGAGCTTGTCCGCCGGGTCCGGGAACCCGGGATAGGCGGCCTCGAAGAACGCTCGGGGAGGAAGGCCCGTCTCCGCTGACCAGCACGCCTTGTACCCCGCTGTGCAGCTCGCCCGCACGAGCGAACCCGTGAGCTGCCACACGACCCAGTCGGTCGCCTCGACGAACGCGTCCATCGCGTCGTAGAGGGCCCGGTCCCGCTGCCAGGTTTCGATGAGCTTCGGGAAATACCACTCCGAGGACAGCCGCCCCCCGTAGCGCGAGAGGAAGCCCTCGGACCGATCGAGCGCGACGGCGTTCAGGCGATCGGCGATCGGCTGCGCGGAATGGTGCTTCCAGAGCTTCACCCAGGCGTCGGGGTGGCCCTTCCACGCGTCGAGTTGGCACAGCGGCGTGCCCTCCCCCGTGACGGGGAGGACGGTGCACGCGGTGAAGTCGATGCCGAGGCCGACCACCTCCTCGGGACCGACGGCGCCGTCGCGGAGCGCCTCGGGGATTCCCCGGTAGAGGACCTCCAGATAGTCGGCGGGGTCCTGCAGCGCGGTGTCCGGCGGCAAGGTGGTGCCCCCGCCGGGGAGCGTGGTGTCGAGGACCCCGTGGGGATAGCGGATTTCCACGACCGCGAGCTCGGCGCCGCTGTTGAGGTCGAGGAGCAGCACCCGACCGGACTCGGTCCCGAAGTCCACTCCGATCGTGACGCGCCGGGCGCCCGGTCCCGGGGTTGCGCTCATCTCGAGATCCGCTCGGTGACGCCGCTCATCGAGCGCCGGGTTCGGGCGCCACGTTCGCGAACATCCCGGCGACCTCGCGGTAGCGGGCACGCACGAAGCCGAGGTCGTCCGCCCCGTAGGTGGGCCCCGTCGAGCGGGACCACTCAGGAGGAGCCGGGTCCTCCGACAGCACCCAGGCGGCCTGTCGGGCCGCGCCGATCGCGACGTGCTCAGCCGCGTCGGGAACGAAGACCGCTCGACCGAGAATCCCGGGCGCGATCCTGCGGACGGCCTCCGAGCGACTGCCGCCGCCGATGAGGATGACCCGCGCGAGGTGCACGTCGCTACCGAGCAGCGCATCCATCCCCGCGGCGAGGCCGCACAGCATGCCCTCGATCGCGGCGCGCGCGAGAAAAGCCGGCGTCCAGGTCCCGAGACGGAGACCGTGGACCGCGCCGGTCGCGAAGGGCAGGTTGGGGGTCCGCTCCCCCTCGAGGTACGGGACGACGACGAGGCCCCCCGCACCCGCCGGGGCGCTCAGCGCGAGCGCCGACAGCTCGTCCTGGTCGACACCGAGCAGCCGCGCCGTCGAGTCGAGCACCCGGCCGGCGTTGAGGGTGCACACGAGGGGGAGGAATCCCCCGGTGGCATCCGCGAATCCCGCGATCGTCCCCGACGGGTCGTTCACCGGGTGGTCGCAAACCGCGAACACGGTCCCCGAGGTCCCGATCGAGACGATCACGTCGCCCGCGCTCGCGCGCACCCCGAGTGCCGCCGCGGCGTTGTCACCGGTGCCGCACCCGAGCACGATCCCCGCGGGCGTCTGCCCGGCGCTTGCCACCGGGCCGAGCACGCCGGGGAGCTCCGCCGGGCGTCCGAAGGCGCGCTCGAAGAGGTCCGGGCGGTACGCCCCGGTGGTCGGCGAGAAGTACCCGGTGCCGCTCGCGTCGCTGCGATCGGTCGAAAGGGCGTTCTCACCCGGGCCCCGACCGAGCAGCGCGCCGCCGAGCTGCCAGGTGAGCCAGTCGTGCGGAAGACAGACCGAGGACGTCCTCGCGGCGTTGTCCGGTTCGTGCTCGGCGAGCCAGCGCAGCTTCGTCACCGTGAACGACGCGACCGGCACGCTGCCGACCGCGTCAGCCCATGCCCGTGCGCCTTCGACGGGGCCGCCCAGCTCCTCGAGCAGCTCGGCGGCGGCGTCTGCCGAGCGGGTGTCGTTCCACAACAGCGCCGGGCGGACGATCGATCCCTCCTCGTCGAGGCAGACCATCCCGTGCTGCTGCGCGGCGACCGCGACCGCGCCGACGTCATCGAGCCCACCGGCCCTTTCGACTGCGCTAGCGAGCGCCGCGAGCCACGCTCTTGGGTCGACCTCGGTCCCGTCGGGATGCGGCGCGGTCCCAAAGCGCACGACCGCGCCGGTGGCCGCGTCGCACACGACCACCTTGCAGGACTGCGTGGACGAATCCACTCCGGCAACGAGGGTCACGACTCGGCCCGGTGCCCGGGCCCGGGGTGCGATCTGGCGCCGGCGCGTCGCACGGAGGACTAGCGGGCGCCGAGGACGTGCTCGATTGCCAGCTGGTCGAGATGCGCGATGCCGTACCCCCGGGCGCCGGCGGCGGCGGTGTCGTAGCGCTCGTACGCGGCGACGTCGGCCCGGAACGCGGCAGAGCCCTCGCCCTCGCCGAGGGTGGGCTGCGAAAGCTCGCCGACCTGGCTGGCAGCGAGCGCCTCGCGCACCTCGGGATCGGTCCGGAACGCCTTGGCCCGTTCGGCGAGCAGCAGATAGGTCGCCATGTTGGAGGACGCCGCCGCCCACACACCCGCTTTGTCCTCGGTCCGGAGTGGCTTGAAGTCGAAGTGCCGGGGGCCTTCGTAGCTCCGCCCCCCGTCGGGCGCGCCGTTCTCGAGCAGGTCGACGAGGAAGAAGGCACTGAGCAGATCGCCATGGCCGAAGACGAGGTCCTGGTCGAACCTCGGCCCCCGCTGACCGTTGAGGTCGATGTGGAACAGCTTCTCGTGCCACAGCGCCTGGGAGATGCTGTGCACGAAGTTCATCCCTGCCATCTGCTCGTGGCCGACCTCCGGGTTGACACCGACCATTTCACGATGCTCAAGCGTCGAGATGAAGGCCAGCGCGCTACCGACGGTCGGGAGGATGATGTCTCCTCTCGGCTCGTTTGGCTTC
>Ga0209415_10004947_pt1 | contig 24209 bp, 21 predicted proteins | sample PeaSoiSIISIP2007_FD_187696 | JGI IMG/M metagenome (GOLD analysis project Ga0209415, IMG submission 187696) | Peat soil microbial communities from Weissenstadt, Germany - SII-SIP-2007 (SPAdes) (version 2) | ecosystem: Environmental > Terrestrial > Soil > Wetlands > Peat | place: Germany... | reverse complement strand
TACGTGCTCAGCCACGGGTATTACGACGCGTATTATCTGAAGGCGCAAAAAGTGCGCTCGCTGATTGCGCGCGATTTTGCCAACGCGTTTCAGGAGGTGGATGCCATCGTGGCGCCGGTTTCTCCTTTCCCGGCTTTTCGCCTGGGGGAGAAGGTGGACGACCCGATCAGCATGTACCTCTCGGACATCTACACCATCACCGGCAGCCTGGCCGGGATTCCGTGCATGAGCGTACCGTGCGGAACCACCGCCCAGGGACTGCCGGTGGGGATGCAGATCCTGACCAGGCATTTCGACGAGACCACGATGTTCCGGCTCGCCGATGCTTTCGAAAAAACCGCAGTTTGAGGAGTTAAAGGAGATCGTTATGCCATTCACATTACCGCCGCTGCCCTATGCCCCCGATGCGCTGGAGCCCTACATCGACAAGATGACGATGGAGATCCACCACGGGAAACACCACAATGCGTACGTCACCAACCTGAACAAGGCGTTGGAATCGGCACCCGCCCTGGCGGACAAGACCGTGGAGGAACTGCTAGCCAACAACTGCGCCATTGTTCCCGATAACATCAAAACCGCGGTGCGCAACAACGGCGGCGGCCACATCAACCACTCGATGTTTTGGAAGATCATGAAAGCGGGCGGCGGCGGCGCCCCGGTGGGCAACCTCGCCCAGGCCATCGCCGGCACGTTCGGCAGCTTCGACAGCTTCAAAGAGAAGTTCAACCAGGCCGCCACTACGCGCTTCGGCTCCGGTTGGGCGTGGCTGGTAAAAACCGGCGGTAAGATCGATATCTATTCCACGGCCAACCAGGACAGTCCGGTGATGGAAGGCAAATACCCGGTGATGGGTTTGGACGTGTGGGAGCACGCGTACTACCTCAAGTATCAAAACCGCCGGCCGGACTACATTTCGGCGTGGTGGAACGTGGTCAACTGGGAAGAAATCGAAGCCCGATTCAATGCGTAGCTGTCAGCCGTCGGCGGTCAGCGCTCAGCTACGCGGCACCTAGAGCTGAAGGCTGACCGCCGATTGCCGACGGCTTAATTATGCAAACTTACGATCTCATCGTCATCGGTTCCGGCCCGGCCGGGCAGCGCGCCGCCATTCAAGGCGCGAAATGCGGCCGCCACGTGGCAGTGATCGAGCAGCGGGAGATCGTGGGCGGCGCCTGCATCAATACCGGCACCATTCCCAGCAAGACCATGAGGGAAGCGGTGCTGCATCTCTCGGGCTTTCAGTTCCAGGGTATTTACGGCATCAACTATCACGTCAAGGAAAAGATCACCATGGCCGACCTGGGCTTCCGCGTGAGCCAGGTGATCAAGACGGAAGCCGACGTGACCCAAGCGCAACTGGCGCGCAACGGCGTGGACGTCATCAACGGCCGGGCCAGCTTTCTGGATGCCACGCACATCCGCGTCGAGAATTCGCGCGGCCAGGCGGATTTCGAGGCCCCCATCACGATCGTCGCCACGGGCACCAAGCCGGCCGACTCTCCGACCGTGCCCCTCAACGGCCGCACCATCATGAACAGCGACCAGATTCTCGCCATGCCACAGATCCCCAGAACTTTGATCGTGGTGGGAGGCGGCGTCATCGGCGTGGAATACGCCTGCATGTTCGCGATTCTGGGGGTGCGCGTGATCCTGGTGGAAAAGCGCCCGCGCCTGCTGGAGTTCGCCGACGCGGAGATGGTGGAAGCGCTTTCGTACCATCTGCGCGATCACCGCGTGACGATGCGGTTGAACGAGGCGGTGGCCAGCGTGGAGGAAGCTTCCGATGGCGGCGTGGTGGCCAACCTGGAGAGCAAAAAGCGGGTGGTCGGCGACGCGCTGCTGTACGCCGTGGGCCGGCAGGGCAACGTGGACGATCTGAAGTTGCCTGCCGCGGGCCTCGACGCGGACCAGCGCGGCCGCATCGCAGTGGACCCCGAGTATCGCACCAAGGTGCCCAACATTTTCGCGGTGGGCGACGTGATCGGCTTCCCCAGCCTGGCTTCAGTCTCGATGGAGCAGGGCCGCATTGCCGCCGCCAACGCGTTCGGGCTGAAGATCCAATCCAATCCGGCCACCTATCCGTACGGCATTTACACCATTCCGGAGATCTCGTTCACCGGCAAGACCGAAGAGCAGTTGACCGACGAGGATGTGCCGTACGAGGTGGGTGTCTCGTACTATCGTGAAACGGCCCGCGGGCAGATCCGCGGCGATACCACCGGCCGGTTGAAGCTCATCTTTCACCGCGAAACCCGCGAGATCCTGGGTGTGCACATCATCGGCGAAGGGGCATCGGAATTGATTCACATCGGCCAGGCCGTGATGATCCTGAAGGGCACGGTGAATTATTTCGTGGACACGGTTTTCAATTACCCCACGCTGGCCGAGTGCTACAAACAGGCGGCTTTTAACGGTATCAATAAGTTATTGCGATTTTGATCGGGAGGCTTGACATGGCGCGCAGCATCGGGGTGCTGGCCACTCATTACCTATGGGTGGGAATCGTGGAGGACGACAAGCTCGGCTCGGTGCGCATGTATCCGGAGCCGGGCCGGGGGCCCGTCGATCTCAAATCGATCCCGGCGGAGGAGATCGTTGCCCGGATTCTGGAGCAGATCGACCTGCTGCACGAGGGCGAGCCGGTGGACTCGGTGGGCGCCGGGTTCCCGGGCATCATTCGCAACGGCGTGATCGACGATTCTCCGAATCTTGGACAGCTCAAGGGCGTGCGCATCCAGGAGCGGCTGGCCGCGGCGCTCAAGGCCAATGGCATCGATGCGCCGGTCACAGTGGTCAACGATGCGGACGCTCTGGCCGCGGGGATCGCGGCGACGCGCGGCAAGCTCGAAAAACTGATTCGCGTGTGGTATCTGGGTGACGGCATCGGCTACGGCCGATTCCCCCACACCAACAACGTGTGCGAAGGCGGGCACTCCGTGGTCTCGCTCGACCCCAAGGAGCGCTTCTGCGGCTGCGGTGGCCAGGGGCACATGGAAGGCATCATGGGGAATCGCGCCATGCGGTTGCGCTTCCTCGACATGGAGCCGGAAGAAATCTTCATCGAGGCGCGTCAGGGGGATGCCCGCGCCGGCGAGTTTGTGAAGTTGTGGCACCGGGCGTTGGCCGCCGCCACTGCTTCGAGCATCCATTTCGATGGCCCCGGGCGATTCTACCTGGCGGGCCCGAATTGCGATTTCGTCGATCTCGGCCTGGTGAATCAGTATTTGCAGGACATGGTCAAGATGAGCCCGTTGCAGGGCAGCTTCTTCGAAATCGTGCAGACCAGCCAGGACCTCGCCTTGATCGGCGCGGCCGTCTGCAGCCGGGTCAAATAACGAGCAGGGCCCAACTGCCCTTCTTCCGGACGTCGCGCGCGGCCGGCAGCGCAGCCTGCACGTGCGCGACCTCCTCGATTTCGAACCCGCTGGCGAGGAGAATGCCTCCCGGCCGCAGCACACGCAGGAAATCCGGCGCGAGCTGGACGATCGCCGTGGGGTTGATGTTGGCGACCAACAGGTCCACCGAGCCGGAGGCCACAGCGTCAACCGATCCCACAAAGCAATCTCCCACAAAGCCATCTCCCACAAAACCATCGCGGGCGATTTCCACCGCGGCAATCTCCACCGCCAACGGGTCGATATCGCAAGCGAAAACCGGGCCTGCCGCCAGCAACCTCGCGGCGCGTGCCAGGATACCCGATCCGGTGCCGACGTCCAGTACGGCCATGCCCGGCCTGCGGAACTCTTCCAGCGCTTCCAGGCAGAGCTGCGTGGTTTCGTGGACGCCCGTTCCGAAGGCCATTCCCGGATTGACGGTCATGCGGAAACGCCCCGGCGGAGCCGGATCGCCGCGCCACTCCGGCACCAGAAAGAAACGCTCGCCGACCTCCATGGGTTGCAGGAGGTCGCGCGCCGATTGTACCCAGTCACGCTCCTCTTCCACCCGGAAGCCGGCGCCGGGATACAGTTGGAGCAGTGTGTCGCGGTCCGCCCGCTCCTCGAAAAACGCGCGTACGCGCTCGGTATCCAGCTCCACGATGCCCGCCGATCCCAGTTCCCAGAACTCCGCGATCAGCAGATCGCGATCTTCGGCGTCGCACTCGATCTCCAGAGAAAACATGATCCCCGCTTGGTTAGATAAGCTAACCGTACCATAGCAAAACCTGCGGTAACATTGTCTCAAACCCATGAAGTTGCTCACGAAGTTCACTCTCATTTTTCTGGCGGTCTTCGGCACAGGCCTGGCTCTGTCCGGTGTGGTGGCATACCGCTTCCTGCGAGAGGATGCAACGGAGCAGGTAATGCAACAGGCCAGGCTGATGATGCAGACCATGCTCTCCGCGCGCGCCTACACCAGCAAACAGGTCGCGCCGCTGCTCGCCACCAGCCAGGAGCACGAGCGGGCGTTCCTGCCGCAAACGGTCCCGGCCTACGCCGCCACCGAGAGCTTCAACTACCTGCGCCAGGCCTATCCGGACTACGAGTACAAGGAGGCCACGCTGAATCCCACCAACCTGCGCGACCGGGCGGTGGATTGGGAGGCCGACATCATCAACACCTTCCGCAACCATTCCACGCAGGCGGAGCTGATCGGCCAACGCGACACGCCCACCGGACGTTCCCTGTTTCTCGCCCGGCCCATCTCGGCGGACCTGCCCTGCCTGCAATGCCACGACCGCGCGCGGTCCGCTCCGCCCGCCATGACGCGCCGCTACGGAACGGCCAACGGCTTCGGCTGGAAATTCGGAGACGTGATTGCGGCGCAGATTGTGTCGGTGCCCATGGCGGTACCGATACACATGGCCGACGCCGCCTTTCGAAACCTGATGTTTTCCCTGGCGGGGATCTTCGGGGCGACCCTGGTGCTGCTGGATGTGCTGCTGTATTTTGCGGTGGTCCGCCCGGTGAGCCGGCTCTCATCGCTGGCGGACCAGATCAGCATGGGCAACTTCAGCGCGCCCGAATTGCCGGCGGCCGGCCGGGACGAGATCGCGGCGCTGGCTGGTTCGTTCAACCGCATGCGGCGCAGTCTGGAAAAAGCGCTGAAGATGCTGGACGGCCAGTAGCGAGCCCTACGACCTTCCGCCCTTCGGGCCGGCGGCAAGACCGCCGGCGTTACCCGCTGGCGCGAGCGAGGAAATTCCTGCGGTCCCGCTCGGACGGAATCTCCGAGGCGAGTTCCTCCAACAGTTCTTGCTTGGTGCGCGAGGTCTTGGCGGCTTGGTTCACGATCACCCCGGCAATCGGGCCCACGTATACGGCCAGCGCCTGCCTGGCGGTTTCCAGGACGGACGGATCCCACACCTGTGGCGCGGCAGGTGTCGAGGCAGTTGTGGCGGCACCGCCGCCCGCCGCACCACCCACCGCGCGCAGGAACGATTTGCGTTCCTTGGGGTCGGGGATCTGCTCGGCCAGTTGCCGGCACAAGTCGTCGAAACCGGATGCCTTGTGGGCGGTGCGCGCCACCAGGTGCCTGGCAATCGGACCCAGCGCGGCAACCAGCGCGGACTCGACCGGCGCCAGACGCGACGGATCGATGCCGGCTGGCGCCGGCACGGGCGGCAAAGCGGCTTCCGATCGGGAGAATCCGGAGACCTGTCGCAGCGCATCGCGGAACTCGCCTGCCGTCTGAAAGCGCTCGGCCGGTGGCTTGGCGAGCGCTTTGAGGATCACCTCGCTGAGGCCGCTGGGAAGACTGGAGTTCAGGTCGGCCGGTGGCACCGGCATCTCCGAAACGTGCGCGCTGAGAATCGAGTAGTCGCTGGCCCCCTCGAACGGCCGCTTGCCGGTTGCAATTTCGTAGAGCGTCACACCCACCGAATAGAGGTCGCTCCGGCCGTCGATGGGCTCCGTCCTGACCTGCTCCGGCGACATGTAATACAGCGACCCCAGCGCTACGCCGCTGCGCGTGAAACTCCGGTCGCCGGGCGCACGGGCGATTCCGAAGTCGGTGAGCTTGACGGTGCCTTGCGTCACGATGATGTTGGCCGGCTTGATGTCGCGATGGATCACGCCTCGCGCGTGGGCGTAATCGAGCGCCGAGAGAACCTGGCCCACGTAGCGGATCCCGTCGAGCACGTCGACGATGCCCTGGCGCAGGCATTCGTCCAACCCTTCGCCCTCCACCAGCTCGATGATCATGACCACGTGGTTTTCGATCCTGAGCGCGGTTCGCAGTTGGGCGATGTGCGGATGATCGAGGCTGGCATGCACGCGGATCTCCCGCAGGAAGCGATCGGCCATTTCGGGGCTGGCGGCGGTGTCGGGCAGCACAATTTTCATGGCCTCGAGGCGGTTCGTCAGCAGGTTGCGCACGCGGAAGACTTTGCCCATGCCGCCGCGGCCGAGGATTCCCACGATCTCGTAGTCGCCGACTTTTTCCCCAACTTGGAAGGTCATGAACTACTACAAGGATAAAGCAAGCAGGCGGAATTTTTCTCGAAGATTCCGCTTGACAAACTTAACGCCGTAAAGTATTCTGACAGTGTTTAGTATGGGCGTAACGGAGCGCCGGCGGCGCGAGAAGGTCGCGCTACGGCAGGAAATCCTCGATGCAGCTCGCGAATTGTTCGCGAAAGAAGGCTACGAGAGCGTCTCTATGCGCAGAATCGCCGAAAAGATCGAGTACTCGCCCACCACTATCTACCTGTACTTCCAAGACAAGAGGGAACTGATCGAAGAGATCTGCAACCAGACGTTCGCTCTGCTCTCGAAGAAGTTGGAGAAGGTCGCGGCCGGCCGGGGCGATCCGCTGGAGAAACTCAAGGCCGGCCTGCTGGCGTACGTGGATTTCGGCACGAAGCACCCGGACCAGTACCGCCTCACCTTTATGACTCCCTATGAGCCGAGCGAAGGCAAGGATATCACCACCGGTCAAGGCTGGCAGACATTCCAACACCTGGTCAAGGCCGTGACGTTGTGCGTGGAGGCGGGACGCTTCCGCGAGACTGACGCGATGGCCGTCAGCCAGGCGCTCTGGACCGTGGTTCACGGCCTGACTTCGGTTCACATTACTCACGGCCAGTGTTTCCCCTGGGTGGATCGGAACCGGCTGGTGAATCTGGCCATCGATAGCACGGTTGGAGGGCTGCTGGCGTGAGCTTTTTTTCAGCTCCAGTGGTTAACACTGTTCTGTTTATTGCCAATGTTACAAGGACAAATGGTTATGGCGTCGCTTGCAGTTCGTAATCTTTTTCACGATCGGGTCCGGCTGGCGGTTACGCTGACCGGCATCGTCTTCGCGGTGGTGCTGGTGGCGATTCAGATCGGGCTCTTTATCGGGTTTACCACCACCACGTCCAACCTGATCGACCACTCGGGCGCCGACTTGTGGATCATGTCGAAGGGCGTCGCGTACATCGAGGTCGGAGTGCCCTTCTCCGACAAGCAACTGCACCACGCGCTGGCCGTGCCGGGCGTGGCCGACGCGCGGAGGTACATCGTCCGCTTCAGCCAGTGGAAACGGCAGGATGGAGCCCAGCAGAGCTGCGAAATCGTGGGTTTCGACCCGGACAGCCCACTGGGCGGCCCCTGGGACGTGGTGGACGGCAACGTCCGCGACCTCAAGCTGCCGGACACGGTCATCGTCGACCGCTTTTACGCGCAGAAGCTGGGTGTGGCACGCGTCGGCGACACGGTGGAGATCCGCAATGTGCGCGCGCGAGTGGTAGGCTTCAGCCAGGGGATTCGCACCTTCACCACCTCGCCATTGATCTTCACATCGCTGAAGAACGCGCAGCACTACACCGGCCTGCCGGGCAACCAACAGGTGTTCCTGCTGGTGAAAACCGCGGCGGGGAGCGAGCGGGACCGGGTCCGCCAGGAACTGCTCGCGAGACTGCGCGATGTGGACGTCTTCACCACTGCCGAGTTCAGCGCCAAGACGACGCACTACTGGATGTTCGGCACTGGCGCGGGCGTGACCGTGATCATAGCGGCGGTACTGGGGCTGCTGGTGGGCGTGGTGGTGGTGGCGCAGACCATTTACGCCGCCACCATCGATCACATCCGGGAATACGGAACGTTGAAGGCCATGGGCGCGACCAACCGCTACATCTACCGGATCATCCTGGAACAGGCCGCCATCAGTGCGGTGATCGGGTACGGCGTGGGCATCGTTGTGGCCAGCGCCGCGGCATTCTCCAGCCGCAATGGCGGCGCCAATATCGTATTGACCGGCGCGGTCGGCGCCGGCCTCTTCGGGCTCACCCTCATGATGTGCGTGAGCGCCGCCATGGTGTCGATCAACAAAGTCACTAAGATAGACCCAGCTATGGTTTTCAAGGGATAGCGGAGAAGCCAGGAGCCAGAAGTCAGGAGTCGGAATGAACCTAGCTATCGAAGTACGCGAACTGACCAAAACTTACGCCGAAGGCGCCGCGACATCGCGCGCCCTCGACGGAGTGGATCTGGACGTCCACGCAGGCGAAGTCACCCTGCTAATGGGACCTTCGGGCAGCGGGAAGACGACGCTGGTCTCCATCATGGGCTGCATTCTCCGGCCCACCAGCGGCAGCGTGAGAATCGCCGGCCGCGACGTGACGCGGCTGAGGGAACGCGATCTGCCGTCGGTGCGGCTCCAGCAAATCGGCTTCGTCTTCCAGGGCATCAATTTATTTCCCACACTGACCGCCGCGGAGAACGTGGAAGTAGCTCTCGACCTGAAGAAGATCCGCGGAGGCCGCGCGCATCAACGGTCGCGCGCGCTGCTGGACGACGTCGGCCTCACAGAGAAGTACGATGCCTTTCCGGGCGATTTGAGCGGAGGCCAGAAGCAGCGCGTGGCGATTGCCCGCGCCCTGGCGGGAGACCCTCAGATCATTCTGGCCGACGAGCCCACGGCGGCGCTGGACAAAACCAGCGGCCGCACCGTGTTGGAGATGCTGCGCGGACTGGCCCACGGGAAAGGCCGCGCGGTGGTGATTGTCACGCACGATAACCGCACGTTGGAATTTGCCGACCGGATTGTCCGTATCGAGGACGGGCGGGTTGGCGACGTCCTGACGCGCGACCAGATTCATGCATTCGCAGGAGGGGACTCCAATGACTAAACGATTCGTCTACACGGCCGCTCTGTTCGCGGCCGGCGCGGCAGGAGTGGCTGCCATGATCCATGCGCGGAACGGCGCCCAGCCGGCGGGCCCGGCGGAGGCGCCCGCGCTGAACACGGGAGCCTCGGTAATCAGCGCCGCCGGCAGGGTGGAGCCGGTTTCCGAGGAGGTCAAGATCGGATCGCAGCTTCCCGGCACGCTGCGGGAAACCGTGGAAGAGGGACAACGCCTGCGCAAGGGCCAGCCGATCTCGACGCTCGACAACGGCGAGTATGTGGCCCGCGTGGAAGCGGCGCGAGCCACCATCGAGGTGAGGCAGGCGGAACTGGACCGCATTGTGAACGGGGCGCGCGACCAGGAACGGCGGGAGGCGGCCGCGGCGGTGGAAGAAGCCAAAGCCGTGCTGGCCAACGCGCGCGACGAGATGGAGCGCCAGAAATCCCTGTGGCAGACGGGCGATATTTCGCGCTCCGACTGGGAGCGCGCGGAACGCGAACACCACGTGGCCGAAGCCCGGGTCAAACAGGCGTCGGAACGCTACCTGTTCCTGGATGCCCCCGCCCGCGCCGACGAGCGCGCACGCGCCGAAGCCTCCCTCGGTCTGGCCCGCGCGCAGCTTGCCGAGGCCCAAGCACTGCTCGAAAAGACGGTGGTGCGGGCGCCCTTCGACGGCACCGTGCTCAAGCGCTTTCGCAAGGCCGGGGAAACCGTTTCCGACAAGGGCGATACTCCGATCGTCAGCTTCGGCGATGTCTCGCATCTGCGAGTGCGGGTGGATATCGATGAGACCGATGTGGCGCGCCTGCGCCCGGGCGACCGCGCTTACTTCACCGCGCAGGCGTTCGGGCCGGAGAAGTTCTGGGGCAAGGTGGTATGGGTGGGCGGTGAGTTAGGCAAGAAGAATATCCAGACGGACGAACCTTCCGAGAAGCTGGACACCAAGGTGCTCGAGACGCTGGTGGAGCTGGACGGCCATCCGCCGCTGCCTCCGGGGCTGCGCGTCGATTCGTTCATTCTGGTGGGAGGCCGGCCATGAAATTGGGCTGCATTTTTGCGCTCGGCATGCTGGCCGCGTTGCCTCTCGCCGCGGCGGACGACGCGATCGTGCCGCCGCCGCGCGTCGGCGCCGGTCCCACCCAACGGCGCCTGACGCTCGACGAGGCAGTCGAGCTCGCCATACGCTCCAACCTGGACGTGGCGGTGGAACGGACCAACGTGGATCGGGCGTCGGAGGCGGCTCATGGCGCGCGCGGCAGCTTCGATCCTGCATTTCGGTGGCAGCCGTTGTTTGGCGACTCCAACACTCCGGCCGAATCGCCGCTCGACGGCGCGAACGGCCTCGCCACCCAGCATTCGGTGGGACAGACGCTCGCCTGGCATCAGAAAACGCCGTGGAACGGGCTGTCGCTGGATGCCGGTTTCAGCCAGAGCCGCGTCACCTCCGGCAATCCGTTCGTATCGTTGAGCCGGTTTTACACCTCGCAGCTCACCATCACGCTCACCCAGCCGCTGCTGCGCGGGCGAAAGACGGACGCCGACCGCGCGCTCATCAAGATCCGGTGCAAGCAGCGGGAGGGCGCGGCGGCGGAGCTGGAAATCCGCGCGATGGCGACGGCTGCAAGCGTGGAGCAGGCATACTGGGACCTGGTGGCGGCGCGGAGACAGGCGGAGGTTTCGGCGGAATCCGCCAACCTCGCCAAGGTGCAACTGGAGCGCGACCAGCGCATGATCGCGGCCGGATCGCTTCCGGCCGTGGAACTCTCCGCGGCGCAAGCGGAGCTCGCCGGCCGCATGGACGACCTGTACCGCGCCACGGGCGCCATCACCGAAGTGGAGAACAGCCTGAAATCCCTGCTGGCGCGCGACCGGCACGACGACTTGTGGCAGGACGAAATTGTGCCGGCCGATACCGGCGCCGTCGCGCCCCCGGTGGTGATCGAGATGCGAGAGGCTCTGGCGGAAGCGCTGCGCCGCCGGCCCGAGCTCAAAGTGGTGGATGCCGACCGGGCGGCGAACCGCGTCCAGAAGCAGCAGGACGCCGACCTGGTGAAACCGCAGATGAACCTGGTGGCCAGTTACTCGCTGGCGGGACTGGCCGGCACGATTCGGCCTGGCGGCGGGCTGCTGGCGCAGTTTGGGCCGGCCCTGGCGCTGCCGGGTTCGCTGGCCGGCGGTGTGGGGTCGTCTCTTTCCAGCCTTTTCGGCGGCAACTACCAGTCGGTCCAGGCGGGCATCGCCCTCGATCTCACGGCGCGCAATCGCGCGGCGCGGGCCAGCCTGGCTGCCGACGCGATCGCCGAGAAGCGCCTCGACCTGTTGCGGGCGCGCGCCGAGCAGGCTATCGAAGCGCAGTTGCGCAACGCGCTCCAGGCGCTCGAAACGGCGCGCCAGCGCATGCGCGCGGCCGCCGCCAGCGCGGATGCGGCCGAAGACAAACTGGCCAGCGAATCGCGTCTCTTCGCCCACGGGGAATCGACGAACTTCCTGGTGCTCACGCGTCAAAACGAATACTCCGCCGCCAGGCGCAGGCAGGTGGAGGCGGATGCCGCGTTCAACAAGGCCGTGTCGCAATACTCGGCGAGCTTGGGGACGACCTTGTCCTCGCGGCGGATCGAAGTGGAGTAAGGCCGGCGGTTGGAAATCTGCGGCGGTTAACAACCGCCGCGCAGGTTTCCAACCTGCCCCACTTCAGGGCACCAGCACAATCCGCTCTTCCATGGCTGCCTCGACGGCTTTACGCGAGAACGGCATGGGGTGATAGCGGCCGGCGGCCCAGTCCTGCAACAGGTCGCTGTAGTGTTTGCTGGAAGGGTCGCCCGATTCGCCGGGAACGTTGGTCATCACCGACCGGTCCCAATCGCCGACATCCAGAATCTCGCGCCACGAAGCGCCATTCGTCTGGCGGAAATTGGTGCCGCTGGTGGCATTCACGGTGTTGCCGTCCCCGGGGCGGGAAACCGGCTCGAGTTGGAACTCGCGCTTCCCCAGCGGATGGGCGAAGGTGATTTGATGTAGCTTGCCCCATTGCCAGGCGGCCCGATCGAGGCCGAACTGGCGCTCGATGTCCTGGAACGCAGCGTCGAGCGATTTCTCGAGGGCCGCTGCGTGCGGCTCCGTCTCGAGCGCATGCAGCAGCGACTCGAGGTCCGCCCGGGATGCGGACTCCGCAAACACAGCAGCCGGCAGCTTCGACATCCAGACTTCGTAAATCAAGGCCGGGCGCGAATCCGTTCGCAACGCGGCGTCCCAGTTCAGGATCTCCTCCACGGTTTGCGCCGCGCGGCTGCCGGGCGCGGGATGCCACTTCTTCAAAACCTGCTGAAAGCGCCGGGCGGGAAGCGAGGTGACGTCCTGCTGCATGCGCTCCATGTCCTCAATGCCGAGTTTCTTGCCCATCGCCAGCATTTCGCGAACGCGCCCCACGCGGAACGGCAGAGCCCAGCCGTCGTATCCCAGGGGGATGGTGTAACCCGGCGGAATGATATTGTTGTTCGATGTCGCGATGTAGTGGCGCGGCGGATTGAATTCGAACGGCAGCTCATCGGATTTGCGATAGCCCTTCCATTCGTAGCGGCCATCCTCGCCGGGCACCGGCAACAGCCCGGACCAGCCCTCGCGGATGGGCGTGAGGCCGCCCACCTCCAACCGATATTGCCGCTAGTATCGGCGTAGACCAGGTTTTCGCTGGGCACGCGGTAGTAGGACATGGCGGCGCGGAACTCTTTCCAGTCTTTGGCGCGCGCCAGGTTGATTCCCGCCAGGTACCCGGCGCTGCCCGGCTCGCTGCCCACCCAGTGCAGCACGAAGGCCCGGTGGTGTACGGGGTCTTCGTGGATCACCGGTCCGTGGACGGTGTACCGTAGCGCGATGGTCTCGACGCCCCGGCCCTTCACGGTCAGTTTCTGCCGCTCGGTTTCGAACTTTTTCCATGCTCCGCGATAGCGGTACTCGCCGGCGCGCTCGGGATTGACGGTCTCGACGTACAGATCCTGCTGATCGATTCCCACTATGGTGAATCCGAAGGCGACATTCTCGTTGTGGCCGAGGGCGATGCCCGGCAGTCCCGGCTCGCCCGACCCGATAGCGTTCCATCCCGGTCCGACCAGGTGCACGGTCTTGCGCAAGGACGGCAACTGCACCGGCCGGTGCGGATCGTTGGCGAGAATCGGACGTCCGGTGGTGGTCATGGTTCCGTCCACTACCCAGTTGTTGCTGCCCTGCTCGGTGGAGAGGCGCACGGGTCCCACGGTTTGCCGGTAGGTTGCCAGAATGTCGCTCGAAATCGCCGAAAGGTCCAGGCCCTTGGGAACCTCGAGCGGGACCGCGGGCTCCAGCCGGATGAACTTCAGCGCGCGCTCCAGGCCGAGGCGCCGGATGTCCTGGGCGTGAGCGACCTCGAGCGACAGATTGCGGGTCATAGTAAGACCGGCGACGCGGCTGAGGCAGTCCTCGGGCACCCACAGCCCGGGGGCGTAGCCGGAGATTTCAAACTCGGCGGGGAGCTTGCCGGCGAGCCCGCGAATATAGTCGTTGATGCCGTCGGTGAAAGCGGTGACGATGAGCCTGGCGTCGGGGCCGTAGGCGGACCACTCGGCGTTCCAATCGCCGTGAAAGCCGACGGAGCGCGCCAGTTTGTCGCGCTCGATGGCCGCCGGGCCGAGCACTTCGGCCAGTTTCCCGGTGCCGATGCGCCGCCACAGATCGATCTGGAACAGGCGGTCTTTAGCGGTGATGTAGCCTTGGGCGAAGAAGAGATCGTGCACCGTGGAAGCGTAGATGTGGGGCACGCCCCAGCGGTCGCGGAGGATCTCGACCTGCTTTTGAAGTCCGGGAGTTTGGATGCTTTCGGCCGAGAGCAGCCCGACGAGAGAGCAGAGGAGCGCCAGCGCCTGTTTCATGCGGAACACCATAGCATAAGTAGGCGCTCGAACCGAATGCAGGGACCGGATGAACGTCACTTTCGATTTGCCAGAGGACATTTCCGACTCGCTTCGCAGTCGTTCGTGCCCTGGAGGCGCTGGCTGTGACGGGCGCGAAGTACGTCGGCGGTTTCGTCTTCTTCGGTGGGGTCGAGCGGCGTGCTGCCAGGGGCTGCGGCCTTTTCAGACTCGGTCGCAGTTTTCGCCTTCCAGCGCGGCGAGGCGGACAGGGGCGGAGGGGATCAGGCCGGGACTGACAAAGTCGCCGGGATTGGGCACGCCCTTCAGGCCGCGGGTGGCGTAGCTGTGGCGGAAGAAGGTGGGTGCATCGGCGTATTCGGCTGGCGCGGTGCCGATGACGACACGGGCCAGGTCGGCGACTGTTCGTCGTGGGTGACGCCAGAGAGGACGCCGGCGCGGGGATGGCAGGTGTCGAAGACCGTTTGCCGAGATGGCATTTGCATTTATCCTCTCTGGGTTTGGAAAGACGTAGTTTGGCAGTCAGGGGCTTGTGCCGAAGTCGTCCTCGCTGGGACTCTTCGACCCGACCGTGCTGTTCTCAAGTCGAAAGCGCCTGCCCTACTGCTGGATCGCGATTTGCAGCGCGTTGCTGCGGGAGTCTGGGAAGCCGACGCTGAGGTTGACGATTCCCTTGGGAGACTCCGCGGGAACCTGCACGTTGACCTGGTAAAGACCGGCAAAAGTCGGTGTCAGGCCGGCGTAATCCGGAACGACGCGCGGTGCGAGAAAGCCGCCGCCGAAACTGACCAGCGCATCGTATACGCGCGCCAATGGCTCGGCGCTGGGAGCGGGCGCGCCGGTTGCCACAGCGGGGCTGGTGGGTCCGAGCCCGATCGCATAGATCACCAACTCGTCACCGACGTGCGCCGGATGGCTGCCATCGGGAGTATTGACGCTGCCGTCCTGGTTCACCACCGCGATGATGCGCGGCGCGCGTTGGGCCACATTCACCGATACGGTATTGCTGGTCAGCCCGTCGCGCTGAACCTCGACCAGCGCCGTCCCCAACTGAGTGTCCACGGGCATCTGAAACGCGAGTTGGCCGTAAGAAGAATAGAACAGCGGCGCCTGTTTGCCGTTCACCAGGATGGTGGCGCCTCCCACCTGGTTAGCCAGCGGCGGCGCCTGACCCTCGGTGAACGGGCTGAACGAAAGCTGCTCGCCTTTGACCACCATGACGTCGCCCTGGGCGACGGTATCGCCCGGGACGAACGTGCCGTTGTCGAGGACGCCCTGGTAGTAAATGTAGGGTGCGCCTTTCGCGACAATCTGGAGATCCACCGGGATGGTCACGGGTGCGCTCACGGCATTCGTGGGGATGGTGACCGATCCGGTATTGTCGCCGGGAGAGAGCCCCGTCGGATCGATCGCGAGAAACGCGGGAACCGACGGATCGGGCTTGAGCCACGATCCGCCAGTCGTCGTGAAAGCTCCGGTGGTGAGGGTGCCTTGGCCGATGTTGGCCACCGTGATCAACGGGTCGAAGGGGTACACCAGCGGCGGCGCGCCTTGCGCCATCCGCAGGCTGATCTGGCCGGGAACCGCCTGCGCGATGGGCTGCGTCGTGACCTGCATGGTCACCGGAATGGTCACGTTCTCGCCGGCCACGCTGGATCCACTGGTGGTCACCGAGCCGTTGTAGGTTCCTACTCCCATGCCCGCCGTCGGCTGGATGTGAATGCTGTAAGGGAACACGAAGCGGAAACTGCCCGTGCCCTCGAGGACCAGGCTGAGCCAGTTATTGCCATCCTGCGTGGTGGCGTGGGTGCTTGTCCATTTGTGGTTGGTGGTGATCGGGATATCCTGCGACGAGCCGGGTGCCACATAAACACTGACGACAGCGCCCACCTGCACCGTCACGGTGATGGTCTGCGGCGCGTCGATGGTGGCCGAACTGGCGTCGGTCACGGTCACGACGGCGGTATACGTCTTCCCGCCCGTCAGGCTCGACGTATTAAGCGTGAAATTCAGCGGAACGCAATTGGCGGCGGCGGTGGTGGTGGCACAGGCGCGCGAGGCCGCAGTGGTTGCGGCCAGCCAGGTAACCGTCGACGGCACCGAAACACTCAGGTTGAGCGAACCATCCCCGGCGTTGTACGCCTCCACGGTTTGGGACGGACCGGAGCCACCGGCGGCCACGGGAATCGGCCCGACGGTGCTGCTCACCAGGCGCAACATCGGCGCGGCGTTTACAACAGCGACAGAATTGAAAAGGAGGAAAGCAGAGAACCAGCGTTTTTTCAGACCCACTCCAAAGCACCCTTCTTATAAGCCCAGATGTAACCCACGATCAGGATGGCCAGGAACACCGCAACTTCCGCCACCCCAAACCAGCCAAGCGTGCGGTAGCGCACGGCCCACGGGAACAGGAAGATGGTTTCCACATCGAAGATCACGAACAGGATCGCGATGATGTAGAAGCGCACCGTATAGCGCCCGCGAGAGTCCGACGCCGACTTGATGCCGCATTCGTAAGCTTCCAGCTTGGTCAGAAACGGAGCCGATGGGCGAATGAGCTTGCAGATTACGATGGTCACAACGGGAAAGAGGACCGCCACTACCAGAAAGATGAAAATCGGAATATAGTCGCGCGGCATGGCATCAATATAGCACGCGTGCCCGGCGCCGGTACAGGCTTGCGCGAGCGAGTCGAGCGAGTTCCCCATCAAAGTTTCAGGAAGATGACCATCGCGTTCCAGGCGACGCACAAGGCGAACAGAATGTCCATCTTCAGCAGGAGCCTTTTCCGTCCGGAACGCCACGCGAAGACACCCAGCGCAACCGCGAAGAGCTTGGGAGCGGCGAGAGCCAGCATGGGACCCAGCGGGTGTCCGGCCGACGTGACCAACGCCAGGCGAATCAGTGGATTGCCTTCCGCGACCCCCAGGTGCAAGAAAGCTACGGTAGTAAGGGCGTCCATGGCCTGCAGAAGAAAAAATGTAAGTAGAAGCATGGATAATTCCTGCTCCAGACACCTTATCCATTTCTGTGGAGGCGCACCAATAGTACTAGTTCTGGTACCCGCCGCACGGAGATTTCTGACTCTTTTTCGGGCGCGTTTTGCGCATTCCACAGTAGAAGAATTCCGCAACAACAAATTGGTCCTCTCCCCTGCCAGTCGCGGCAGGGGATTTTCTTAGGAGGTGCACCCCGGGCTCGCGGCGCTTCGGATATGATAGAGGCCATTATGCGCGGACGAACCCTTTGGGCTTTCTTTCTGATCTCCGGATGGGCGCTGGCGGGCGACCATGCGAAGGTTCGCCTGTGGGCCAACGGCGCTCCCGGCTCGGAAGGCAAGACGGCGCCGGAGGTGGATGAGCCGCCCAACCAGAGTCATGGCTACCTGAAGGTGACCGGCGTCCACAGCCCCTCCGTCACCGTATTTCTGCCGAGTAGGGAGACGGCTACCGGCGCCGCCATGGTGATCGCTCCGGGCGGCGGCCATCAGTTTCTCAACTTCGATCAGGAGGGCACCTACGTCGCCGATTACCTGAATAGCATCGGAGCAGCCGGTTTCGTGCTCAAATACCGTCTGGCGCGCGAGCCCGGATCCACCTACAAGGTCGATGTGGATGCTTTGGGCGATGCCCAGCGGGCCATCCGCCTGATCCGCAGCCGCGCCGAGGAATGGCACGTCAACCCGGCCCGCGTGGGGATCATGGGGTTCTCGGCCGGCGGCGAAGTGGCCGCCCTCGCCGCCACGCGTTTCGATGCAGGGAAGGCGGATGCGGCCGACCCCGTCGACCGCCAGAGCTCCCGGCCCGATTTCGATGCCCTGATCTACCCCGGTGTGCGGGCCGACACCTACACCATCCCAAAGGACATGCCGGTAACGTTCATGCTCTGCGCGGATAACGACCGCGGGCCGTCGAATGCGCTCGCCGCGTTGTATCCCATGTTGAAGGCGGCCGGGATCAAGACCGAAGTGCACGTCTATGCCACCGGCGGCCACGGCTTCGGAATCAACCCGAACACCAGGAACCCGTCTCCGGTAGCCACCACCTGGCAATTGCGCCTCGGCGATTGGCTGAAAGACATCGGCACGCTGAAGGTGAATTGAATCGGGTCACGCGGGGCAGCCGATCTCCAAGCCCGTTGCCGCCCCGCTTGCGGGCTTTCCGTTTACCACTGTGCCGCGTACGGCGTGCGCGACATGCGCTTCCACGTGCCGAGCAAGGCGGGATACACTCCGGGCCCCATGTTCCAGACAACCGCGTGGATCTCGCCCACGTCTGGCAGGAACACAAAGCGATCGACTTCCACTTCTGTGGCAGGCCCGCTGGTGCCCTTGGGCTTCGAGGTCATCTTGATCGCGCCCGTGCAGTCCGGCTTGATGGTCAGGGTCCCGGACGTCACGTAGTCGGTTACCGGCCCGAGTCCGGAGACTGCACCGGTGCCGCTGACCGTGCCGTCATAGTCGATAGACATGACGCCAAAGATACCGCCGGACGCCGTCATTGGCGCGGCACCCGGGACTGCCATAGTGAGCCAACCCATGTAAGAGATCACATAGGTTCCTGCCACCGAAGACGTGTAGCAAGTCGGTTGTGCCGCGGCTACGGCGCACAGCACGACCATGAGAAGAACGATGCGTTTCATAACACACTCCTTTCGAGGTCAGAGTAAGGGCGATCCTTGACCTGGACAAGACGATCCGATGCGACATGCGCGCGTGGCGCGTATTGTCGCGTTCCGTCGCATTTGTTACACTCTGAGCGGCTCGATGGTGTCGCATGAGCGACCGTTTTGACTCCTGGAAGGACATCGCGAGCTACCTCGGCCGTGAGGTACGCACGGTGCAGCGCTGGGAAAGCGAGCGCTGTCTTCCCATCCACCGCCTCCCCGGAGGCGACAAGCCGCGGGTTTATGCGCTCAAGAGCGAGTTGGATCTGTGGCTGCGTGCCACGCCTCCCGAGCCGCAGCCGGCGCCTTCGATTGCCGTTCTGCCCTTCGCCAACCTGGCGGGGGACAAAGAGAACGAGTACTTCGGCGACGGTCTCGCCGACGACATCATCAATGCCCTCACCCGCATTCCCGGCCTGCGCGTCACCGCCCGCACCTCGTCGTTCGCGTTTCGCGGCAGGGAGCAGGACGTGCGCGAGATCGGCGCCCGCCTGGGAGCGGAAACGCTCATCGAGGGCAGCGTGCGGCGTAGCGCCAGCCGCGTCCGCATCTCGGTCCAACTCGTCAGCGCCAAGGATGGATACCACCTCTGGAGCGACACTTACGATCGTGAATTGACCGACATCTTTGCCATCCAGGAAGAGATGGCGCGTTCCGTCGCGCAGTCGCTGAGCGTCCGCCTGGCGCCGGCTCCCGTGGTTCAGCGCTTCACCGAAGACATGCAAGCGTACGATCTTTGGCTCAAAGGCAGATGTGCCGTCGCGCGCATGACGCCGGCGGCATACCTCGAGGCGCAACAGTGCTTCGCCGGAGCGCTGGCGCGCGATTCGCGGTTTCCCTTGCCGTACGTCTCCATCGCCGAGTCGCTGTTTGAGAGTGCCTGGTATGAGTTCGTCCCGGTGCCCGAGGCCGCTCCCCAAGCCAAGGATCTGGCCCTCAGGGCGCTCGCTCTCGATGAAACGCTGGGCGAGGCACACGCGGTTCTGGGTTCGCTGTGCGGCGTCTTTGAATACGACTGGACCACGGCGGAACGCGCCTTCCATCGCGCGCTCGAACTCTGCCCCGGTTCTCCGGCCATCCTGATGCGGCATGCGTTCTACTTTCTCGTGCCGCGGCTTCGATTCGCCGAGGCCATCGACGAGCTACGCCGCGCGATTGCGCTGGACCCGCTCTCTGCCCTTTTGCACGCGAGGCTCGGCCTGGCGCTTCTGCTGGCCCGAGACTTTCCGGCGGGCGAGAAGCACTGCCGGACCGCGGTGGAACTCTCTCCGGCTCTCTGGCCGCCCCGTTGGTTCCTCGGCGGTACGTTGATGGCGCAATCGCGGGTGGACGAAGCATTGGCCTCGTTCCACTCCGCTGTCGAACTGGTCGGACGCGAACCGATGGTGCTCGGCGGGTTGTGCTGCGTTTACGGTTTGATGGGCCGGCAGGACGAGGCCCGGCGCCTGTATTCCGAATTGGAGTCTGTGGCTGCTACCATGCCCGTTCAGCCGCTAGCCTTCGGATGGGCGTATCTCGGTTTGCGCGACGACCGTGTGTTCGAAGCCCTCGGCAAGGCCGTCGAGGCGCGCGAGCCCGGAGTCACGTGCCTGCCCTCGCTGCCAATCTACGACGGCATTCGCGGCGATGCGCGATTCCAGAAGCTGGTGGAGAAGATGGGCCTGCCCCACACTACAAGTGAATAATCCCCCGCTGGATGGCCGCCGTCGCCGCCTGCGTGCGATCCTGAACGCCCAGCTTGCTCAGGATGTTCTTCACGTGGTTCTTCACCGTGTGCTCGGCAATACTCAGGGCATATGCGATCTGCTTGTTCGCCAAACCCTGCACGATTAGCTCCAGCACCTGCAACTCCCGCGCGCTCAAGTCGGGCCGCGGCATCTGCGCCGCCAGCGCCGCCGCCACCGCCGCGGGCAGATAGGTTTGCCCCGCATGCACCGCGCGAATCGCCTTCAACAGCTCGTCGTGCAACACGTCCTTGGTCAGGTAAGCCTGCACGCCCGCCGCCAGCGCGCGCCGGATGTCCTCGTCGCCGCCATACGTGGTGAGCGCGATCATGCGCGCATTGGGATGCTCCTTGCGGATGGCGGCCGCCGCCTCGACGCCGGACATGCCCGGCATGCGGAGGTCCAGCAGCGTTACATCCGGCAGGTGCTTCCGGTACAGTTCCACGGCCTGTTGCCCGTTGGATGCTTCCGCCACGACCGTCATATCCGGCTGCATGTTGACGATTGTGGTCACCCCCACGCGCGCCACCAGGTGGTCCTCGGCTACTAGAATTCGAATGGGACTGCTCATAATCTTGGGGTCATGGCAGCGGCACCTTCACTTCCACCTCGGTCCCTTGTCCGGGATGGCTCGCCAGGTGCAATTCGCCGCCCAGCCGTTCGGCCCTCTCGCGCATGCCGAGGAGCCCGAAGTGTCCGCCCAGCGACGAGAACACACCGTCCTGCTCGAAGCCATGTCCGTCATCCTGGATGTGCAGACACAGCTTGCGCGCTTCCATGTGGAGCTTCACCCGGATCTTGCTCGCGCCCGCGTGCTTCAGGGCGTTGGTCACCGCCTCCTGCGCGATCCGTAGCACATGCTGCTCCACCTCCTGTGGCAGGGGATTCTGCGATCCGGACACGTCCACCGCGACCTCCACGCCCGACCCGGCGGTCCACATCCGCGTCCCCGATTCCAGCGCCGCCGCCAGATCCTGGCCCTCCAGCACCGACGACCGCAGGTCCATCACCGACCGGCGCGCTTCCGTGAGGCTGTGCCGCGCCATGCGCCGCGCCAGGTCCAGGAACTTTCGCGCCGGCGTGGTGGCATCCGGCAGGCACATCGCCACCGCGTCCAGTTGCGAGGAAATCCCCACGAACCCCTGCGCCAGCGTGTCGTGGATCTCGCGAGCCAGCCGCGCCCGTTCCTCCAGCACCAGCGCAAACCGGTACCGGATCTGCCGCAGGCGCAGTTGATACACGGCCCAGGCAGCCGCCAGCAGCATCGCCACGCCCAGTAAACGGAACCACGCCCGCTCGTAAAACCACGGCAGCACCTCGAAGGCGTAGGATTGCTCGCCGGCCGGACCGCCCGGAATCTCCGCCTTCACCGTAAAGCGGTACAGCGCGTGGGGCAAGCTGTTGTAGTTGATCACCCGGCTGCCTTCCGCATTGATCCAGCCCGCGTTCAAACCTTCCAGCTTGCGAAAATACCGCACCCGCTCCGGCGCGCCGAGATGGATCGCGGTGTAGCGGATCTCGATGCGCTGGCTCCCGGGCCCCAATCGCGCCGGCCGCGCAAGATCCACTGGATTGCCGTCTACGATCATCTCCAGCAATCGCACTGCCGGCGCCAGCGTGGTCTGCTTCCGCGTTCCCGGATTGTATACCGCCAGGCCCCGGCTGGTAGTGACCCAGATACGGCCGTCGGAGGTGCGATGTCCTCCGCCGCCGATCGGCAGACTCGGCGAGCACTGCGCGCTTCGCAGCCCGTCCTCCACCCCGTAATTGATCGGTTCCAGGACCCGCCGCTGGTGCGCGGCGAATTCGCGCAGTTGTTGCCGGGCGATGCGGCAGATGCCGCGCGTGGTGCTCAACCACAGCGATTCCCCGTCGTCGGCCACGTCCGATACGTTGTCGCTGAGCAGGCCGTCCTTCGCCGTGTACTCGACGAAGCGCCCGTCGCGCAGCTCGTTCAAGCCGCCGCCGAACGTCCCGATCCACAGGGTTCCCTCCGGATCCCGGTAGAGCGAGCGAATCTGGTCGCTCGAAAGCCCGTCCGCGGTGGTGAACTGCTTGATCTCGTCACCTTTTTCTTTACGAGAATCGGGGATGCGCCAAAGTCCTTTGCCGTAGCTCCCAGCCCACACCACGCCGTCCGCGCCTTCGCACAACGTCACCATCGAGGCGATCAGCAAGGGAGTCGCCGGCACCACCACGTGGAGCTCCTTGCCCTGGAGCTCCGAAAGCCCTCCCGGCGTGGCCAGCCAGATTCTGCCGGCGGAATCCTCCATGCTGTCGAATACACTGACCCGCCCCAGTGGATCCCGCGGCACGAATACCGTGAACCCGGTGCCGTGCATGCGCGCCATTCCGCCGCGGGCGCCGATCAGCAGATCGCCGTCGCGCGTCTCGCGAATGGAAAAGATCTCGCTGAACGGAAGCCCGTCGCGGGCCGTGAACACGCGATTTCCCTGGGGCGAAAACAGCATCAGGCCGCTGTCGTGGAAGCCCACCCAGATGCGCCCCGCGTGGTCCTGGAAAACCACGTTCGGCTCGTCGCTCGGCAGCCCTTCCGTCTTGCCGTAGACCGTCAGGATATCGTCGCGATAGCGCGTCAGCCCGCTGGTCGAGCCCACCCACAGGTTGCCCTCGCGGTCCTCGAAGATGCACCGGACCGGATCGGGGTCGCGGCTGTCGCCGGCATGCGGCGTGACGAATCGGTCGCCGTCCATGCGCGCGATGCCCGCGTTGGTGCCGGCCCAGATGTTGCCGTCCCGGTCTTCCCACAACGCGCGCACCAGGGGATCGGGCAGTCCGTCGCGCACACCGAACTTGCGAATCTTGCCGTCCGGGGAGCGCTCGATCAAACCCGCGTTGCCGCCGAACCAGAGATGGTCGTGCCGGTCGGCCAGCATGCTGGTGATGATGAAGCCGTTGAGCGTCTGCGGGTCGATCGCTTGCACGAACTTCTCGCCCGACATCTTGACCACGGCGCTGAATCCGGCCACCCACAGATCGTGATGCCGGTCCTCGCGGATGTTGCGCACCGAAGTCACCGGAAGACTCTCGCCCGGCGCGAAATTGGTGAATTTGCCGTCCTCGAGGCGGCTCAGGTAGACGCCAGCCACAATCCACAGCGTGCCCGCGTGATCTTCATAGAGCGCGGTGATCGCGTCGTCCGGCAGCCCCTGTTTCGTAGTGTAGGTGCGGAACTGCTTGTCGCGGTAGAGGGCGAGCCCATTCGACGTTCCGATCCACAACGATCCGTCGCCGGCCGATGCCAGCGCCGTGATGGAATTGGCCGGCAGATCGCCGTTGGCCTTGCTGTAGACCACGAACTCGTAGCCGTCGAAACGCGCCAGCCCTTCGTCGGTTCCCAGCCACAGGTACCCGTCGGTGGTTTGCGCGATGGCGCGGATAGTGTCCTGCGGAAGCCCATGTTCCTGGGTCCACACTTTGCGCGAGTATTGCGTTAGCGTCTTGCGGGGATCGAGCGCCCGCGCATCCGGCAGGCAGGCGCACAACAGCACCGCGGCGGCAAATCGAGCTTGCACCCTGATAGCCAGTATAATCCGCCGCGTTGGAATTGACGGAATGTTTCGGAGTACGCGACCGATCCGGGGATGGCGATCATTTCCATCCTGGAGCACGAGCTGGCACCCAGGCGTAAATTGCTCTCCCTGGATGAATTCCTGGACGGCGTCGGGTTTGGCTCGTTTGCGACCAATGCTGCCCCTATTTGTCGGTTACCGGTTGTCCGGGGTCCCGAACATTAGGCACCCCGAACTAGGCATAACTAGGCAAACTAGGCATCTGAATGATCGAAAGTTGTCTAAGTGATTGCATCTCTGGCAATTAACGTGGACCGATAAAATAATTGCGTGAGAA
>Ga0209415_10004945_pt1 | contig 24211 bp, 24 predicted proteins | sample PeaSoiSIISIP2007_FD_187696 | JGI IMG/M metagenome (GOLD analysis project Ga0209415, IMG submission 187696) | Peat soil microbial communities from Weissenstadt, Germany - SII-SIP-2007 (SPAdes) (version 2) | ecosystem: Environmental > Terrestrial > Soil > Wetlands > Peat | place: Germany... | reverse complement strand
AGGCCATCGGTCGGCTCGTCCAGCACCAGCACCGGCGGGTCGTGCAGCAGCGCCTGCGCCAGGCCGACGCGGCGCTTGAAGCCCTTGGACAGCGTCTCCACCGGCTGCAGCCGCACGCCTTGCAGCCGCGTCAGCTCGAGCGCGTGCGCCACGCGGGCATCCAGCGCGGCGCCGCGATAGCCGCGTATCCTGGCGCAGAAGCGCAGGAAGCCGGTGACCGACATTTCGGGATAGGTGGGGGCGCCTTCGGGCAGGAATCCGAGCATGCGGCGCGCGGCGACACCTTCGGTCTGCACATCATGGCCGCAGATGCTGGCGGTGCCCTCGGTGGGGATCATGAAGCCGGCGAGCATGCGCATGGTGGTGGATTTGCCGGCGCCGTTGGGGCCGAGGAACCCTAGCACCTCGCCCCGCGCGACCCGGAACGACACGTGGTCCACCGCGGTGAAGCCGCCGAACCGTTTGGTCAGGCCGTCGATCTCGATCAGCGCATGCTCGCCGCCTGACACGCCGCGTTTCTCCCCCGCTCCCTGTGGCGGGCGGGAATAACGCAATGCGTCGGCAATGCAAGCCGGCGAGGGGCGGATGGAGAAGGCTTAACCCCGGGTTCGGGTCGCCCGAAGCATCGCGGAGTCGGCAATGTAGCAGGCCGTGGCGACGCGGCAGGTCAAGCAAAATTGGTGCAACGGTCGGAATTGACGGATTCCTTCGGTTGGCCGAAGCTCGTTTGCAACCCGGACGTGTCGAAGGAGCAATAAATGCCGCTTGAATCGATCGCCACCAGAGAGCTGGGCGCCACGAATGCAGCCTGGGAGGCGCGCGTCGACCTGGCGGCAGCGCATCGGCTGGCGGTGATGCATGGTCTGCACGAGGGCATTTTCAACCACCTCACCCTGCGCGTGCCCGGGAAGTCCGATCGTTACTACCAGATCCCGTTCGGCCTGCACTGGTCGGAAGTAACCGCGAGCTGCTTCATGGAAGTCGACTATGACGGGGTGCGGCGCGCCGGCGAGGGCGAGATCGAACAGTCGTGCTATTGCATCCATGCGCCGATGCATCGCGACCTGCCGCAGGCGGCGGCGGTGTTCCACACCCATATGCCGCACGCCAGCGCGCTGGCGCGACTGGAGGATCCGCGCATCCTGCCGATCGGTCAGACCGAGCTAGGAACGATGATGGATATCGCCTACGATGACACCTATACCGGCCCGGCGTTCGATCCGGCGGAGGGCGCGCGGCTGGCGTGCATGACCGGCGACAAGACCGTGCTGATGATGGCCAATCACGGTGTCGCAACGCTCGGGCGCAGCGTCGCCGAGGCGTATGACCGGCTGTACTACCTCGAGCGTTCGGCGCAGGTGCAGCTCTACGCCATGTGGACCGGGCGGCAGTTGCGCTACCTGCCGCAGCCGGTGGTGGAGTCGACGCTGCGGGCATATGCCACGCCGCGGGACTATGGCGGACGCCCGGCGTGCGATTGGCACTTCGCGGCGTTGAAGCGGCTGCTGGATCGGAATGAGCCGGATTACAAGGAGTAGGCGGGCGGATTCTGGTGCGCCCGCCCGGCGGTCATTGGCAGAAGCGCAGCGACAGAGAACAGCCGCAGCGGCATCACTTTGCCCGCTGCATGGCACTGCGCTGCGGCAGCGAAGCTGCTTACAGTGTCGCACCCCCATCAATCGCGACTTCTGCTCCCGTAATGTAGCCGCTCTCGTCAGAAAGCAGGAACAAGACGAGGCGTGCGACCTCCTCTGCCGTGCCCATCCGTCGCATCGGCACGAGTTGCAGGCGCTGCTGGTTCTGCTCCGGGGTGCGCACCTTCAGCATCTCGGTATCGATTGGACCGGGATGCACCGAGTTCACTCGAATCTTCCGCGGCGCGAGATCGATGGCCGCGGCCTTGGTCATGCCGCGCAAGGCCCATTTCGTCGCGCTATACGCGATCGCGCCCGGCGATCCGCGCAGGCCGGCGACCGACGAGATATTGACGATGGATCCACCACCCGACCGCTCCATCAAGGGCACGACACACTTCATGCCGAGGAAGCAGCCAAGCTGGTTGACTCGCATATGGCGTTCGAACAGTTCCGCGTCCGTCTCCATCAGGGTTCGAGGTTGATAGATGCCGGCGTTGTTGATCAGGCCGTGCAGGCCCCCAAACGCCTCTGCCGCGGCGAGCGCCGCTTGCCAGTCGCTCTCCAGCGTCACGTCCTGGCGTACGAATGACGCTGCGGTGCCGAGTTCGGCGGCCAGCTTGCGGCCTTCCGCTTCCAGCACGTCGCCGATGACGACGCGTGCGCCTTCCGCGACGCATAAGCGCGCCTCGGCCGCGCCTTGCCCGCGCGCGCCACCGCTGATCAGAATCACTTTGCCTGCGAGACGATCCATTTTTTCCTCCGTTTCCACCGGTTACCCGTCATCGCGAAACGTGCAGCGACGTGACAACCCGCCGCGGAGATTGCGTCGTCGATGGGTACGCCGCAATGCCACGCTCTTTTACCCCGCCACCAGCAGCCGCACGCGCCCGGCGGAGCGATCCGCCAGGGGGCTTGCATATCCCAACTCGATGGGTTAATGTTTTCAACGGTCACCGTCCTGCGTGCCGAAGGCCTGCGCGTGGTGGTCTATGTTGACGACCACCATCCGGCTCACGTCCACGTCTTCGGTGACGGTCACGCCAAGATCAACCTGACTGGCCCGGGCGGTGTCCCAGAGCTGGTCTCGGCTGACGGCATGACCCGCGGCGAGGTCCGTCGCGCCATGCGGATCGTTGTCGCGCAGCGGGCGCTGCTGCCGGCGCGGTGGGAGAGCATTCATGGCCGACTTGACTGACGCCCAGATCGACTCCGCTCTGGAACGCGGCAAGGCTGCAGCGCTGAACGAACCGCACGCTGCGGCGGCTCGCTACGACCAGAAGCTCGGCCGGGTGATCGTCGAGCTGACGAACGGATGCACCTTCAGCTTTCCGCCGCGTCTGGCTCAGGGGCTGGAGACGGCAACCGAAGAGCAACTCGCGCAGGTCGAAATCCTGGGTGGCGGCTACGGTTTGCATTGGGAAGCGCTGGATGCCGATTTGTCGGTGCCCAGCTTGCTCGCGGGGCTGTTCGGAACCAGGTCACATATGGCTCGACTGGCGGGCCGGGCGACGTCGCCGGCCAAGGCCGCGGCGGCACGGGCGAATGGGGCGAAGGGGGGACGGCCGCGCAAATCGGCGCCGGGGTGACAGTCCCCGGCCGATGCGCTCCGCCGCAAGATGTAGGGGTCGATCGCCCAGTTGACGACATTCCTCAGAGGGCATATTTATCCGTGGTGACATGGCCGGTCGAATACACCGATGAGTTCAGAGCATGGTGGGATGCGCTGACCGATGACGAGCACATCCGCATCGCCGCCTCGGTCGGCCTGTTGGAGCGGCGAGGCCCCAATCTGCCGTTTCCGCACTCAAGTGGGGTCGGCGGTTCGCGCCACGGCCACATGCGCGAACTGCGAGTCCAGATCCGTGGAAGACCGATCCGCATATTCTACGCGTTCGACCCCCGCCGGACCGCGATTCTGTCGATTGGCGGCGACAAGACGGGCAAGGATGATTTTTACACGCGGCTGGTTCCGTCGACGGATCGACTATATGACGAGCACCTCGCGGCAATAGCTGCTGAGGGGTCAGATGGAGGACACGATGGCGGGTAGACATGCGTTCGGTCAGTTGCGCGCCGGCCTGTCGACTGACAGCCAGCGCAAGGCCGCAGCGCTGACTGACGAAATGGAGCGGACCTTGTCGCTTGGGGAGCTGCGACGGGCGCGCGCCATGACCCAGGAGCAGCTTGCGGCGGACCTGCATGTCGGTCAGGCATCCATTGCTAAATTGGAACGGCGCACGGACATGTATCTGTCCACGCTACGGCGCTTCGTAGAAGCAATGGGCGGCGAGCTCGATATCGTGGCCCGGTTTCCAGACCAGCCGCAGGTGAGGCTGCGCGGCATCGGCGAGTTGGCTGAAATTGGAGATGCGCCGGGTGCGGAGTGATCGATCCTGACTCGCAATTCTATCCATGCCGCACGCCGGCGCCGTCGTTTTGATGGGTCTCATTTCAATCGGGATGCGAGTCGGTTGCCGCGCTGCTCTAAATTTGCGTACCTGACCCGTAGTGGCGGCCCAACGTTCTCAGGGTGTGCCTCCAGCACCAAAATGAAGGAGACCGGGAATGTGCCCAGTGCGCTTGACACCTGGCGAGAGGGACGAGATCGAAACGCCCGGCCTGACGGCCGCTGAGAAAGTTGCGAAACTGGCGCAATTTGCCTTAGAATTACTGGGGTCATCTGACCCAAAAATAGCATACTATTCTAGCCAGATAATAGAGGAGGTCAAAAATATCTATCCGGCAATATTTGATTAGATTGCCGAGAGAACGTTCAACGTGTATTTGAATAGGGTACCTGCGGAAAATCCTCAAATTGTATTGCTGGGCACGGCGAGGGGGTATTATCTCGACAAATCTGGTATTTCAGCCGTCGTTGAGGAGGAGCCTACTCCCGCCGAGGAGCCGCCTGAGCCTCAACCGGAGGCGCCGCTTGTTGGTGGGGGCCCCTCGTGTGGACAAAGAGGCCAAGCTCTATCCTCATCGAGCTCTATCCTCATGTAGAGAGTTGGCTCGAAGCTCAACAGGGGCGAGGACGTGGACGAAAATTTCCTTTCAGTGACGGAGGTATGCCCAGCGCCGTATCACATGGTTATGCCAAAATATCGGAAAGAGGCCTTCGATGCTCTGGCGATAAATGGGTTGGATACGCTTTTCGACTGGGGCCGCCGCTCAGGATACTGATCACCCCGCCAGCAGCGTGCGCATTGCTATGGTCCGTTCGAACAGCCGCAGCAGCACGCGCACGGCACGGCCGCGGTCGCTTTCGAGTTTCGGGTCCTTTTGCAGCAGCAGCGTCGCATCGCGATCTGCCATGTGCAGCAGCCCCTCATGCTCTACCGGATCGGCGAGCCGGAATCCCGGTGCGCCCGCCTGCCGCGTGCCGAGCAGATCGCCGCCGCCGCGCAGGCGAAAATCCTCGTCGGCGATGAGGAAGCCGTCCTCGGTGTCGCGCAGCAGTATCAGCCGGCGGCGCGCGGTTTCGTTCACCCATTCCTCGTGCAGCAGCAGGCAGTAGCTTGCCTCGGTGCCGCGGCCGACCCGGCCGCGCAACTGGTGCAACTGCGCCAGGCCGAACCGTTCGGCGTGTTCGATCACCATCACGCTCGCCTGCGGCACGTCGACGCCAACCTCCACCACCGTGGTCGCCACCAGCAGCCGCACCCGCCCGGCGGAGAAATCCGCCAGCGCCTGCTCGCGCAACTCGGTGGTCTGCTGGCCATGCGCCAGGCCGACTCGATCGCCGAACCGACCGGCCAGGGCAGCGAAACGTTCCTCGGCCGCCGCGATATCGAGCGTCTCGCCCTCCGCCACCAGCGGGCACACCCAGTAGACCTGCGCGCCTTCCTCGAGCTTGCGCGCGATCGCATCCAGCACGTCCGGCAGCGTTCCCAACGAGTGCAGCGTGGTGCGGATCGGCAGCCGCCCGCCGGGCTTTTCGGTCAGGCGCGACACATCCATCTCGCCCCATTGCGTCAGCAGCAGCGTGCGCGGGATCGGCGTCGCGGTCATCACCAGCACATCCGTTCGCTCTCCCTTGCCGCCGAGCAGCAGGCGCTGGTCGACGCCAAACCGGTGTTGCTCGTCGATCACCGCCACCGCGAGGTCGCGATAGACCACCGTGTCCTGGAACAGCGCGTGCGTGCCGACCACCATCTGGATCGAGCCGTCGGCCAGCCCGCGCAGCAGCCTTGCCCGTGCACGCCCCTTGATCCCGCCGGTGAGCAGGGCGACGGGGACCGGGGTGAGGTGCGAGAGGGTGCGGAGGTGCTGGCGCGCCAGCACCTCGGTGGGCGCCATCAGCGCCGCCTGCGCGCCGGCTTCCACCGCACGCAGCATCGTCAGCAGCGCCACCAGCGTCTTACCGGAGCCGACATCGCCTTGCAGCAGCCGCAGCATGCGCCGCGGCGCACCGAGATCGGCGTCGATCTCCGCCAGCGCCGTCACCTGCGAGCGGGTGGGCGCGAAGCCGAACCGCTCCAGCGCCTTGGCGCGCAGCGAGCCGTCGCCGCGCAGGGCGCGTCCGGGGCGGGCGCGCACCCGGCCGCGTACGACGCCCAGCGCCACCTGGCCGGCGAGCAATTCGTCATAGGCGAGGCGGGCGCGCAGGCGGTCATTGGGTTGTTCCGTGGGGGCCTGCACGGCGCGCAGGGCGTCGGCGAAGCGCGGCCATTTCTCGCGGCGCAGCAGGGCGGCGTCGTGCCATTCCGGGAAGTCGGGCAGGCGCAGCAGGGCCTCGCGCATGGCGCTCGCCACCTGGCGCGGCCATAGGCCCGCGGTCAGGCGCCAGACCGGCTCGATCGCCGGCAGCCGGTCGGCCTGGGCGGTGGGCAGGACGTGGTCCGGATGGGCCATGGTGATGCGGCCGTTGAACGATTCCAGCTTGCCGGAGACCAGCAGCTTGGCGCCCGGCGGCATCCGCTGGGCGCGGTCGTCCGCTGCTTTTGCGTTGGCGGCGAAGAACACCAGTTCGGCGACGCCGGTCGCGTCCTTCACCACGACGCGCCAGGGTTGCCGGGAGGTGGCGGGGGTTTCATGCCGCACGACCTCGATTTCCAGCGTTGCCACGGTGCCCGGCTGGGCCTGTGCGATGGTCGGGCGGGGGCGGCGGTCGACGTAGGATTCTGGCAGGTGGAACAGCAGGTCGATCACCCGCTCGCCGCCGGCCGCCTTGGCGATCAGTGCCGCCACCGGCGGTATGACGCCCTTCAGTGTGGTCAGCGGCGCGAACAGCGGGGCGAGGGGATCGGGGGGCATGATGCGGGGCGGGGCAGGGGTGAGCCGCGTTGTCGTTCACCGGAGCGGGGCGGGTCAAACGGACGGAGGTTTTGCGCTCCGGATCGTCCCTTGCCGGTGGTGCCGCGCACTGCTAGCGTGCTAGCGCCTTGTCCGGAAGGAAACCGACCTTGCCTACCCTGGTTATTCGCAACGTCGAAGACGGCCTGCATGCAAGGCTCAAGCAAGACGCAGCCGCGCACGGAGTTTCGATGGAAGAGGAAGTTCGTCGCATCCTGCGTGAGCGCCTCGCTGTCGCACCCGCCAGCGGCTCCGGCAACTGGGTTGATGCCATCCGCGCCTTGTTCGAGCCGCTCGGCGGCCTCGAACTGCCGGAGATCGAGCGGGAGAAGCTGCACGATCCGCCCGATTTCTCGTGACCCGAGTGGGATTCCAAGGTGTGATCGTGCTCGATACCAACGTTCTCTCGGAACTGACCCGCGCGACGCCCTCGCCTGCGGTCATGGCGTGGGCACGCGCCCAGGATCCGGCAGCCGTCTTCACGACGGCCGTTTGCGAGGCGGAACTGCTGTTTGGCGTCGCGGCGATGACCGAGGGTCGCCGACGGGACGCAATCGCGCGGGCTGTCGAGACAATGCTGGGCACGGTACTTGGAGGCCGCGTGTTGCCCTTCGACCGCGCCGCCGCGCGCATTTTTGGCGAACTTGCAGCCGAAAGTCGGCGATCGGGCCGCCCGGTCGGTGTGGCGGATTTGCAGATCGGCGCGATCGCACGGGCACGCAAGGCTGACGCGATAGCGACCCGGAACACGCAGCATTTCGTGGGTTGCGGTGTGGCGATTGTCGATCCTTGGCTGGAAGGGGCGGAGCCTACCGGCCGGCAATCGTGAGAACGATCAGCACTTATGAGGCGGCGCGGCAACCCCACGCAGTCGTCGCGGGCTTTGCTGAATGCTTGGAAAACTGCGATAAGAGGCGTAGCCAGGAGATCTCGGATGCTTGATCACGATGCTCAGTCGGAAGGGGCGGACGCGGTTTTTCGGCGCAAGTTCCGCCAGAAACTTTCGGCACGCGGCTACCAGGGTACGGAGCTGGACCGCAAGGTCGAGGAACTCATGAACGCGCCGGTCAGGTTCAGGCTCGACCTCGAGGAAGATCCGTCGGCACCAGAAATGCCGCAGCCTTGATGGCGTCGGGCTTTGACCTGTTCCGGGAACAAGCAGCGGGTGAGTACAACAGGTTATCGCACCTGCTTCCAGGCAGCCGCCATTATGTCGTCGCCAGAACCAGACAAATCATTCGCCAACTGGATCACTTTGCGACGATGCCCGACTTGACCGAGGCCGAACAATTTTGGCTCGAGGTCATCAAGGAATCGTTTGAGGAACTGATGCAGCGGGCCGGTGGGACACCTTGAGGACCTACGCAACCATGCTCTCCCGTCGCCGTTTCCTCGCCGCCTCCGCCGCGTCCCTCGCCGCGCCGCACATCGTCCGGGCGCAGGACAGCCGCGTGCTGCAATTCATCCCGCAATCCGATCTGTCGGTGCTCGATCCCGTCTGGTCCACGGCCTACGTCGTGCGCAACCATGGCATGATGGTGTTCGACACGCTGTACGGCATGGATGGCGCGTATCAGATCCAGCCGCAGATGGCCGATGGGCACCGCGTCGAGGACGGGGGGAAAACCTGGCTGATCACGCTGCGCGACGGGCTCGCCTGGCATGACGGGGAAAAAGTTCTGCCGCGGGATTGCGTCGCCAGCATCCGCCGCTGGGGCGCGCGCGACAGTTTCGGCCAGACGCTGATGGCGGTGACCGACGAGTTGGACGCGCCCGACGACCGTACCATCCGGTTTCGCCTGAAACGACCATTTCCGCTGCTGCCCGCGGCATTGGGCAAACCCGGCTCCAGTATCTGCGCGATGATGCCGGAGCGCCTGGCCAACACCGATCCGTTCAAGCAGGTCACCGAGATGATCGGCAGCGGCCCGTTCCGCTTCATCGCCAAGGACCATGTCGCCGGCTCGCTGGTCGCGTATGAGCGGAACGCTGCGTATGTGCCGCGCCCCTCCGGCACGTCGAGCTTCATCGCCGGCCCGAAGATCGTGCATTTCGACCGCGTCGAGTGGCACGTGCTGCCCGATCCGACCACCGCCGCCGCCGCGATGCAGGCCGGCGAGTTCGACTGGTGGGAAGCACCGACCTTCGACCTGCTGCCGCTGCTGCGCAAGGCCGGCAACCTGACCGTGCCGGCGCCCAATCCGCTCGGCTTTCTCGGTGGCATTCGCTTCAACCACCTGCAACCGCCGTTCAACAACCCGGCGCTGCGGCGGGCACTGCTGGGCGCCGTCAACCAGGAAGACTTCATGATCAGTGCCGCGGGCACCGACCCGCAGAACTGGAGCATCCCCGTCGGGATATTCTGCCCGCAATCACCGATGGCGAGCACGGTGGGGATGGAGGTGCTGACCGGGCCGCGCGATCTTGCGGCAGTGAAACGGGCGGTCGCCGCGTCGGGCTATCAGGGAGAGAAGGCGGTCGTTCCCGTGCCGACGGACTTTCCCAGTCTGCGGGCGCTGGCGGATGTCGGCGTGGACATGATGCAGAAGGCCGGCCTCAACGTGGAGGCGCGCTTCACCGACTGGGGGAGCATGCTGCAGACGCTGCCGAAGATGGACCCGGTAGCGCAAGGGGGATGGAGCGCGTTCCACACGTATTGGTCGGGGCTCGATCAGTTCGATCCCGCGGTGCATGTGTGGATCCGTGGCAATGGCCGCGCGGCGACGCGTGGCTGGCCGGACAGCCCGAAGCTGGAGGCGTTGCGGGACGCGTGGCTGTCGGCAGGCGATCTCGCCGTGCAAAAGCGCATCGCCGAGGATATCCAGCGTCAGGCGTTCATTGACGTGCCGTATATTCCGCTGGGCCAGATTCTGCCGACCTGGGCGTATCAGCGGAACGTCACCGACGTGCCGAACTTCTACGCGCTGTTCTGGAACGTGCGGAAGGGGTAAGCGCGTCCAGCCGTTGGCGTGGCGCGCGGCGGTGCAACCACTGGCGGGACACCGGCCGTATGTATCTCGGCACACAGATCGCACCGCGCGACGACCAGGACTACCACATGTGGGCGCAGCTCGGCGTGAACCAATATCTGCGCCGATCCGCCGGGCAACGCGCATGACTGGACGCTGGACGACCTGCTACGCCACCGCGAGCATGTCGAATACGTCGGCCTGACGCTGGACATGGTGCAGTTGCCGCTCACCTCCCGCCCGATCGAGAAGCAGAACAGCCCGCATATCCTGCTCGGCGAAAGCCCGAAGCGGGATCGTGAGATCGATTCGATCTGCCGGCTGATCGAGAACCTGGCGCGGGCGGGCATTCCCGCGGCGAAATACAACCTGAACATCATCGGAATTCCGCGGACCGGCCGGGAATCAGGTCGCGGCGGATCGCGCAACGACGCCTTTCGCTGGGACAAGGCCGATCACAATACGGCGCCCGGTCCTGCCGGCGTGGTGACCGAGGACGAGAATTGGCAGCGCATCGACTATTTCCTCACACGCGTGGTGCCCGTGGCTACGGCCAACCGGGTGCGCCTCGCCTGCCATCCGCACGATCCCTGGACGCCGCCGGGCTACAAGGGGGTCACCCGGGTCCTCGGCACGGTGGACGGGCTGAAGCGCTTCGTGAGCATGCACGAAAGCCCCTATCACGGACTGAATTTCTGCCAGGGCACCGTCGCCGAGATGCTGGACGACCCCGGCAAGGAGATCTTCGATGTGATCCGTTGGTTTGGCACGCGGCACAAGATATTCAACGTGCACTTCCGCAATATCAAAGGGCACAAGCTCAGCTTCGTGGAAGTGTTTCCCGACGAGGGCGACATGGACATGGTCCGCGCGCTGAGCGTGTATCAGGAGGTCGGCTACCAGTACATGCTGATGCCCGACCACGTTCCGACGATCGATGCACGCGATGCGTCGGGCACGGCGTTCGCATTCTGGTATGGCTACATTCGGGGATTGCTCGACTCGCTCGCCCGGTACCACCGTCCCGAATCGCCGCTTCTACGAGCGTAACGCAGAGCCCGTGCGACGCCACCGGCTCGTTGGCTGGCTTGCAGGAGAGTGGTCGCATGGATGATCTCGCTCATCTGAACCTTCCGGCCGCGTTGCCCGCGATCCTTGAGCGCACTGCGGCACTCGCATTCCCGATGCCATCCGAACCGAGGACCGGCGCGATGCTTCGCATGCTCGCGGCCAGCAAGCCTGGCGGTCGGCTGCTGGAGCTTGGCACCGGCACCGGGCTGTCGGCGGCATGGTTGCTTGACGGCATGGATCGGGATGCCACCCTGGTCAGCGTCGATATCGACCCCGGGCCGCAGGCGGTGGCGCGCGACATCCTCGGCGCCGATCCACGCCTGCGCATCGTCACCGAGGACGCTGCCAGCTTCCTGCGCCGGCAGGTTGGCGCTTCGTTCGACCTCATCTTCGCCGACGCAATGCCAGGGAAATACGAGATGCTGGATGCGGCGCTGGCGCTGCTGCGGCGGGGCGGGCTCTACGTCATCGACGACATGCTGCCGCAGGCCAACTGGCCGGAGGGTCACGCCGCGAAGGTCCCGTCGCTGCGCACCGATTTGGCCACCAGGGCGGAGTTGCGAATCGTCAGCCTGGCATGGAGCAGCGGTCTGGTGGTCGCTGCCCGAGTGGGCTGATCCGGGCATTGCCGACGCTAACGCGGCTCTCCCCTCCCCTTGTGGGATTGGTCCGCTTCGGGGCCCAAGCCCACAAGGGGCGAAAAAATCCGTTTCTTGCGGGCGCGCATGCTTGTGTTTCACCCCAGCCCCCCGCCACAAACCGCGGCATGGGGGCTTGGTCCCAGCCGCCAGCCGGTTATATGAACCTGCAGCCCATGACAGACCCCGAATCCGCCGCCCTCGAAACCCGCCGGCGCCGCCTGTTGTTCCGCGCCACCCATCGCGGCACGTACGAGAACGATCTGATGATCGGCGGCTTCATCCGCCAGCGTCTCGCCACGTTCGACGCCGCCGAGCTCGGCGAGCTCGAAGCCTTGCTCGAGCTTCCCGACCCCCAGCTTGCCGACTGGCTGACCGGCCGACTGCCGATCCCGCCCGAGGCGGCACCCATGCTGCGGCGCATCCGGGACACGCTGGTCCGATGAGCGAACCGATCCAGGTGTGGGGCGCTCCGGAGGGTTGGGACGCCTTCCTGCTGGCCCAGCGCCGCCGCGAATTCGCCGGCCCCATCCTGCACGTCACCCGCGACGACTCGCGTATGGCGCGCCTCGCGGAGGCACTGGCCTTCATCCTGCCGGAAGCCGAAATCCTGCGCTTCCCGGCCTGGGACTGCCTGCCGTACGACCGCGTCTCGCCCAACGCGGCGCTGGTGTCGGAGCGCGTCGCCACGCTGGCCCGCCTGCTGGAGCCCGCCGCCGGCCCGCGCATCGTCCTGACCACGGTGAACGCGCTGGTGCAGCGCGTGCCGCCACGCGCCGCCTTCGCCGGCTCCAGCATGGAGTTGCGGGTCAACGGCGACGTCCAGCCGGAACAATTGGCGCAATTCCTGGAAGCCAACGGCTACGGCCGCGCCGGCACGGTGATGGAGCCGGGCGAATATGCCATGCGCGGCGGCATCATCGACCTGTTCCCCGCCGGCGAAACCGACCCGGTGCGGCTGGACCTGTTCGGCGACACTATCGAGTCGATCCGGGTATTCGATCCGGCCAGCCAGCGCAGCGGCGACCGCCGCCAGCGCCTGACCCTGCGCCCGGTCTCGGAAGTGCCGCTGGGTCGCGACGCCATCGCGCGCTTCCGCTCCGGCTGGCGCGAGCAATTCGGCCAGCCCGCCGCCGAGGACCCGATTTACCACTCGATTTCCGACGGCCGCCGCCATCCCGGCATGGAGCATTGGGTCCCGCTGTTCCATCCCGTCATGGAGACCTTGCTCGACTACCTCCCGGCCGCGTCGGTCAGCCTGGACCACCAGGCGGACGAGGTACTGACCGGCCGGTTGGAGATGATCGCCGATCACTTCGCCGCGCGCCGCGGCATCCCGCGCGACGGCGAGGTGCCGTACCGGCCGCTGCGGCCGGACAAGCTTTACCTCGACCGCGCCGGCTGGGACGCCATGCTGTCCGGCGGGCCGCTGCTGGCGTTCAGCCCGTTCGCCCGGTCGGACGATGCGCCCGGCGTCGATGGCGGCGGTCGGCCGGGCCCGATTTTCGCCCAGGCCGGCGGCGGGCCCGGCCTCAACGTGTTCGACCAGTTGCGCGCGCAGGCCGAGCGCTGGGCCAACGAAGGCCGCCGGATCGTCATCGCTGCCTGGACCCGCGGTTCGCGCGAACGCATCGCCAACCTGCTGCGCGAGCACCACTTCAGGGACGCGGCACAGGAAGAAAGCTGGGCGGCGATCCGCCGCAAGCCGGCGGGCTCGGTGTCGCTGGTCACGCTCGGCGTGGAGCGTGGGTTCGTCGCCGAGCGCATCGCGCTGGTGGGTGAGCAAGATCTGCTGGGCGAGCGGATTTCGCGGCCTCCGCGGCGGCGGAAGCGGGCCGACCAGTTCATCGCCGAAGCCACGGAAATCGCCGAGGGCGACCTGGTGGTGCACCAGGAGTACGGCATCGGCCGCTACGACCGGCTGGAGACGCTGACCGTCTCGGGCGCGCCGCATGACTGCCTGCGGCTGATCTACGACGGCGACGAAAGACTCTTTTTACCCGTTGAGAACATCGAGGTCTTGTCGCGCTACGGCAGTGAGCAACAGGGCGTCGCGCTGGACAAGCTGGGCGGGGTCGCCTGGCAGACCCGCAAGGCGCGGATGAAGAGCCGCATCCGCGACATGGCGGCCGAGCTGATCCGTATCGCCGCCACTCGCCGCGTGCGCGACGCCGAGGTGATGGTGCCGGGCGAGGGCGCCTGGGACGAGTTCTGCGCCCGCTTCCCCTTCGCCGAAACCGAGGACCAGGCCCGTGCCATCGCCGACGTGCTGGAGGACCTGGCAAGCGGCCGGCCGATGGACCGGCTGATCTGCGGCGATGTCGGCTTCGGCAAGACCGAGGTGGCGTTGCGCGCCGCCTTCGTCGCCGCGATGTCGGGCGCGCAGGTTGCCGTCGTGGTGCCGACCACGCTGCTGGCGCGCCAGCACTTCCGCACGTTCTCGGAGCGGTTTGCCGGGCTGCCGGTGAAGGTGGCGCAGCTCTCGCGCATGGTGCCGGTGAAGGAAGCGGCGGAGGTCAAGCGCGGCCTGACCGACGGCAGCGTGAACATCGTTATTGGCACGCATGCGTTGCTGTCGAAGACCATCCAGTTCGCCGAACTTGGCCTGCTGGTGGTCGATGAAGAGCAGCATTTTGGGGTGGCGCACAAGGAACGGTTGAAGCAGCTCAAGGCCGATGTGCATGTGCTGACGCTGACGGCGACGCCGATCCCTCGGACGTTGCAGCTTGCGCTGACCGGGGTGCGCGAGATGAGCCTGATCGCCACGCCGCCGGTCGATCGGCTGGCGGTGCGCACCTTCATCATGCCATTTGATAGCGTGGTGATCCGCGAGGCGCTGCAGCGCGAACGCTTCCGCGGCGGCCAGGTGTTCTGCGTCGTGCCGCGCATTGAGGATCTGCCGCGCATCAGCGAGCGGCTGCGCGAGATCGTGCCGGAGGCGCGTCTGGCGCAGGCGCACGGGCGTTTGGCGCCGACCGAGCTGGAACGGGTGATGACCGAATTCGGCGACGGCAAGTTCGATATTCTGCTGTCCACCAATATTGTCGAAAGCGGCCTGGACATGCCGGCGGTGAACACGCTGGTGATCCATCGCGCCGACATGTTCGGGCTGGGGCAGTTGTACCAATTGCGCGGCCGCGTCGGGCGCGGCAAGCAGCGCGGCTACGCCTACCTGACCTGGCCGCCGAACATGCGGCTATCGGTTGCGGCGGAGAAGCGGCTGACCGTGATGCAGACGCTGGATGCGCTGGGTGCGGGGTTCACCCTGGCGTCGCACGATCTGGACATCCGCGGCGCCGGCAACCTGCTGGGCGACGAGCAATCCGGCCATATCCGCGAAGTCGGCATCGAGCTGTACCAGCAGATGCTGGAGGACGCAGTGGCCGAGGTGCGCGCCGGCGAGGGACGCCGCGGCGGGCAGGAGCGCGACTGGACGCCGAACATTTCGCTCGGTCTGCCGGTGCTGATCCCGGAAGACTACGTCCGCGACCTGCCGGTGCGGCTGGGTCTGTATCGCCGCATCGGCGCGCTGGCCTCGGACGCCGAGACCGAGGCGATGGCGGCCGAGCTGGTCGATCGTTTCGGCCCCTTGCCCCCGGAAGTCGACAACCTGCTCGGCGTGGTGGCGCTGAAGCGGGCGTGCCGCGAGGCGGGCGTGGAGAAGCTGGAGGCGGGGCCGAAGGGCATGGTGCTGACGTTCCGCGGCAATGCATTCTCCAATCCCGCGGGGCTGGTGGCGTGGCTGTCGAGCAAGGGTGGGCTGGTGCGGCTGCGCCCCGACCACAAGCTGGCGATCTCACGCGAGATGGACGTGGCGACGCGGCTGCGCTTTGCGCGCGATACGCTGGGCGCGCTGGTCGGCATCGTGGGGCAGGCGAAGGCGGCGTGACGGTGGACCTCTCCCACCCTGCTGGAGAGGTCGAGGCGCGAAGCGACGCGGGGGAGGGTGATCGGGTCGCCTCGAACCACATTCACCATCGGTCCGCTTCACGACCGCACTTCAACGCCTCGTCCCTGGTCGCGCCGAATGGTCATGGCCGAGAGCGGTAGTTGTCGGGCGTCGCCTTAATCGGCATGCGCGTGGTGTTGCGCGGCTTGCGCGATCCGCCTCGACCGCAACGGCTTCAGCACGAACAGCGCCAGCGCCACCACGATGAAATTCATGATCGCAGTGACCACAAGCACCGCGTGCCAGCCTCCGGTGGCTTCGGCGATAATGTTCGCAACCGGCACGAGCAAGGCCGACGCACCCTTGGCGGTGTACAGCAAACTCAGGTTCGTGGTTGCGAATTTCGGGCCGAAGGCGTCGGTGCAGGTGGAGGGAAACAGGCTGAAGATCTCGCCCCAGGTCAGGAAGATCAGCCCGGCAAAAGCGACGAATGTCCAGGGCGAGGTTCCCGCCGATCCCAGCAGCCAATAGGCGACGCCGCCGATGCTGAAGGCAATCGCCATGGTATTCTCCCGGCCGATATGGTCGGAAATCCATCCGAACAACGGCCGCGCCGCGCCGTTCATGACGTTATCGACCAGCAAGGCGATCGTGAGGGTGGAGCCGCCGAACAGGATCACCGAATCGGCGACATGGTAGTCCCGTGCGATCAGCGCGATCTGTGCGGTTGCCATCAGGCCGCTCGCCGACACCATGACGAACATGACGTAGAGGACCCAGAACACTGGGCTGACGACAACCTGGGCGGGCGAAAAGCTCTGCGCCGACTGCAGGACCTTGACCGCTTTCGCGCTTGGCACCTCCTCGGGTTTCGGTGCGCGAATGAACCATGCCAGAACGAACACGATTGCGCCCTGGACCAGGCCGAACCAGAAGAAGGCCGCCGCGTATCCGTCCGCGGCAATCACCGCGCGGATTGGAATGACGGTGAGCGCGGCACCGGCGCCGAAGCCGGCGGCGGTCAATCCCACGGCAAGGCCGCGCCGGTCGGGAAACCACTTCACTGAGTTGCCAACGCAGGTGGCATAGACAGAACCGGCGCCGATGCCGGAGACCACCGCGCCGAAATACAGCATCATGAGGCTGCCGGCTTCCGCATTGATGATCCAGCCGATCGCGACGAGAATGCCGCCGAATGCCACGACAAGCTTCGGCCCGATCTTGTCGGCGAGCCAGCCTTCGAGCGGCGTCAGCCAGGTCTCGAGCGCGACGAATATCGAAAACGCGATCTGGATGTCAGCTACGGCCCAGCCATGCGCCTGGTTCATCGGTCGGACGAACAGGGTCCAGCCGTACTGCAGGTTGGCGATCAGCACCATGCAAGCGATCAGCATGATCAGTTGAAGCCAGCGGTTCGGTGCGCCCGCGCCGATGTTCTTCTCAGCCATTGTCACCCCCTTGAGACCGAGGCTTCGCACCCCGCGTCCGATCTTTCAAATCCGGCCTGCGCATGAACGTTGGGAACATCGCTGGCCGGCTGATCAACATTCGAGCACATCCAGCATCTCCTTCAACCGGGTGAACTTCTCCCGCGGCTTTGCTGCCGGTTGGCCGCGCCGTATCTCTGCCGCATCGATCTTCTGCCAGTCGGCGTAGCTGACCACGCGCATCCCTCGGTCTTCCAGGAGAGCCGTCACCCGGTCCGCGCCCGGCTTCGGACCGGCGTCGAGATGCGGCAGGTCGGCCAGGATCGAATTGACCGTGAACACGCTGTCCTCGCGATTGGTGCCGATGATCCCGGTCGGGCCGCGCTTGATCCAGCCCGTGACATACAAGCCAGGAGCTACGTTCCCGTCATCGATGACGCGTCCCTCCCGGTTGGGGATGACGCCGTGCGTTTCGTCAAACGGAACCCCCGGGATGGCAACGCCGCGATAGCCGATGCTACGGAACAGCAGGCCGCATGCGAGATCCTCCACTTCGCCGGTGGCCTGGGCTACCTGCCGCCCGGGTTCCCCGACCAAACGATTCCGCATCAGCAGCACGCGTTCGAGCCTGCCGTCGCCGATGAGCTCGATCGGGCTCTTGAGGAAGTCGATATGGCAGCGCCGGTGGCGGGTCGGCGGCGGCCGGGCTGCGAACGCTTGCAGCACCTCGTAGCTCTTAATAGCGACTCGATTGGTCCGGTCCGCGAGTTCCTCTCGGCTCGCCGAATTAAGCGCGAGATCGCACGGATCGACGATCGGGTCGCAGTCCGCCAATTCTCCGAGCTCTCTGAGTTCCGGATGGGTGAATTTCGCCTGCGCCGGACCGCGGCGTCCGATCATGTGAATCTCGCGTACCCTGCTCTTTGTCAGCACGTCGAGAGCGTGCGCGGCGATATCGGTATGCCGTAGCTCGTCCGCCGTCTTGGCAAGAATCCGGCACACGTCGACCGCAACGTTCCCCTGGCCGATGACGACAGCGGTTTCATGCGACAGGTCGAACACCAGATCGCGGTAGTCGGGGTGGCCGTTGTACCAGCCAACGAACTCGGTTGCCGCGTGGCTGCCCAACAGGTACTCGCCGGGTACCCCCATCGCCCGGTCGGATTGCGCGCCGCAGGCGAACACGACGACGTGGTAGCAATCCTTCAGCTCGCGCACACTAATGTCGCGTCCGACCGTGACATTGCCCAGGAACCGAAATAGCGGTGACTCGGCGATTTCCTGATAGACCCGGATCGGTTGCTTGAGCTTCGGATGGTCCGGGGCGACGCCGCTGCGCACCAGTCCGAAAGGCGATGCCAGCCGCTCGAACATGTCGATCTCGACCGCCAGTTGCGAGCCGATCAACGCCTCGGCGGCATAGAAGCCGGCCGGGCCGCTGCCGACGATGGCTGCTCGCAACGGGTTATCCTGGGTGCCGGGATTACTCATGGCGCGATACGTCCGGTGTCATGAAACCATTGGTACGGGCGACGGCGATGGTGGCTTGCCGTCGTCAAAACCCCAATTCCTTCTTTCTCTCTTCGGCGCCGGGATAAGGCTCCTGCTTGGTCTTGATGACCGGCAAGCGCGGCGCGCGCGTTGCATTGATTTCGATCCAATGCTGCTTGTCAGGCGGGATGGGGTCCTCGTAAATCGCCTGGACGGGGCATTTGGTTATGCACGCCCCGCAATCGATGCACACGACCGGATCGATATAGAGCATCTCATCGTCGCCATGAAAACAGGCGACCGGGCATACCGTGACACAGTCGGTAAAGCGACTACGCTGGCAATTATCAGTTACAACCGTGGTCATCCCATCCTCCTGCGCGGTTACAACGCGCCGTCCGGGACGGTCGCGGCGCCGTCTGGCACAGCACGCGAACGTCTAAAAAGCCGATTTTGCTGGACCCCTTCAGCGACCGCAGGTGGAAATTCCCCGTCATGGCGGGCGGAGGCCCGCCGTCCACGACCTCGTTGCTCGCAGCAAGGAAAGTCATGGATGGCGACCCCGGCTTTTGCCGGGGCAGGCTCGTCGTCGGCATGACGTGGTTGCGGCCTCGCCCGCCGACGCGCGGCTAGGCCCTGGAGAACGCGATCACGCCCGGGAGGGACCACTTCTCCCACATGTCATCCGTTCGGGCCTGGACCCGCGCGATATCCTGCTCGGTGAAGTGAGCGAACCTCCCCTGTCGCAACAAGTACTCACTGACCGGCTTGCGCTTAATCGCACCGCTCGCGATGTGTTGGCTCTTGCCGTACATCTTGAGCTTCCCGTCCTCGATTTCGTAGAGCGGCCAGATGCCGGTTTCCACCGCAAGCTCGCCGATCTCGTGGGAATACTTTGGATCGAAGTCCCAGCCTTTCGGGCACGGATTGAGCGAGTGAATGAATGTCGGCCCGCCGATGCTGAGCGCCCGGCGCACCTTGTTCAAGGTATCGACGGCGTTGGTAGAAACGACGGTCGCGACGTACCGGCAGTCCGGCTGGCCCACCGCGAGCATCGGTGCCGTGTTCTTTTTCCACTGGTCGTGCATGATGCGGTGCAGCTTGCCGGGCGGGCTGAAGCTGGTGTTCACGCCGTACGGCGATGAGCCCGACGTTTGGATATCGGTGTTGGCGTACGATTCATTGTCGTACATCAGTATCAGCATGTTGTACTTGGTATGCTGCAGTGCCGCCGAGATCGCCGACAGTCCCATGTCGGCGCCGCCGCCATCGCCGCAGACGGCGATGACGTTGATCGGCTCCTTGGCGATCTTGCCTTTGCGCATCAAGGCCCGCAGTCCGGCGGCGGTCCCGGTGGCCCCGGAGCCCGCGGAGCCGAGCTGCGTATGCATCCAGGGCAGCACCCACGGGGTGGAGTAGTAGGTCGTGTTGGCCACGTACATGCAGCCCGTGGCGGTGAGCACGATCGTGCGCGGGCCGGCCGCCTTGGCCAGCAGCCGCATCATCTGCGCCGATTCGCAGCCCTGGCAGGTGCGGTGGCCCGACGTATAGTACTCCTCGCGAGCGACCTTCCTGATGCCGGTCCACGGATCGAGCACCTGCGGTGACGTGAAATCACCGGCAATTTCTTTGGCTTCCTGCATGGCCGTTACTCCCGCGCTCCGATCCAGTAGGTATCCTGCGCATCAGGGCCGGCGCCTTCCGCGGCGCCGAATACGGTCTTTGTCATGTCCATGACGTTGGCCGCGCTCACCTCGCGCCCGCCGAGACCGGCGATGAACGACACGATCCTGGGCCGGTGCTTCGCCGGGTACAGCGCGGAACGCAGTTCGTTGGCCAACACGCCGCTGTGGAACGCCGAGCCGAAGCTGAAGTCGCGGTCGATGACGCCCACGGCGTGCACGCCGGCGAGGGCCTCCTGCAACTCCTGCGTGGGGAACGGGCGGAACCACCGCACGCGCACGAACCCAACCTTTTTGCCCTGCGCGCGCATCTTGCGAACGGCGACTTTCACCGGCATCGACAGCGTGCCCATCCCAACCAGGGCGACCTCGGCGTCGTCCATCATGTAGCGCTCGATGAAGGGTTCGCCGCCGCGCCCGAACTTGGCATTGAAGTCGCGGTAGGCGTCGATCAGGACACCGCGCGCCCGGCGTGCCGCCTGGTCGCTCTGCCGGCGCATCTCCATCAGCCAGTCCTCGTTCACCTGCGGAGCGATGGTGACCGGATTGTCGGGATGCAGCACCTTGTCGCCACGGTCGTAGCGGGGGAGAAAACTGTCCACCATCGCCTGGCTGGGGACTTTGACGATCGACTGCGAGTGGGTGAGGAATGCCCCATCGCAACTGATCGCGCAGGGCAGGAAGACACGAGGATCTTCGGCCACCCGGTAGGCGATCAGTGCGGTGTCCAACGCCTCCTGTGCGGTTGACACCCAGCAGAGCATCCAGCCGAGGTCGCGCACCGCGAGGGCGTCGTTATGCTCGACACCGAACGCGCCGGGATCGTCGAGCGCCCGGTTGCCGACCATGGCGACCATCGGCAGGCGCAGGCCGGCGGTCACCGCCAGCGCCTCGAAGGCGTAGAGCCAGCCGACGCCGCTCGAGCCGGCGAACACGCGCGCGCCGACGGCGGAGGCGTGCTTCACGATCTCGAACTGCGAATGCTCGCTCTCGGCAACGATGAAGTCGCAGTCGAAGTCGCCGTCGGCGATCATCTTCGACACGTACTGCATGACGGTGTCGTACGGACGGATCGGATAGGCCGTGATCACGTCCACATCGGCGAGGCGGACAGCGTGCGCGATCGCTTCGCTGCCGCTGATCAGCTCCTCGGTTTCAGCGCGCGGGGCGAACACGAGCTCGCCAAATGGTTTCGCAGGAGCAGCGATTTCAACGGTGCTCATTTGCTATCTCCTCGGCGTACTGGCCTACGTGGTGGAAGCCGTGACTGCGCACGGGCTGCGCCGCGGTCTTTTCCGATCTCCAAGCGGCGTAGGCTTGCTTGTCCTTGCGCCACATCTGCCATTGGCTCTGGTGGTCCGTGAAGGCTTCCTCGTTCACCATTTTGATGCAGTCGGCCACCGGGCAGACGTCCTCACAGATGCCGCAGCCGCAGCACGCTTCCATGTTGGCATCGTAATGGCCGTCGGGCGCGACGTCGAAGGAGCCGTCCGGGCATTGCATCCAGCAGATCGTGCACTTGGTGCAGGTGTCGAAGTTGAGCACCGGCCGCATGGTGCGCGTGCTGAACTTCTTGAAGGTCGGGTTGCGTCCGGGGACGTAGCCGCCCTCCCAGCCGGGAACCTGCTGCCTGACGTTCCGGCCGCGAACCACCAGGCACTCTTCCATCTCCTTCCAGCCCGGCATGGCGAAAGTGAAGGGAATCTCGTCGTTGCCTTGGTTGGCGCCGACCTCGGTGGACGCTACGAGATCGTAGGCCTCCCTTGCGGAAGCCGTTTTGAGGTCGTTTTTCTTCGGCTCGTTGATGGCTGCGACGATGGAGTCCAGGGTGACAACGTGCGGCGCGACTTTGGCCAGCGCGCCGAGCAAACGCATGTCGGTGTGATCGTCGCGATAGACCCACATGCCCGAGAAGCTGGCGGGGCCCTTGACGACGGCGAGATTGAATGGCGCGCCCTTGCGGTGGATGTCGCGGATCAGGCTGTTGGGCGAGCGGGTCGAGACGACCAGCAGGGTCCCGCCCGGTTTGAGCAGCCGGTTGATCGGCTGGAGGCCGTTCCACGCCCAGGATTCGAGGCCCTTGCACAACGTATCGTCGGCCACAATGGTAACGTCGTTGTGGTCAGGCTCGTAGCGCGACAGGTATTCTTCCATTTCTTCGTCGTTATCGGCAACGACGGCGAACTGCTTGGCGGGAATGCCATTGCGTTCAGGAGAATCGCTGTAACGCCCGAAAGCGATACCGACTTTTCCCTGCTTTCTCGCAGCGAAGACGATCCCGCGGCAGATGTTCTTCGCTAGAGTCTTTTGGAAGATCCCACGGTACACGACCTCTACCGATCCGGTGGTCATCGTACATACTCCGTCATTGCATCAACGCACGCACGCTGACGTACTTAAGGCACGGTTTTCCTTGGATTTGGGGGTACACCGATGGCCGGCGAGGCGCTTTGATCTGGATCAAACTAGTAAAGAATTGGTTAGCAACCGGCATTCACCCCGGCCTGGAACATACTGGTGCGTTGGGCATGCGGGCTGGCCGGTTGTGGAGTATATCCGGGGCTCGCCGATGCGGCTGATCACCGTGTTGGATGGTGGGAGCCGGCTTGGTTTTCCCAGGTTCTCAATGGGTGACTTTGTCCGGATGGCGCCTGCTGCACGCCGACCCGCTATGCGTGCCGCACAACGATAAGCCAGTGGATGGGCTGACGCACTCCCCCGCAACTTTGCCGGCCGCACAACCCTTGGCATGATGGCCGCATAATTCGACTGGCGGGAAAGGAAAACGGGACATGATGATCGGCAGCGCGGCACCCAGGTGGGGCGGCAAGGCCCTGGCGCCGGACACCGGATCGGGCGGCGGCGGATCGCGTTGGGAGTCGACGGCGCCGATACGCTATCCGGATCCCGACATCGCCGTGCTCGATCCGCGCTTCCAGCGGCTGGTGCTCGGCAATGCGGCGATCGAGCGGATCGCCACCGGCTGCCGCTTCACCGAAGGGCCGGTGTGGTTCGGTGACGGCCGCTACCTGCTGTTCAGCGACATTCCCAGCGACCGTATCCTGCGCTGGGACGAAACCGACGGCGGCATCAGCGTGTTTCGCGAGCCGTCGCACTACGCCAACGGCAACACCCGTGATCGCCAGGGGCGGCTGGTCACCTGCGAGCATGACACGCAACACGTCACTCGCACCGAATACGACGGCACAATGACCCTGCTTGCGGACAGTTTCGAGGGCAAGCGGCTGACCGGTCCGAACGACGTTGTGGTGAAATCCGACGGTTCGATCTGGTTCAGCGACAACGGCGCCGGCACGCGCGGCAACTACCTGGGGCACAGCATGCCGCAGGAACTGCCGTTCCGCGTTTACCGGCTGGACCCGGTCAGCGGGGCGCTTACGATCGCCGTGGGCGACATGGCACGGCCGAACGGGCTGTGCTTCTCGCCCGACGAGTCACGGCTTTACGTGGTGGATACGCCGGGCACCGGGCCGAAGACGGTGCATGTCTATGACGTTGTGGCGGACGGAACGAAAGTGGCGAACGGCCGCGTGTTCTTCGACACGATGCCGGGCTTCGCCGATGGGATTCGCTGCGACACGGAAGGCAATGTCTGGTGTGGTTTCTCTGGTGGGCCGGAGCACGACGGCGTGGCGGTGTTCGCGCCGGACGGCACGCTGATCGGCCGCATCCTGCTGCCCGAACGCTGCGCCAATGTTTGCTTCGGCGGGCGCAAGCGTAATCGGCTGTTCATGGCGGCGAGCCAGTCGGTCTATGCGCTGTATGTCGAGACACAGGGTGCGATCGGGGGGTAGGACAGCGCTTACCACCCGCCGCGCCCGCTGTCCCCGCGCCCACCGTCGGTGCGCGGAGCGAAGCGAAGAACCAAACCCCCGCCTTGGGAGCCTGGGACTCGCGCTCACGACACCAAGTTTCGCGGCGCTGGCCAGGTCGTTCCCCAGGCGGGGGATTGCTTCGTCGCCGCCCTCCTCGCATGTGTGGACGGCGCCTCGGATGCAAGAGAAAAATGCGCGGTCTGACGGGCAGGTCGATTGCGATCATGTGTCCGGCCGGTTGGCGCGGCACCGTGGCCGCTGGCCCGGATGGGGTGC
>Ga0209415_10004944_pt1 | contig 24212 bp, 24 predicted proteins | sample PeaSoiSIISIP2007_FD_187696 | JGI IMG/M metagenome (GOLD analysis project Ga0209415, IMG submission 187696) | Peat soil microbial communities from Weissenstadt, Germany - SII-SIP-2007 (SPAdes) (version 2) | ecosystem: Environmental > Terrestrial > Soil > Wetlands > Peat | place: Germany... | reverse complement strand
CTGTAGTGGTCGGCCTTGGTCGACTCGTCCAGCCTATTCAGGCCACAGAAACCGGAGTGTCGTCGGCTCAAAAGCGCGATTGCGCTGGAATTCCGACCCGCGGGACCTTCAAACCTCCCATCCACAGAGGAGATTTCTTAATAACGGGAGGCGCCGCGACGAAGGCAGCATGCCCGGAGAGCGCGCGCCCCTGGTCAGGATGCTCCTCGTCATCCTAGTGCTGGCTGTCGCGGAGACGGGATGGGCATACTACTGCGCCGAGACGGGCGTCAACCTCTTCCTCTTCTACGCCGTCTTGGTGGTGGCGTCCGCCGTCTTTTGGATCCCTGGGGTCGCCGAGAAGCGCGGCGCCTAGCGGGACCGAGGAAACCAAGAGATAAAACCAAGAGGGGCTCCGCATGAGAGAATCTCACATGCCCAGGCCCTCCTTCACGGGAACGGCCGCCGTGCTCTCGATGGCCCTCGGGACGTCCGTCGCGGTCTTCAACATGTTCGACTGGGACCAGGACCAGTACTACTTTGCGCGGGCGGGGAGCTCGCCCAACTCGATCCTCTCATTCTACTTGGCTCAATCCATCTCCATATTCCTCCTGCTGCTAGGGTTCTACCTCGCATACCAGTACCTGAGGAGGATGTCCTCCGCCTCGCCCGTGACGTCACTACTGGGGATAATTGGAAGCGCCATCTCGGACAGGAAGCTCGCGCGCGCTGCGGTCGCCGCGACAGCCCTCTACGGGCTCCTATACGCCTTCGCTTCGAGCACCATCGTCTTCCAGCCCGGCGTGGACTTCTCCTCGGCGTACGGGTTGACCACCGCAACCTCATGGAGCTCCGTCCCATGCTGCGGCGACGTAGGCACCCTCCCCAAGCTGATCCTATACCTCTCCCCCGCCCACCTTGCCGTGCAGCTCGTCCCCCTGAGCCTTCTTCTCCTCTTCATCGTGCCGCCGCTCGTGGGGTTGAACCTCTCGATAGCGCTCTTCTCCGTCCGGAGGACCGTCGCCAAGGTCACCGGCAGGTGGATGGTGGCCTGCGGGGCGGCAGTCGGGCTCTTCACGGCTTGCCCAACCTGCGCAGGCTTCTTCCTAGCAGAGTCCATCGGGGGCCTCGGGGCGACCACCCTCGCCGTGGCGCTCGCCCCCTACCAGGCGCTCTTCATCGCGGTAAGCATCCCCCTGCTTGTCGCAATGCCCTTCTTCTTCGCGACGCGGGTCCGCAAGTCCGGGAAGGCCCCCGCGAGCCCCGGCATGTCGCAAGAGGTCGAGACCGCCAAAGATTCAGCCCTCGCCGCTGGAAACCGTTAAATGGCGAGAGAAAGGCGCGCCGAAAGGAGGCCTTTTTTCTGAGCATGAGGGATTATGTGGCCCTGACGAAGCCAAAGATCGTCTGGCTCCTCCTGCTCGTGGCCCTGGCATCGGCTGTCATCGCCGCTCGCGGCCTGCCGCCGGTCATCACGTTCGTCGGCCTGTTCCTGGCTGGGAGCTTCTCCTCCCTCGGGTCGCTTGCGTTAAACAGCTACCTCGAGATGGACATCGACGCCAAGATGAAGAGGACTCGGAACAGGCCCCTCCCTGGGCAGAGGATAGTCCAACCCAAGAGGGCCCTCGCTTTCGGACTGTCGCTCGTCGCCCTTGGCCTTGTGATCTCCTATCTCACGCTCACGCCACTCGCGACGCTCTTCATCGGGCTGGGCGCACTGGTCTATGTCCAGGTATACACGGTCTGGCTCAAGCCCAGGACGAGCTGGAACATCGTCCTCGGCGGCTTCGCGGGCAGCTGTTGCGCCCTTGCAGGGTGGTACGCAATCACGACAGCCGACCCCCTGATTGCGTGGGTCCTCGCGGCACTGGTTTTCGTCTGGACCCCGAGCCACTTTTGGAGCCTCGCGGTGATCACCGAGGAGGACTATTCCGCGGCGGGCATCCCGATGCTGCCTTCCGTGGTCGGAGAAAAGAGGGCAGCGAAGTTCATCGTCGTCAACACCCTTCTCCTGATACCGATAAGCCTGCTCTTCTACCTCTACCTGACGGGGACAGGCGAGCTCGTCTACCTCGTCGGGGCTATGATCTTCGACCTGCTGCTCCTCGCGACCAACATCAAGCTGCTCATGGACCCGACCAAGAGCAACGCGCTTCTGGCGTTCAAGGCCTCCAGCCCGTTCCTCGCCATAATCTTCATACTGGCGTGCGTCAGCGTCATGCTCTGACGCCCCGTTCCAAGGGTCATTCCAGAAAGTCTTAACTAAGTTCCCCGTCGCGGCCCCGTTCCTTGAGCGCAGGAAAGTACCTCGTCTACGCCACCATCGTCTCGACCTTCGTCCTGATAGTCTGGGGGGCGTACCTTACCGCGGGGGACTGGGGCAGCGCGTGCGGCCCGGCCAGCTCCTCTGCGATAAGCAACGACTGGCCCTACTGCAACGGCTCCCTCGCCGTCCCAAGTCCGTTTTCCCCCGGCAGCTACGGCGCATTCGTCGAGTACTTACACAGGACGCTGAGCGTCCTCGTGGGGGTGATCCTCGTCGCGACCCTCGTGACAGTCTCGAGGATGAAGCCGAGGCCGTCCGGAGCATACCGGGCCCTGCTCCTGTCGTTCGTCCTGCTCATCGTGCAAATAGGGCTGGGGAACATCGAGGTCAACTCCGACCTTAACACCGCGGTCACGGCGCTCCACCTGGCGAACGCGACCGCCCTCTTCGGGGTGATGGTCGTATCCGGGGTCCTGATCCGCGCGCACGAACAGCGCGCGGCGGACTGACGCAGCCGCACCCGAAGCAGAAGTCTAAGAGCAGGCAGTCACTCCGGTCAGGCCATCCCGATGGTCGCACAGGAGAGGTTCGTCGCAGACGCAATGCTGGGGAGCCTGGCGAGGAAGCTCCGGATATTCGGGTTCGACACCCTCTACTTCAAGGAAGGCAACGACGCCGACCTCGAGACCCTTGCCGAAAGAGAGAGGCGGGCCATCCTTACCTCCGATAAGCCTCTCTTCGCTCATTCGCATCGCAAAGGGATTCGGGCGTTGCTCGTCGAGGGAACGACGGACAGGGCGAGGCTGCTCTCCGTAGTGCGGCAGGCTGAACCCGGGATGGAGCTGCGCTTGGGCAGAGGAAGGGCGAGCAGGTGCGCCGTCTGCAACGGCGAACTCGAGGTCATCGCAAAGAGGGAGGCCGCCACAGCGAAGATCCCCGCAAGGGTCCTCGCCAGGCACCGGCTCTTCTACCGGTGCATCTCGTGCTCCAGGTGCTACTGGCGGGGCAAGCACTGGGAGCGGCTGAGGCGACTCTCGTACTCGCTCAAGACAAAGGATTTAATCTGAACGTGGCACGCTGGCCCTCCCGATAGCTGGAGAGGCCCTTGAAGAAAGTCTATCTCGCGGCCTTCGGTTCTGGGATGGGTCACGCCTCCAGGATGGCAGCCCTTGCCGAGGCGCTCGTGGCCTCCGGCGACGAAGTGATGTTCTCGAGCTCTGGGGAGGTCACGCGTTGGCTGAAAGGAAGGGGGTATGCCTGCAACGACTTGCCCCTCGTCGACGTCGAGTTCGCCGACGCCGGCTCGTTCTCCGCGACGAAGACCATAAAGTTCTTCCCTAGGCTGACGACTCGGCTCTGCAGACAGGTGCAGCGCGAGGTGGGGAACATCGGAAGGTTCGCGCCCCAGGTGGTGCTCAGCGACTCCATGGCCTCGACCGTCATCGCCTCGAGGCTCCTCGGAATAAGGTCTGTCGCGATACTCAACCAGCTCAGGCTCATCTCCTCGCCAAGGACCCCGAGGACGCTCGCCAAGCTGTTGTCCGCGGCCAGCGTCGCCGTTGGCGGCCTGTTCTGGGGATTCTGCGACGAGATACTGATCCCCGACCTCCCCCCTCCCTACACGATAAGCGAGAGGAACCTCTGGAACGCCGGAAGCGCTTCGGCCCGGGCGAGGTTCATCGGGCTTCTCACCCCAAAGAGGACATCAGCCCAGTCAGGTGACGAGGTCCTCAAGAGATGGCAAGGAGAGAAGAAGAGGCGAAGGGTCTTCTGGCAGATCTCGGGTCCCCCGGCGACGAGGGCGCATTTCCTCGCCAAGGCCCTGGAGACCGCCAAGGCCCTGGAGGCCGACCACCTCTTCGTGATCACCGCCGGTAACCCGGGAGGGAGGAGAGAACCTTCGCCCATCCCCGGAGGCTATCTCTACCAGTGGTGCAGCTTCTCCGGCGCGTTCATCGACACTTGCGACGCCGTCGTCTCGCGGGCCGGCCACGTCAGCATCTCTGACTACATCCAGCGGGCGAAGCCGTCGATCCTCGTGCCCATCCAGGCCCAGACCGAGCAGATGGGGAACGCCAGTAAGGCGCAGAAGCTGGGCATCGCGATATCAATCGAAGAGCGAACTCTCGACCCTCAGACGGTCATGGACGCCCTCGCAGAGCTCCGCGGCGAAAGCTACGCGAAGCGCGCCCAGGAGATGAAGTCGCTCGCCGAGGGCTATGACGCCGTCCGCTCCATCCTCGAAGTGGTCACAAAGGGCTAGCCGCGCCGCTTCATCGCATCGATGACTTCGTTAGAGTCTGCCTGGACCCCGCCGAACCTTTGCTCCGAATACCGGCTCCTGGCCTCAAGCGCCTTTATCGTCAATCCGCCGCTGATCCCTCCCTTCGAGGCCCGCCCCAGGCCGAGGGAACGGTATGTCCTGGCGATCTCGTCATCCTGTACGAGCACTAGCGGCAGCGCGAGGTTCGGGAAGCGCTCCGCGAGCCCCGCTTGTGCGTCCGAGCGGCCTGGCCGCAAGCCTGCGAACACCGCCCCCCTGTGACCCCGCAGCCATCTCCCAATCCTCCCTGCCGCATCATCCCCTCCTCCGAGGACGACCAGCTCCACGCAGCGGGGGTCCATCCTGAAGGAGAGCTCTGAGTAGAGCCTCGCCACGTGCCTGAGCGCGACCTCGTCAGTCCTCGAGTGGACGAGTCTGAGGGAGAACCCCGAGAGCGCCGCCATCCAAGCCATCGACGAGCTGCGCTCTCCTCCTGAGACTAGGCACGAGACCCAGTCGCTTCCAGTGGGAGCCCCGCCTGGGCCGCTTCGGATCTCGGCGCCGCATGCGCCCCTCCCTGCTTGGACGCATACGCGGAACCTCACCCGTGGCCTCCTTTCGTCCACCTTCGCGCCAGATATGGAAGAGAGCAGCGCCGAGTTTCCAGCGAGCACGACGTCGCCGGCAGTCTGCTTCGAGCGGGTCACCTGCGCCGAGATCCTGAAAGTCGTGCCCTTCGAGAGGTAACGCTTGGCGAGGAGCTCGAGGTTCTTCAGGTAGCCCCCGACCCCGCTGAAGCGGAACCCCACCGCGATCCAGGCGACCCCAGGGAGGAAGGAAAGGCTCCTCGCGACGTCCACCGGGTCCGCGGCGGTCACGAGCAGCGTCCCGTCGATGCGTTCGGCGTCTCCGTCACGGGCGGAGAGCTTCCCGACGACCGTCCTTTCGAGGTCCTCGAAACTGCCAGACCCGCTCCAGCCGACCATCGCGACAGCCTTCAACAGCCGACGAGCCCCGCCCGAGGTTTTTAAGCGGAGCAGGTGGGCTCCCACATCCGGCCGTCGGGAGCTCTGCCAAGTCTTAAAGGCAGGAATCGCCCAACCGGTGCTCCATCAATCGAATGACAGAGAAGCGCGGCGACGAGACGGGCGCGGAGGACACCGCACCTTGGCTCTCCATCAAGGAAGTCCTGGCGAAGAGGTCTGTCCCCAGGGCGAGCTTGCGCGGGTGGGTCGCGGGCAAAGCGGGGGTCGGGGGGATAGTCTTCCTAATCCTCAGGGACGGCACCGGGTACCTCCAGATATCGGCAAAGAAAGGGGTGGCACCGGCACAAGTCGTCGAAGGGATGCGCGGGGTCCCGAGGGAGTCCGTGGTCGCCGTGAAGGGGGCTGCCAGGGGCGACAGGAGGGCCCCGGGAGGCGTGGAGCTAGTCGCCGAGGAGTTCGAAGTGGTCTCGAAGGCCGAGCCCTGGCCCATCACCAAGACCGCGGTGAAGTCGTCTTCCTTCCTCTACGACATGCGCCACCTGAGCATCAGGGGGCGGAAGTCCATCGCGACTATGAAGATCAGGGCGGAGGTCATCGGTGCCTGCTTCGACTTCTTCAGAGAGCAGGGCTTCACGCTAATCAGCGCACCCACCTTCGTCCAGGCCGCTGTCGAGGGAGGTTCCACGCTCTTCGAGGTCGAATATTTCGGGAAGAAGGCATACCTGAGTCAGAGCGCCCAGTTCTACGAGGAGGCGGCTCTCGCGGGGCTGGAGAAGGTCTGGATCTGCCAGCCGGCGTTCAGGGCTGAGAAGTCGAGGACCGCAAAGCACCTCACCGAGTTCTGGATGATCGAGGCTGAGCGCGCGTTCGCAGACCAGGCCTCGAACATGCGGCTGCAGGAGGGGCTGGTCGCCTTCGTGGTCGACAGGATCCTCGAGAGAAGGACGGACGAGCTGTCGACCCTCGGGCGGAAGCTCCATAGGCCCGAGCTGCCGCTCGAGCGCATCTCATACGACGAGCTGAGGGTGTCTGCGGCGGCCAACGGCACCCCGTTCGAGTGGGGCGAGGACGTCCCCGCCGAGGCTGAGAGGCTGGTCTCCCTCTCTAGGAGCGCACCCTTCTTCGTGACGGACTTCCCCTTGTCCGCCCGCTCCTTCTATCACATGACTTACGAAGACAGGCCCCTCGTCACGAAGTCGGCAGACCTCATCTCGCCTGAGGGCTTCGGCGAGCTGGCGACAGGAGGGCAGAGGATCGCAGAGTACTACCCGCTCCTCCAACGGATAAAGAGCCAGGACCTCCCTCCGGAGGCCTTCTCCTGGTACCTCGACCTGCGAAAGTTCGGTATGCCCTACCACTCAGGGTTCGGGATGGGCGTCGAGAGGCTGACGAGGTGGATCGCGGGGCTTAAGAACATCAGGTCGGCCAGCCTCTTCCCTCGGACCACGACAAGGCTTTCACCCTGACCGGGGCGCCCGGGACGTTTCCGCGTCTCAATCTTTTTAAGCCCGCGGGAGGCCGTCGGGAAAACATCTTGGTCGAAGCAGAGACAGAAGAGGTCGAAGAAGAGAACGAAGAGATGATAGTCACCTCCCTTCCCGGGGTGGGGCCGGCTACAAAGACAAAGCTGAACGACGCAGGGATATTCACGATATTGGACCTCGCGACGGCGGGGCCCGCCGACATCGCCGATGCGATCGACGTAGACATCACAAAGGCCGTAGACCTGAACAACAAGGCGAGGAAGAAGCTCGTCGAGATGGGGAGGCTCGAGCCTGACTTTATCAGCGCGACGGAGCTCCTCACGAAGCGCAAGAACATCAACCGCCTCTCAACGGGCTCGGCGAACCTGGACGAGCTCCTCGCCGGGGGAATCGAGACCTGGGCGATGACCGAGTTCTACGGGGAGTTCGGCTCAGGAAAGACCCAGATCTGCCACACGCTCTGCGCAATGGTGCAGCTCCCCCTCGACCAGGGAGGCCTCGATGGAGGGGCCATCTACATCGACACCGAGGGCACCTTCAGGCCAGAGAGGCTCGCGCAGATCGCCGAGGCTAGAGGAATGGACGCAGAGGCCGTGCTCTCCAAGGTAATGGTCGCCAGGGCATACAACAGCGCCCACCAAGAGCTGATCGCAAAGGACCTGGGAAGGATCATCGAGAAGAACAAGATCAAGCTCGTCATCGTAGACAGCGCGGTCGCCCACTACAGGGCGGAGTTCCTCGGCAGGGGGACGCTCGCCGAGAGGCAGCAGAGGCTGAACCGGTTCATGCACCAGCTCCTCAGGACCGCAGAGATCTACAACGTCGCGATAATACTCACGAACCAGGTGCAGTCGGCTCCGGACAGCTTCTTCGGCGACCCCACGAGGGCGACCGGAGGGCACGTCGTGGCGCACACGAGCACCTACCGCATCTACCTGCGCAAGGCTGGGAAGAACCGCATCGCGAGGATGATAGACAGCCCCTACCATCCCGAGAGGGACGCGGTCTTCATGCTCGATGAGAAGGGGGTCGACGACCCGCCAGAGGAAGGCACGAAGAGAAGGTAAGCGCCGGGCAACTGTTTTAATATCTTAGACTGTGGGCTTGGTGAGTCTTCATGAAGTCACGGTCATTACTAGTGTTCATCCTGATTCTCTCGCTGGCGGTGGTGCCCAGCATGCAGCTTGCGCTTGCCGCCTCGTCCTCTTCGTCGACCACCTCGTCTTCTACCACCACCACCACGACGAGCACTACCTCCGCGCCGTCCCAGTCCTCCTTCGCGCAGAGGCTCGACGTCTACCTGGCCGGGACCAACGACTTCTGGCGGGTGACCTTGACCAACGTCAACGCCACCAAGCCCTCCGTAGTCGCAGCGGAGTCTGTGGCAGGGGTGAGCGCGTACGAGCTGACGGCGGTCAAGACGACGTCGGCGACGCCGAGCTCCCAGCTCTTCTGGGCAGGCGGCTACAAGGCGGTCAAACTGCCGTTCATGCCCGACAACGGCGTCTTCCTCAACGTCACTGCGACCAGCCAATCGGCAGCCCGGTCCGCGGCTGACGATCTGGACACCTACCTGGGCACCAACTTCGAACAGATAGGCTCGAGCAGCGGCAATTACACTTTCTTCAGCCCAGGAGACTTCAGTGTGAGCGGAGAGATCCTATACACATCGGTCCCGGTCGCAGAGAAAGGGCTGGCCGACATAACGTCCGGATTCAGCTTGGCCGCCGACCCGTCCCCGATCGCAGTCCTCACGGGCGTCAAGTCCGGTTCGTCGTTCACGCACACCATCAGCTTCGGCTCGACTCAGACGAACGTGGTAGCTTCCAACGGGAGCCTGACCCTTGGAAAGGCGCTCAACATCGCCAACGACTCATTCATCTCGGCGCCCAACGCGGCCTCGACGAGGGTGTCATTGCACTCCCTCGACGGGCTCATCAGTAGCAACGACCCCGCGACCATCGTGAACCACGAAGCCAATCTCAGCGCCAGCTATTCGATGAGCGTGCCGCAAAACACCAAGTTCAGGCCCAACGTGACGCTCCTCTCGGACCCGCCCGTCCTCAGCGCGACCCGACTCGTGGGCACGGGCTCGGCCATCTCAGCAGGGCTGATCACCGTGACCCTGCTCCTTCGGAACACGGGGAAGGTCGGCACCATCGATAATATAGCGGTGAACGACAACTGGTGGACCGCCTACCCCTCCCTTCTCACCCTCTCAGCCGGGAACTCGAGCTTCACCGTCCCGTCCCTTGCCGCGGGCCAGAACACCTCGAAGGTCTACGTCCTGAAGGTAACTTCATCCGCGAGCGAGGACCTGACGGTGCCCGCCGTGAGCGTGACCTATTCCTACGGCGTCGGGGGCGTGACTGTCAACTCAAGCACGGTGACCAACCAGCTCGAGGTGAGGACCAACGACGCCGGACCCGCTCTGGAGATCACCGCCGCGACTGACATCTCCTCGGGGTCGCCGATCGGGACGATAGGGCACTATGTGGTGACGGTCACCAACACTGGGAACGACGCAGCGCTCAACCTCAAGGTCGGGAACTTCACGGACGAGAGCCTGGTGCAGGGCGGCGGCGTATGGAAGTTCAACGCGTCCATCCCTCTGAACAGCATCATCGGCCGCAACCTCACCCAGACGTTCACCCTGGGGTGGACTGCGCCCAACGGGACCAAGGGCAGCCTCGTCTCGAACCCTGACAACATCGTGCTCTCCCACTCGGGCATTCTGCTCCCGCTCATGCAGTTCAACGTCGCCGCGACCCTCTCGCCGGCGTTGCTCGTGGTCGGAAGAGCGACCGCGACTTACACCCTCACAAACGTGGGCAACGCCGTCGCAACGGGCGTGACGGTGAACCAGACCTTCGCAGCCGGCATGAAGTGCAACAGCGTGCTGAAAGGGAACGCTACCTGCACCGCCTCCGGGCTCTCGCTCACCGCGACCAACGTGGCGCCGAGCTCGAACATCGGGGGCTCCCTCAACATGACCTTCTCGACCGACAACTACATCAGCGAGCCCGCGGACATCACCACGACCTACGCGGGCGTCACGCTCTACACAGGGGGCGCGGCGTTCGTGGTCCCGGCTGGAGTTATCGTGACAAGGGTCGACTCCCCCAACCCTGTCTTTCAGGGGCAGAACGACACCGTCGTCATACACATCGCGAATCGCGGCTCGCTACCGGTGTACAACGTCACCCTCCTCACACAGCCCGACGTGTTCGATGTGGGCATCTCCGGGGCGCTACACGCCGAGTTCACAACCCTCAACGCGAGCACCACGCAGTCATTCAACTACACGGTCGGGATAGTGACCCCTGGCAACCACACGACAGCCTCGATAACGTTGTCATACGGTTTCGCCGGCTCCGCCGCGACTTACACGGTCTTCCCGGGCAACGTCGATGTGTTCAAGGACGTCCAGGCCACCACATCCACCAAGCCGTCCACCCCAATCGAGGGATCTGACTTCACCCTGGCAGTGAGCGTGCTGAACCCCTCCACGGCGAACGTGACCAACGTCGCGCTCTCGATCCCCATCCCGCAGGGTCTGACTATCGTCAACTCGTCATCGGCGTTCAAGATAACGGGCCGAACCGTGTCCCTCAGCCTGCCATCCCTTGGTCCGGGCACGACCTCGACTCACTCCCTGACGCTGGTGGCCGGCTCCGACGGCAGCATCAGCCTCGGCACCGGGACGCTCACCTTCGACTATGCCGGGACTCCAGTGTTGGGCATCGTCAACACCTCTGCCATAGTGGTCGGAGTCGACCTCTTGTTGCGCTACGAGCTCCCGATTGCAGCAGCTGTCCTCCTGAGCATCGCGGTCGCGGTCTACATGCACAGGAAGCTGGCCGTGCCCATGGTCAGGTGACCACCAAGTGGTTGACGCAAGACCTGCTCACCGTCAGCCGCCATCGGCCTCTTCAAGCTCCAAGCAGCGCCTAGAGGAGCGGTCCGCCGGCGCGGTGGTATTTCGGCTCGCCTCGGGGTCGCCCCGCTACCTGCTCCTAAAGTACCCCGCAGGCCACTGGGACCTCCCGAAGGGTAACATCGAGAAAGGGGAGGAGCCGCTCCAGACGATGGTTAGGGAGGTGAGGGAAGAGACCGGGATAGTCGACCTCGCCGTCGTTCCGGGGTTCAAGAGGAAGATAGAGTACTACTACAGGCGAGAGGGCAGGAAGGTGCACAAGACAGTGGTCTTCTTCCTCGCCGAGACGAAATCAGAGAAAGTAACCATCTCTTTCGAGCACCAAGCCTACGGCTGGTACGACTTTGCGGAGGCGTTGAAGGCGGTGACCTATCCGAACGCGATAAGGCTCATCAAGGAGGCCGAGTCCCTCTTGGGCGAGGGCAAGGCCCGCGCCATCAAGCGGGCCGACTGACCCATTCGCTGACCCTCTCCATCGCCACCTCGTCGGTCAGCGACACGGGCGGGTGCTTCATCAGCCAAGCGCTCGCTTCGATCAGGGGCCCACCCACCTTCCTGTCCATCGCGATCTTGCAGTACCTTATCGCGTCGACGACGACCCCCGCTGAGTTGGCCTTGTCGTCCACCTCGAGGCGCAGCTCCATGTTGAAAGGCACGCCAGGGAACATCGTCCCTTCTATCCTGATGAATGCCAGCTTCGTGTTCCCGAGGTACGGGATGAAGTCGCTCGGCCCCACGTAGATCTTCTCGCTGGGGAGGCGCTCCCTTAGCATGCTCTGGACGGCCTCGGTCTTTGAGATCCTCTTCGACTCGAGCCGCTGCTGCTCCTTCATGTTGAGGAAGTCCGTGTTCCCTCCTACATTGATCTGGTATGTCCTGTCCACCCTCACCGACCTCTCAGAGCAGAGCCTCGCGAGCGTCCTGTGGACTATGGTCGCCCCGACGACGCCCTTCACGTCGTCCCCGACTATCGGGAGGCGGCTCTTCGAGAACCTCTTCGCCCAGCCCGCGTCAGAGGCTATGAATACAGGGATGCAGTTCACGAAGCCAACCCCCGCCTGCAGCGCGACGTCGGCCCAAAACTCGGTCGCCTTTTGGCTGCCCACGGGCAGGTAGTTCACCAGCAGCTGGGTCTTCGAGCTCTTCAGGTCGTCCAACACCTCGTCCCTTATCGCGGAGATCGACCTCCCGCTCTTGATCGGCTTGATCTTCTCTCCGACGTAGATCCCCACACCGTCTAGGACGGGGGACTCCTTCACGACGGCGTCGCAGCCCGAGACGCTGTCGGTCCATTCTACCATGTTAGGCCCAAGGTAGATCGCCTTCGAGAGGGGCTTCCCAACCTTGTTCGCCCCGACGTCGAAGGCCGTGACAAAATCTATGTCCTCTATGCGGTACGCGCCGATCTTGGTGTTCCCGAGGGCCTTTGCGTCCTTGTCGCCCCTCTTGCAGAGCTCTATCCCCTGGATTATTCCCGAGGCGCAGTTGCCCACTCCGACGATTCCCGCGCGTATCTTGGACAAACAGATTCCTGCAGCCCGACCTGAGACGTGATTATAAACTGCTTTCTTCGCCCCCGTATCGCCGAGCCGTGCCCTCTAGGGCCCCAGCTCCCTGTTCATCGCCTCTACGCTCCTCACAGGGTCCTTCGCGTTGATTATCGAGCGCCCCACGATGAGGTAGTCCGACCCCGCGGCTAGAGCCTTCTTCGCGTCTCCCCCCTGGAAGCCGACCCCGGGGCTGAGGATCACCTGCCCCTTGCGGAGCACCGACCTGACCTGCCGGATGATAGAAGGGGACTTGGACGAGACGAGCGCCCCGTCGGCGCCCCACTCCCTGGTCTTCCGCGCGAACCTGAGATAGAGCGGCTCCTTCCCGACCTTGAGGCCGTAGCCTTCCTTCGCACCACCGTGGCTCATGTACACGAGCAGGATCACGCCCTTTCGCATCTCCCGGCTCTTTGCGATTAGGTCCTCCATCCCATCCTTGTAGCCGACGAAGGGGTTCGCTATCAGAGCGTCGAACCCGTTCGAGAACAGAGTCTCAGCGGCCTCGACGTTGGTGGCGCCTATGTCGTTGAGCTTCATGTCGGCGATGAGAGGCAACCCTCCGTCTCTGCACCGTTCCGCGAGCTCCGTCAGCCCGAGGGCGCCGTAAGGGAGCAGGAGGTGCCAGTTGACCTTGACCGCGACGATGCGCTCTCTCATCCCAGAGACTAGAGACACCGCCTTATCGAGCCTCGTCTCGAAGGGGCCGTCCACGTCGGCCGCGAGGATGATTCTGCTGCCTGACTTGCGCGAGTTTGATTCTAGCCAATCCCCGAGGAGTTTCACTTGAACTCCACCAGGGGGTGCTTCTCCTTCAGCTTGACCACCTTGACGTAGATTGAGCCGTGCTCGTCTATTCTCTTGCTAAAATCGGTGTCGCTCAGCCTGGAGGCCGAGTACCTGACGAAGCCCGCTGTCGGCTCCTTGTCGAGCCTGGCGTAGAAGAAGAGCGAGGCCTCCTCGAAGTCGTCGAGCCTCACAAAGCACCCGCTGATCCAGCTGGTCCCGTTCTTGAACGTGTAGAGGGGTAGTGGAGGCTCCTCGTAGAGCATCTTGTAAGAGGCGATCTTCATCAGGTTCGCCAGGTCGGACACCTGCGCGGCCAGGAACCTCGCCTTGAACCCGGACCTCCTCTCGAGGACGCGGGGGAGCTTCAGGACGTGCACTATCGGGGCGTACATGTACGAGGGGTTGAGCGCGGCCTCCACGAGGTGAGCCTCCTCCGTCTCTCCGGAGCTCTTGTAGGCCAGGAACTCCCCTCCCTTCTCGACCTCGATGTGGTAGAAGATAGGGATGCCCATGAAGAGGTCGGTCTGGACGGCCAGCCTGTACTTGCTCCCTTCCTTTGACATGAATATCGGGAAAGGCGCCCTCTCGAACGCGCACGACAACCGCGCAAGGTCGGTGAGGCTCACGAGCTCGACGAAGCATGCCCCGACTATCCGCTTTGGTCCTGCCGCCTCGCTCCTTGCTCTTGAGGACAAACTCTGCGCTCGCAATTCCTGCTCTTTAATAATGTTCGCAATTCCACAGCGCTCGGTTTTCCGATCTGGCCCCTCCACTGGTAGAAGGAGATGAGAAGTTGAAGGCGCCCGACCTGCAAAGATACCGAGAGGAGGTCCTCGCGCTCGAGAGGAAGCTCGCCGAAGCGCTCTCGTCCCCGGGGGCGGGCGTGAGCGAGCAGGCCGTATGGGAGGCGTACGCGGGGACCGAGAAGCTGATAGCCGTCCTGAAGTTCAGGCTCGACTACGAGACGCCCGGGGTCTTCACGAAGCTCCCCGAACCGAGCGACCCCGCCAAGCTGCTCGAGGGGGCGCGCGAGCTCCTCTCCATGGCCGCTGACGAGATCTCTGCGCGCAAGGGGGTGAAGGCGATAGAGACGCTGCGGAAGGCGAGAAACGAGCTGAGGAGCTACCTGACCGACAAGAGAAAGTCAGCCACAAGGCGGACGCGCAGCGCACCGAGTCTGTCTTGAGACGGAGCTAAGCCGGCGTGGCCTTTTCCTTCGTGGCGGCTTCCGCCTGTTCGGAGGCTGGCTCTTTCTCGGCCTCCTTCTCGGCGGGCTTCTCCTTCTTCTCCTTGCTCTTCCTCTCTTCCTTCTCCTTCTCTTCCTCCTCGCTGCCCTCGAGCTCGACTAGCCTGAGCTCCCCGTCCTCCACGAGTACCCTGTAATCGTCCCTGACCTTCTCAATGCTGAGAAACCGCTTGATGTACGTCTTTACGTGCCTTGAACGGATCCCCTTCTTCAAAGACTTGTCCTCGATGTCGAGCTCGTCGCTGCTCACGTCAGGCTTCGTGCCTATCCGAGGCTCGAGAAACTTGGCGAGCTCGTCCCCCTTGTCCTTGAGGGTGCCCAGGAGTATCTTCATTGTTATTCGGCGAACCTCCTTCTGGATGTCATTATAACGGTTATCTTCCCAGCCTCCGCCGCCTCCGCTGGTAGGTCCTCACCGCCCTCAGGAGGTCTATCTTCCGGAAGGCGGGCCAATACACGTCCAGGAAGACGAGCTCGCTGTAGGCGCCCTGCCAAAGGAGGAAGCCGCTCGTCCTCTCCTCTCCCGACGTCCTGATGATGAGGTCGGGCTCGGGGTTAGGGAGGTGCGAGGTGTAGAGCCTTCTCGAGATGGTCTCCTCTGTTATGTCCTCGGGCGACAGCATCCCCCTCTTGACGTCCTCGGCGATGCCCTTGACCGAGTCGGTGATCTCAGTCCTCCCGCCGTATGCCAGGGCGATGTTGAGGAAGTGGCCCTCGTAGTCGGCGGTCTTCTTCTCCACCTCGTCGAGGATGTCCCTTATCTCGGTAGGGAGGAGGTCGAACTTCCCGATCCCCTTCACCCTCACCTTGTACTTGTAGATCCTGTCGTCGGTAAGGAGCCTCTTCAGCCTCTCCTCGATGAGGCGGAAGAGCTCTGAGACCTCCTCCGGGGTCCTCTGAAGGTTCTCCGTGGAGAGGACGTACAGGGTGATCGACTTTATCCCGATCTCATGGCACCAGTCGAGGAGCCTCTCCACAACGTCGGCGCCCTGCGTGTGGCCGAGGTCGATGGTCAACCTGTGGTTCTGAGCCCATCTCCGGTTGCCGTCGAGGATTATCCCGATGTGCCCGGGTATCGGCCCGCCCTCTATCTCCGAGTTGAGCCTGCTCTCGTAGAGCCTGTAGACTCCGATGGACTGAAGTATCTCGTCAAGCACAGCGGTCAGTCCTGGTGGTCTTCGCTCGGGTCCTGGTCGTCATCATGGGCTGTCGGCGGCTCGTTCGGAGGCAGCGACGGCCCCGGGGCCGCCGTCGTCGGGACGGGCGGCCTGCTCCTGAGCCGCGTGTACAGGGTTATCACGACTCCGAAGACCGCCGCGAGCCCAACGAGCACGTAGGTGATCAGGAGGACCGAGGAGGTCGTCCCGCCCGTGATCAGGTACGTGCTGAACTGGTCCATGGGGAGGAAGAGGAGCGCGAGGACGACGATTCCCGTGACGCTCCTCCATGCCCTGCGGCTGCCACGAAGAAACTGGGTCAGAAGCGTCCCGGCCAGATAGATCCCGATCGCCGTCCAGACGTATTGAAGCGAGCCCTGAAGGTAGTAGCCGATGAGCGTCCCCCCATACTGGAAGAAATGGGACGGCGAGGCACTTACGTCGGCCATTAGGTTGGCCGCCAGGTCAGTCATGTTGGAGTATCCGCTCGAGAGCCCCACGATGAGTATGAGGATGCTCGTCGGGATCGTGAAGAGCCGGATGTATCCAAACGGTTTCTGGCTCAGCATCCCTGCGAAGAACCTGTCGATGTTGAAGCCCCTGACGAGGAGGGCCGCCCCTAGGATTATCAGGATCGAGAGCGTCGCCAGGTGCGCCGCCCCCGCGAGCACGAGGATACCCGCGAAGAGGAGGATTGCCCCTGGGACGCCTATCGCCCACTTCGAGTACCTCGGCTCGAAGACCAGCATCCTCAGGTATCGCGCAAGCACCATGTAGTTCTCCTCGACCGACCTGCTGTGCTTCACGACGATGCGCCTCACCGAGACGATCGGCTTGAGGGTCTGGATGATCGGGATGACGAGCTCGTCCTCCGCCCCGTCGCTGATGAGCACTATCCCGGAGTACTGCTGCTTCGAGAGCAGCACCTCGACCTCCCGACGGATCTTCCTGTCCGCGGTGTAGTCGCCCTCCTCGAGGCCGCAGACCGCGCCCACGTCGCACTGCACCTCCTGCGCCCGGAGGCCGTCGTGCTCCCTGACCGCGGCGAACAGCGCGTTGGCGTCGGCCTCCTCCGGGTCGGCCACAGCGAGGCTCGTCGCCGCTGACATCACCGCATCTCTCCCGAAGATTGGGGAGCGTATCCCGGTCTTCCTCTCGAGGTCTCCGTCCCTGTCGACCGAGAGTACCAGGACGCGCTCTTGCGGGGCCGACATGCTCTATTTCATCCTAAACCACGCCCCTCGCTACTTAAGGGCTACTCCAGCAGCCTGCTCCGCGCAGCGCGGAAAGACAAAATAGCGGCCCCGCGGTAGAAGGCAGGCCTTGCTGGTCGAGCGCCCCTGGCGGAAGGCTTGGGCCAAGCACGTCATCGAGAGGAGCGACGAACCCCCTGAGCCGAGGGCTCTCTTCGAGCTCGTCTCCGCGACCGCCGCGCGCGACCCCGGGACGGTGTGCATCAGGTTCCAGGGCGCGAGCCTGACCTACCGACAGGTCGACGACCTCTCCTCAAGGTTCGCCAGCGCGCTGGTCTCGCTCGGGGTGAAAAAGGGCGACAGGGTCGCGATCTTCATGCCGAACATGCCCCAGTTCATTTGCTCTTACTTCGGCATCCTGAAGGCGGGAGGGGTCATCGTGCCCTGCAGCCCTCTCTACAAGGCGAAAGAGCTCGAGTTTCAGCTCAGGGACTCAGGCGCCTCCGTCATCGTCGCCGCTAACGACATTGTGAAAGGGAACGACCTCTTCGCCAGCGTCGAAGCGTGCAGGCGAAACCTCGACATCAAGATCATAACCTCGAGCCTCACGGACTACCTACCCTCTGTGAAGCGCGTCCTGGCCGGCTTCGCCGGGGTCAAGAACGTCAAGAGGGAGGGGACCGCGGGCGCGTTCAGGGACCTCGTCGCGAAGAGCCAACCACTGGGCAAGTTCGCCGAGGTGGCCCCCAGCACAGACGTCGCGGTCCTCCAGTACACGGGAGGGACGACCGGCGTCGCCAAGGGCGCCATGTTGACTCACGCTAACCTGTACCTCAACGCCGCTGTCATAGCGGCGTGGTTCCCTCTCGCCAAGGATGACATAGCCCTCGGCGTCCTTCCCTTCTTCCACATTTACGGGATGACGGCAGCAATGAACGCCCCCCTCTTCGCCGGGGGCTCGATCGTCCTCCTCCCCAGGTTCGACGTCGAGGCGGTGATGGAGACGATACAGAAGGAGAAGATCACCTCGTTCTGCGGGGTGCCCACAATGTACATCGCGGTCATACACCACCCAGAGGTCAAGAAGTTCAGCCTGAGGACCGTTCGCGGCTGCATCTCCGGAGGGGCCGCGCTCCCCACCGCGGTCATCAAGGCCTTCGGCGAGCTCACGGGAGGGACGCTGGTGGAGGGGTACGGCCTGACCGAAGCCAGCCCCGTAACCCACTGCAACCCGATGGGAGAGGGCGCCTCGCTCAGGGAGGGCTCGATAGGGGTCCCCATCCCCTTCACGGACGCAGAGGTTGTGGACATGAGCGACCCCTCCAAGAAGCTAGGCGTCGGCGAGTCTGGCGAGCTCGCGGTCAAAGGCCCGCAGGTGATGCTGGGCTACTGGAACAACAAGGCAGAGACCGAGAACGTCCTGACCAAGGACGGATGGCTGCTCACGGGAGACATCGCGAGGATGGACGCGGACGGCTACTTCTACATCGTCGACAGGAAGAAGGACATGATAGACGTCTCAGGGCTCAAGGTCTACCCGCGCGAGGTGGAGGAACTGCTCTTCACGCACCCCGGAGTGAAGGAGGCAGCGGTCGTCGGGATGCCTGACGACTACAGAGGAGAAGCAGTAAGCGCCTACGTCGTCCTCAAGCCTGAGAGCAAAGGGAAGGTCACCGAGGCCGAGATGATCCAGTTCTGCAGGACCAACCTGGCCACCTACAAGGCCCCGAGGAAGGTCACGTTCGTCGACGAGCTCCCGAAGACGCTGGTCGGCAAGGTCCTGCGAAGGAGGCTTAGGGAGTCGGGCGGGGGAGGCGCCGATGCGAACGCTCCAGCTAGCGCCGCTCGATGATCATCGCCAACGCGTTGCCTCCCCCCAGGCAGAGGGTGGCGAGGCCCCGCTTCTTCCCGGTCCTCTTCAGCTCGTAGATCAGCGTGGTTAGTATCCTCGCCCCGCTGCAACCGATCGGGTGCCCGAGGGCGACCGCGCCCCCGTTGACGTTGAACTTCTCCTCCGGGACGCCCAGCTCGTCCCTCACGACTATCGAAGACGCCGAGTACGCCTCGTTGTACTCCACCAGGTCTATGTCGTCAATCGAGAGACCCGTCTTCCTCAGCAGCGCCTTCACGGTCGGGATGGGCGCCTCCATCACGTCCTCCGGCTTGGCTCCACCAGCGGCGTAGGCCACGACCTCTGCAAGCGGCCTGAGCCTCATCCTCTTCGCAGTGTCCTCGCTGGTCACGACAAGGGCGCTGGCCCCGTCGCTGAGCTGGGAAGAGTTCCCCGCGGTCAGGATCCCGTCCGGCGCAAAGGCCGGCCTCAACCTTGCCAGCTTCTCCATGGTGGTGTCCGCCCGTATGCACTCGTCGAGCGCGAACCTCGTCTTCTTTCCGTCCCGCTCAACTTCCACCGGCACTATCTCGTCGTCGAACCTCCCCGCCTTCTGGGCCTTCGCTGCCCTTGTGTGGCTCTCGTAAGCGTAATCGTCCGCCTGCTTCCTCGTCACCCCGAACTTCCTCGCGATCCGCTCCCCGGTCATGCCCATGTGGAAGTGGTTGTAGACGTCCCAGAGCCCGTCTACTATCATGGCGTCCTCGAGCTTTGTGTCGCCGTACCTGTTCCCCCAGCGCATCTGCCTGACCAGGTAAGGGGAGTCGCTCATGTTCTCGGTGCCCCCTGCCACCACGAACTCCTGGTCCTCGGCCTTTATCGCCTGCGCCGCGAGCATCACCGACTTCATCCCAGAGCCGCAGACCATGTTCGCGCTCATCGAGCCGACCTGCACCGGGACGCCAGCGTAGATGGAGACCTGCCTCGCGACGTTCTGCCCCAGCCCGGCGGAGATAACGTTCCCGATGATGACCTCGCCCACGTCCTTGGGCTTGAGCCCTGCCCGGGCGATAGCCTCCTTGACGACTGCGGCTCCTAGACGGGAGGCGTGCACACCTACCAGGCTCCTCCCGAACTTGCCGACTGGGGTCCTGCACGCCGAGACGATGACCGGGGTCTTCACTGTGCACCTATGGCGCGAGTTCCTTTATAATGAAACTGCCGCGCGAGTGTTTGCTTCACGAAAGCACTGAGAAAACGAGCAAGCCCTAAGGTTCGGCGGCGAGGACGCGCGGCCTCCAGTGCTGCGAAGCGTAGAAGATTATCAACGGCGCGAGGACTGCCCCCGTCACGAGGTCGCTCACCTCGTGGGCCATCATGAACGGTATCCCCACCGCCTCGGTGGTCAAGAGCTTCTGCAACGTCACACCAGGCCAGAATGCGACCAGCGCGCTCCCGGCGTTCGTCTCAAGGTCCCACAAGAACGCGCAGAGTGCCAGCACCGCGCCGAGGTAGAGGTTTCGTGCCGAGAGCCGCGATCTCTCGTCCCTCCACACCCTCGATGCCCCCCACCCCGCCAGCGCGTACACCGCCTCGCCCGCGACGAGGAACGGGATGATGTATCCGCCGAAGCCGTACGGGCTCAGCACCCCCCAGATCACCTCAGACAGGACCCCGACGTAGACCCCCATCTCGAGCCCGAAAACGAACGCGACCGAGAAGACGATGGGGTCGACGAGCTTCACGTTGGGCAGGTCAGTGAGAGCAAAGTCCGAGGCGACCGCGAGCGCAGTGAAGGCCCCGACCAGCGCCAGGTCTCTCGTGTTCATCCAGGATTCGTTGGCTGGACAAACCAGCCAGCGCTTTAATCGTTTCCGCCTAGTATTCGTGCGGCCGTCCTGAAGCCAACAAGGTCGAGGATGGACCCCTTCCTCTGCCCTAAAGGCAAGAACAACGGCATCACAGGCTCGCCGACCTCCGGGTCCTTCCTGCCCCCGCGGAGTATCCTGTGGACCATGCCTCCGCTGACCCCCTCGAACGTCACGAACCCGAACGTCGTCCGCGACCTGCCCTCCCCTTCGAGGCGCGTCGTCGAGACCGATGCTATCCGCCCGGAGTGGAGCAACTCTACGTCGATCCTGGTTCGCGCGCCGCACTGAAGGCAGTATGTCCTCGGCGGGACCCTGACCTCGCCGCACGTCGTGCACTTGCTGGCGATTATCCTGCCTTCCTTGAGCCCCCTGAAGTAGACCTCGCCCGCCGCCCCCGCCGTGTATTCGTAGTGAAGCGGGATGCTGTCCTTCCAAGCTAGGATTCTCCCGGTCCCTTTTTCGACGACCGAGGTCATCCTTGCTGCACCCCTCTCCTGAACGGCCTGAAGTACCTGATGTCGGTGATGGCGCCCTGCCTCTCGCCCTGGGGCTTCCATACGGCCTTCACTTTCATCCCCACCGCCACTTCTTCCGGGGAGACCTCGCCCAGCAGGTGGAGCATCCCCATCATCGGAGAGGCGCCGTCGATCTCGACCACAGCGACCAAGATGGGCTCCTCTCGTTCCCTCCTGCTCGCGTCCGCGTTGACGTAGCTGACCGAGTAGGTGACGACCCTTCCGGTGTCGCCGAGCCTCACCCACTCGTCGGTGGGGCGGAAGCAGACCTCGCAGTACATGCGGGGCGGGACCATCGTCCTCCTGCACCCCCGGCACTTCCTGCCCCAGAGCTCTCCGTCCCTGAGCCCGCCGAGGAACTTCGATATGGCCGCCCCCGAGCTCCAAGCGTACTTCAGCTCGGTCTCATATCGCGTGATGATGTATGTCCCCGCCCGCGCCTCCTCCTTTGTTATCTCAGTCCCCGGGTAGCGGGTGAACTTGCTGCTCATCCGGAGGCCTCCGCCTTGGCACGATAGCCCACGAAGAACTTCATCGAGTCGGGGTTCTTGAGCGAGCCCGCGCTCAAGGCCTCGCCCGGCTCCGCGCCCATCAGGATGCGCTTCACCGGGACCTCGACCTTCTTCCCGTTGAGAGTCCGAGGGACCTCCTCGATCTGGACGACGTCGTCGGGGACCAGTTTGGGCGAGAGGTCAGCGCCCACCTTCCGCCGTATCCTCTCGCGCAACCCATCGTCCAGCATCTCTCCGCGCCTGAGGACGACGAACAGGGGCATGAACGACCTCCCTCCGGGGAACTCGAGGTCGACCACCAGGGAATCAACCACCTCGGGCATCGACTCCACAACGCCGTAGATCTCGCTCGTCCCTGCCCTGACCCCGCGCCTCTTGATGGTCGCGTCGGAGCGGCCGTAGATCACGCACGTCCCGTCAGCGCCGATGCTTATCCAGTCACCGTGCCTCCACACGCCCGGGAAGACAGAGAAGTAGCTGTCCGCATACTTCGAGCCGTCCTTGTCGCCCCAGAAGAAGAGCGGCATTGAGGGCATAGGCTGAGTAACGACGAGCTCTCCCACCTGTCCCAGCACAGAATTTCCAGACTCGTTGTAGGCCGCGACTGCCGCCCCGAGGTACCTGCACTGTATCCTTCCCGATGCCACGGGCAGCGTCGGGTTTCCGCCCACAAAAGCGGTGCAGACGTCCGTCCCCCCGCTTATCGACGCCACCCAGAGGTCGTCCTTCACCTTCCCGTATAGCCACTCGAAACCCGCCGCGGAGAGGGGCGAGCCCGTCGAGCCGAACCCTCTCAGGTTCCTTAGGTAGTGCCCCCTCGGGTCGAACCCGCCCTTCGCTAACGCATCGAAGTAGGACGCGCTCGCCCCGAAGAACGTCATCCTGGTCCTCTGGGCGAGGTCCCACAGCGCCTCCGGTCCGGGGTGGAGCGGGTCACCGTCGTAGAGAACCGCGGTGCTCCCGAGCATCAGTGCGCCGATGAGGTAGTTCCACATCATCCAGCCCGCCGAAGTGTACCAGAACATGGCGTCGCCCCGCCTAACGTCGTTGTGAAGCGAGAGCGCCTTCAATTGCTCGAGGAGCATCCCGCCGTGGCCGTGGACGATGGGTTTCGGGAGGCCTGTCGTCCCCGACGTGTAGACCACCCACAGAGGGTGGTCGAAGGGCACCTTGGCGAACTCGAGCCTCTCGCTCCTCTCCCCGAGCTCGACCCAGTCCTCCGCTCCCGTTATGCCCTCCTTCTCCCGCGTGCCTGTGACTATCGTCGTTGTTATGCTCGGGATGGAGTCCCTCACGGCCTCTATCACTCCCTGCCTCTCGAACCACTTCCCGCCGTAGCTGTATCCCTCCACCCCGACGAAGGCCTTGGGCGCGATCTGCTCGAACCGGTCGACGACGCTCTTCGCCCCAAAGTCGGGGGAGATGCAAGACCAGACCGCCCCTATGCTCGCGGACGCGAGGAACCCGACCACCGCCTCAGGGCAGTTGGGGAGGTATCCCGCGACCCTGTCGCCGGGCACGACCCCTTCCTCCCTTAGGAACGCTGCAAGCGAGGCAGTCTCTGCCTTCAGCTCGCCCCACGTGACGTGGGAGTCCTCCTCGTCCTCCCCAGAAGCAATCAGCGCGACGTCGTCGTCAAACCTGTTCCTGAACACGTGCTCCGCGTAGTTGAGCTGCGCCCCCTCGAACCACCTCGCTCCGGGCATCTTCCTCTGGGGGAGGACCGCGCTGTACGGGGTGCTCGACCAGACCTCGAAATACTCCCAGATGCTCTCCCAGAACCCCTCGATGTCCTCCGTCGACCATCGCCACAGGGCGTTGTAGTCTGGGAACGACCTCCCATTCCTCTTCTCGAGCCACCTCGTATACTTGGTGATGTTGGCGCGCTCGACCTCTTCTCGGCTCGGCGTCCAGAGTGTCTTGCCTTCCATCTTCTAGCGCCTCATCGTGATGACCGTGCCGACCTGGAGAAGATCCCCCCATGCCTGGGCCAGCCCCCTGTTCACGTCCTTCTTCACCTGCCTCTTCCCGGCCTCGCCCCTCAGCTGCCAGAAGACCTCGCACACCTTCATGAGGCCAGCCGCCGCAATCGGGTTCCCCACCCCGAGCAGCCCGCCCGAGGGGTTTATCGGGAAGTCCCCGTCCCTCTGTGTCGCTCCCTCCCGCGTGAGCTTCGGCGCCTCGCCCTTGTCGGCGAGCATCAGCCCCTCCATGTGGTGGAGCTCCTTGTAGTCAAACGGGTCGTAGACCTCCGCAAAGTCAAGGTCTTTCCTCGGGTCCTCAATCTTCGCCATCTTGTACGCCATCCTCGCGGCGCGCTCGACGTACTCGGGGTAGCAAAGGTCCCTGTTCGTCCAGTACTGCGTGTCGACGTTCCAGCCCACGCCATCGATCCAGACCGGGTCGTCCGTGTACTTCCTCGCTACCTCCTCGGATGCGAGCACCATGGCGACGGCGCCGTCGGAGGGCGGGGAAACATCCAGACGTTTCACCGGAGACACAATCTTCTCGCTTCTCATCACGTCGTCCACGGTGATCTTCGCGCCGAGTTGCGCGCAGGGGTGGTCGAGCGCGTTGAGCTTGTTCTTGACCGCGACCAGCGCGATGTCCTCCTCCTTTATCCCGTAGACGTGCAT
>Ga0209415_10004942_pt1 | contig 24218 bp, 22 predicted proteins | sample PeaSoiSIISIP2007_FD_187696 | JGI IMG/M metagenome (GOLD analysis project Ga0209415, IMG submission 187696) | Peat soil microbial communities from Weissenstadt, Germany - SII-SIP-2007 (SPAdes) (version 2) | ecosystem: Environmental > Terrestrial > Soil > Wetlands > Peat | place: Germany... | reverse complement strand
TAGCCACAGAGGTGGATGGTCAGCAGCGTCGCGGCGTGGTCGTCGTCGGCCGTCATCACCCCAGCGCCACGGCACACTCGACGACGCCAACCCGCAGCGCCAGGTCGACCATTCCCCGGGCGGGGCCGACGAGCACTCGCTTCAGCGCTTCCGCATTTGATCCAGCGCCGAGTTGAGCAGCGCCGCGACCGTCTCGGTCTTCGAAGCACCCAGTTCGCGCGCCAGCCGGTCAACCGCGTCGAGGATCGACACCGGCAATCGGACGTTCATCATGCGGGCTGTGGCGCGCGGACGCCTGTGTTTCGGCGTGCAATATTGGGTAAGAATATACTTGACGACTCCCGGAAAATGGCTGCGCAAGGAAAAGACACGGAGGAAGCGCGCAATGTAGCTCATGCCTGTCCTATGTTTGTAGCTAGATGTTGTACAAACCCCTTGACCACTTCATAAATGTGCAACGCCCTTGCTGGATCGTAGACGCCCTCGACGTGCATTACGGGGTTGCGCCATGCAGTTTTGATGGCCGACAGATCATTATACGCACCGTCGTAGAAAGTCCTCCACGGTTGACCTAGTTGCCACGTCTGTTCGCCGGCTTTGGCGTTCTGGTCGATTTTATTTCGGATGTTCCTGAGCATCGCTGCCCAGTTTCGATCGGCTTCTTTAACCGGATCAGGAATGCCCAGGGCAACACCAATGGCGCGCAACGCCACTTCCAGAACGCGCATCAAATGGAAGACGGCAGCAGTTGTGCGTTCGGTCGCAATACAGTTACCGGCTTCTTCGATGTCGTAGGTAACGTCGGAAAACTTTTCGAAGGCCTGAGGGCCAAAGAGGGGAGAATAATTTCCCACGTCGTGCGATATCATCACCGTCGCGCCGTATGAGCGCTTTGCCGCCTGGGAAGGCACCGCGTGGAAGGATCGCGGTGGTGAGTACGAAGCGGTCAAGGAACGCCTCGCCCAGCGCCTGCTCGACGCCCTGTTCGTCTACGTCCCGCAGGCGAAGGGTCACATCGATCTGTACGAATTGTCGACGCCCCTGACGACGAAGCATTTCTGCAACTATCAAATGGGAGAACTCTACGGCCTCGATCACACCCCGGGGCGCTTTGGGCAGCCCATCCTGCGACCGCAAACGCCGCTCCCCGGCCTCTATCTGACTGGCCAGGACATCGCGACCGCTGGTGTGGTCGGAGCGTTGATCGGCGGTGTGCTGAGCGCCTCCGCGATCCTCATGCGCGATCTGGTCAGTGAGATCGCCGCCCCACGCCTTGCGCCGCGCGACGACGCGGCGGTTGTGTCTCCCCAAGAGGGGAGAGCGGCTTCGCTTTCGCGGCGCGACATCGCCGTCGGTTGAGACCGCGGCGCGGTTCACGCGGCGACGGCTTCATCCAGTGCAGATGGGAAGTGACGCCCATCATCTTCGGCAACATCGCCTGTTTGGAATCGGGCATCGCTGGAAGCCGCAGAACGCTGCGCTCCGCAGTCAGCGCGGGTCCCCGCATTGACTGCGCACGCCCCCCCGGGGCATCCGATGGGTCGCGATCAGCAGGTCCCTTGACCGCTTCCGCCACTGCCCATATGGTCCTGCCGCATGGCGACACTGCACAAGGTCCAGGTTGCGGAGCACAAGCCACACGGGGTTCTGCGAGGCATGCCCGTCTAGGAGGAGGCTGATTCCAAATGAGTCACCGACTTCCCCTTCTGGCGACGCTGATCGGGACTGCCTTCGTCTTGCTCGCCGTCGTGTACGCGTTGGTACCAGCGAACGCTCTGCCATCGTTCGTGCCGGGGTCCGATCCCGCGCTCGACACGATCCATGTCAAGCACGGCCTGGCATCGCTCCTGGCGGGCGTGGCGTTGTGGGCGTACGCGTGGTTCGCCACCCGCCAAAGACGCTAGGGTGTGAGGGAATGGGTTCTGTAGCGGGCTAGCATCTGGCCAACCGATGGAGACCGACGCCAAGCGCGTTGCATGCAAGATCGCCGCTGGGTACGCTCAGTCAGCGCCATCGAGGTGGCTCGTGGGACGCCGCTTCACCTGTTTCGCCCTGATCCTCGTTGGCTGGGTCGCCGCCGACCCAGCGCTTGAGGCGACGGCGGCCACGCTTCCCGCACCCGTGGCTTGCGAGAGCTGCTGGGTACCGCCCGTGACCACGAGTCGGCAACTCCAGCTGCAAGGCACGGTGAACCAATCCGTGAACGCACGCCTGTACGTGGTCTCCTCCCTTCATCAAGCCGGGCGCAGGGTGATTTGTTATATCGATGCCGGCACCTTGGATCCGTGGCGACCGGACGCACGCCAGGTTCCCGCCACCGTGATCGGAAACTCCGTCGCGGGCTTCAGCAACGAGTGATCCCATCTATGCCGCGCAGTGCCTGCGTGCCGGCCAGCAGGTGTTCGACGTGGCGCAGACGACCAATGTCGGGCAGCTGGTCACGGCTGCCCCATACGATGCTTATCCGGAGGTGGAGTGGCGTGACGATATGGAGCTCGGCGCCGTAGAGCTGTTTATGGCGACGGCGGCGGGCAGCCTTCCCTCCGGCCTTCTGCATAATGACCCGATCTGCTATCTCGATCGCGCCGCGACCTGGGCGCAGGCCTACATGCAGAGTCCGAATGACGGGACGGACTCGCTCAACCTGTACGATGTCAGTGGGCTCGCGCACGCCGAGCTGTACCGTGCGCTGGCGCAGGCAGGGAACCCCACTGGTCTCGCGGTGACGCCCGCGGAGGTGTTGGCAGATCTGAAGCATCAGCTCGACGCCAGCGTCGGTCAAGCCGCCACCGATCCCTTCGGGTTGGGGTTTGCGTATGGAACCGGCGATGCTGTTCCCCACGCGCTGGGCTATGCCGTCGAAGCCGACTTGTACGATCAGCTGACGGGAGGTGGCGACTACGCGTCCTTCGAGCAGAGCCAGCTGAACTGGGTGCTTGGGATGAACGCGTGGGGGTCGTCGTTCGTCGTCGGTGCCGGTGCCGTGTGGCCGCGCTGTTGCAGAGTAGCGGGGACGTCAGCCCGGTCACCGTGCTGCCGGGACAAAGCGGTGAGCCCGGCAGCGGTGAGGGCACGGCTCTGCTCGAAATCGTGTACGACCTCGCGCGCGGCGCCTCGCTGTTCTTTGCGAGGCGGGTAACCTTTGATGGCAAGGCCCCACCTGGAGTCAAGTGCCGCCCACGCGAATCTTGGCGGTACCCTTGACTCCAGCGGGTCAAGGTCCCCTCTGCACCAGAAACGGCGCGGTCACAAACGCGAAGTCGGCACCGCTCTCACCCAGCGCCTCTACCGTGCCCGGCACGGCGGGCCCCGCGCCGACGAACACGAGCACCGCGACCTGCAGCGATGTCCCCGCAACCGGGCTGGCGGGAGCGAGCGCGACGGGCGCATCGAAGGTTGCCTGGCTCGCGGGCCCAGACGGCGTCAGCACGCCACCAATCATCCAGGAACCCTCCGGGTTGGTGGCCCGCACCGCGATACGGAATGTCGCTGCCGCCGGGAACCCTTGCGCCGCGAACGGAACGGTAAAGGTGCAATCGCTTGGACCCGCCGGCACGCAGCCCACCGCCACGTTGGTATTGAGCGCGATGTCGATGGCCTGTGCGGTTGCCGGTGTCAGCGTTGCCGTCGCGGTAGCGGTCGACACGGCAAAGGTCGGGGCTGCCGTCGGCGTGCTCGGCGGCGTCGCGGCTGCGCTCGAGGGCGTGGTTGGCGTCGGGGTCACGGCGGGCGACGCCCCTGCCTGCCCTGCCGCACAGATCGTCAGCCCCTCGTGGGCAACGCACCCACCGGTGCCGAGCGCTTGCTCGATGGCGGCGTTCTCGCCGCGAATGTCGAAGCCGCTGGAGCCGCTGCCGCCCGCACAGCCGGCCACGACGCCCGCGAGCAAGAGGATCACAAACCGTGCCGATCGCTGCAACACCATGATCGTTTCACTGCAGTGTCGTCGACGTGACCAAGACATTGAGAAAGCGTGTCTGCGGCGACGGATCGGCTGCAAATTCCTCCGCCAACGCGCGCAGCATCTGGTCCAATCGCTTCTGGAACTCCGGCAGCCGCTGCGCCTCGAGGTTGAGGTAGTGATTGCGCAAGTACGTCTCGGCGGCGGGTTTGGGCAGGGCGATCTTGTCGAGCAGCCCCTTGGTGAACAGGCCGCAGAATTCCAGCGCCAGTGCTCCTTGCTCTTCGGGGCGCTCGGCTACGAAGTGCCGCCCGCGCCGGCGTACCGTTCCGGCGCGGACCTCGATGAGTTCGTGCTGCCGCAAGACCTCCTCGACGCGCTTCAGCAGCGCCGCGGAGACCGGCACCGCATGCGCTGCCCGCCGTGGCGCGTGACGAATCTGCTGCCGCCAGTGCCGCAGCGGGATCGGGCTGCCGTCGTCCGGCAGCGCGGCGATGGCGCGGCTCGCCAACACCGCGAGGTCCGCATCCTCGATGCCGCCGATGCCGCGCGGTGCGTGCAGCACCCGCCGCAACTCCTTGCCGAAGGCGTAGATGATGCGGTCGCGCCACAAGAGCGCCAGCAACGGCTCGGGCGCTTCCTTGCGAATCGCCGCCAGCCGCCGCACCAACGCCTCGCTCGGAAAGCGCTTACCCTTCTCGATGTAACTGAGCATCACCGGATCGATGCTGGCGCCCAGCACCTCGATGGCGAAGCGGCGGACGGTGTACTCCCGCCCCATGAGCACACGGGTGGCGTAAAACACGTCCTTGATGCTGCGCGGCGCTGCCCTACTTCCGGCCACGCGCCGAGAATACCGAAATGAAACTCGATTGACAAGCAAACAAAACTTGTTTAGATCTTACCTATGGACGGGGCCCGTCTCCCCTGCGCGCTCTCTGGAGACGGTGTGCGCTCATGCCGGGGACGGAACATCGGAGGTGTGATCATGACCATCATCGCCACGCGCCTGCGGCTGTGGACGGCCGCGGCTCTCACCGCCGCGGTCCTGACCGCCTGCGGCGGTAACGGCAGCAGCTCACCGGCGCCGAACACGCCGACCCCGGCGCGAACGGCCACGCTCCCGCCGGCGGCCGCGGCAACGCCGACGGCCACGGCGTCCACCGGCGGGTTCAGCGGCCTCGTGGTGATCAATCACGCCGTCTTGGCGAGCGCCAGCGACGCGCTCGGCGCGCCGCCGCCGCGGTGGGGCGCACCCGCCGACGCGACCTCGTTCGATCGCTCGCTGGCCGCCGCCAACTGGTCGATCGATGGCAGTGTGCAAGGCGTCACCGGTGCGGACGGTAGCTTTACCACCGGACCGTTGGCGCCCGGCGCGCACACGCTGCAGATCAGCAAAACGCTCGACGGCAACCTCGCTGCGCTGTCAATTCCGTTCACCGTCGGCGACGATGGCAGCACGACCCTCGTCGTTGAGGTGTCGTGGGGGCAGGTGCGCGCCGTCGCCACCTTCGTTCACAACGGAACACCGGTCGAGCAGATCCGCGGGCCGAGCGGGAGCTGGCTGACGCTGACGGGCGGCCTCGTCAGCGCCTTCGGCGACGCCAATCGGAGCTTCACTAATCCGAGCAGCAGCAACGGCAGCTTCGTCTGCACGCTGCCCGACGGCAGCACCTGCCCGCCGGCGGGAATTCAGGCCGTCGCCATCACGGCCGGTCCGACACAGTTGTTCGTGGGGCAACAAGGGAGCCTGTCAGCCGTCGCGCAGTTGTCCGACGGTACGACGATCGACGTCACAACGTTGGCAAGCTGGCAATCTTCCGACGACACGGTCACCGTCGATTCATGGGGCACGGTGTCTGCGCTGGCGATCGGCAACGCATCGATCACCGCGACGCTCGGCACCCTGACGAGCACGCCCTGGCCCTTGGCCGTTACTGGCATGCCGCCGTTACAAAAGATCGACGTCGAGAACGCGTCGTGCCTGTACCCGTTGGTGAACGCGGGCGCCGTTCCGCCCGCGGTAGCCGCGACGATGCCGCCGGCGCGGACCGACGTCCTGCCCGTGCCGAATTGCACTGATGTCGTTCAGATCGGCAGCACGCTGCAGTTCCGGGCCATCGGTGAGTTCGCCGGCGACTCCGTGCAGGACATCACGAATCAGGTCCAGTGGCAGGTGACGCCGGCGGACGTCGGCACGGGCGTGACCGGCCTGTTCACCGCCGTCCAAGCAGGGACGGCGCAGCTCACGGCGTCGTTGGACGGCGTGGCGAGTGACCCGACGCAAATCACCGTCGTCACGCAACCAACGGTGGTGGCGATCACGATCTACGCCGAGAACAGCGGCATCCCGGTCGTCTCGGCCAACACTGGCGGCACCGGCAGCGCGCCGGCGCCCGTCGCCAGCTGCGTCGCGGCACCGCCCGACACTGCCGAAAGCGTCGGACCCTGCTGCTGTCCGCCGCCGATGCTCGGCATCGCGGCGCCGTGCCACTGTAGCTACGGGCTGACCGTGCTCGTCGGCGATCAGTTGCAATTCCACGCCACGGCGCAGTACGACACCGGCGCCTGGGCCGACGTCACGAACCAAGTTATTTGGCAGAGCAGCACCCCGCAGGCGGCGAGCATCGATGCCAGCGGCGTCATGACCGCCCTGCAGGCCGGCGATACCTCCATCACCGCGGCGCTCGGCAGCGTGGCCAGCGATCCCGACGACGTGCACGTCGTCGATCACGCCACGGTGCAGGCGCTGTCGATCTACGGCGAAGGCCAGGATCTGGTGGTCGCCACGGGTGCTCAGCTCTTTTTCCACGCCGTCGCCGGTTACGACGTCGGCATTTCGCGCGAGGTGACAGCGGACGCCACCTGGCAGAGCAGCGATGACAGCGTCGGCGGCTTCGATACGCCGGGCGTCTTCACCGGCCGCGCCGCCGGTGCCGTGCAGGTCTGGGCCACGCTCGACGGCGTGCAAAGCAACCAGATATCGCTGCAGGTCTTCGCAACCAGCGAACTCTCGTACTGCGATCCACACAACATCAACCGTGCCGTGTGGACGGACAACTTCAACCGCGTCACCCTCGAGTCCGATTGCGCCTCCTACGCCGAGCCCGGCGTCGCCTCGCTGCGCTACACCGTCACCGAGATCCAGCCGCACGGTGGCGTGTTCAACCCGTGCCTCGACCTCTACGTCCTGCAGGGCCACACGCCGGTGCGCACCATTCGCAACCAGGGCTGCGGCATGCCGTTCCTGGCGCCGAACGCGCCGAACGCCGGCGCCGAGACGGTGAAGTACCAACTGCTCGCCTTCTGGGATCTGAAGGACGATGCCGGCAACCCCGTGGCGCCCGGCACCTACACCATCGCCGGTCAATTTTATCTGTACTACGACCCGGTTGTACGCCTTGACATCACCGTGCTCGCACCGGGCCAGCCGACGCCGGCTCCGATCACGCCCGAGCCGACGCGGTCGGCCACGCCTGCCGCAGTGTGTACGCCGCCCCCGTGTCCCAACGGAGGCACGCTGGTCTGCCCGAAAGGCGGCCAACCGATCGGCACCGCTGGCAACGGCGGGCTCGGCTGCTGTCCGCTCGGGTGGTTCCTCTACGGGTGCACCTTCCCCGACGGCGGCACGGGGTTCGCGTGCCACGATCCCGCGCTCGGGTGCGCCTCGTCGGAGGTGTGCGGCCAGGGCTGCGACCCGGTGGTGACGGGCGCCTGCGACGAATGCGCGGGCGGCTGCGGATACCTGTGCGTTCTGGGCACGCCGGCACCGACGCCGACGCCCGAAGGCGCATGTTTCACCGGCCCGCCCAATTGCGCGGGTGGATCATTTCCAAGCAGTCAAGAGGCGTGCTGCAAGCTCTCGCTTTCCGGCGCCATGCCGGGCGTCGTCTCGTGGTGCGCCATCACCAACTTCGACCCGTCCAGCGGAACGTGCGGTGCGTGCGCCGACCCGTGTGCCGGCTTGCCGACGCCGGCACCGACACCGACCGTCCCGTCCTGTTGCCAGTCGGACGTAGGCGGACTGTGCGACATGGGTGTCATCTGCCCGCCGCCGACGCCGGGCGGCTGCGCGCTGGCCTGTGACGACCGCCCCTGCGTCAGCACCTGTGCGGACGGCAGCCTCGCGAAGGGAACGTGCAGCGCGCTCACCGTTGATCGTGGCTGTCAGTGTGCGCCCGACTGTGCCCCCGGCACGCCGGTACCGACGCCGAAACCGCCGCCCGCGCAATGCACGTCGCTACTACCGTGTGCGGGCAAGTGCACGATCTTCCCTACGTGCACGCCGGGCGGAGCATGTCCACAGTTCGTGATCCTCGGGACGTGTCAGCTCGTTGCGGATACGTGCACTTGCGTATCGAGCAATAGCACACCACTGCCGCTCACGACGCCGACGCCCCAATGCACCGGGGCTCCCTGCGGCGGTTCCTGCGTGATCTCGTCCCCGCCGTTCCCGTGTCCTCCTGGTGCGATCTGCAACAGCACGCAGGGACCGGATGTGCCGGTGCAACTGGGCCAGTGTGAAGTGACCACCGCTGGCAATTGCGACTGCGCTCCGATGGATACCCCTACGCCCACGCCAACACCGACTGGTGGCCAATGCAGCGGAGTAATGTGCGGCGGTCCCTGTACCATTTGCCCACCGTGTACACCCGACACGGTTTGTCCCGAAATTCCTTGCCGGCTTGGGGCGTGCCAAGCAGATGCCTCGGGCGGTTGCTCTTGCGTGGCAGACGTCTCCACGCCGACGCCCACTCCGGCACAAACGTGCGTAACGGATTCCGACTGCAACGACGGCAACGTCTGCACCGCGGATCAGTGCGTCGGCGGCGTGTGCGAACACGCGTGCATCTGCCTGACCACTACCGGCGCACAGACGTGTTGCGCGGGGCCGGCGGCCCTGTGTGTTCTGCCTTGCGGAGCCGATGCTGCGGGCACCTGCAGTGGGGTCTGCCCGGCCGGTGCGAGCTGTGAGAGCCTGCCCACCGCGGCACCGGGGTGTGGATGCGTCTCCGGCGTCGGAGGGCCCTGCGGCGGTAATCTGTTCACAGCACCACCAGTGTGCGCGACGGGCCTCGTTTGCCAACAGAGTCTGCCCGACGTCACTGGCGTGTGCGTTGCGCCGAATTGCATTTCGCTGTTCGCCTCCGGCTGCTCGCAGACGTCCGATTGTTGTGAGCCATGCGGCAATGAAACGCACGCCCCGTGCGGCGTCTGCATAAATGGCACGTGTGTGGGCGCCCCGTGACGCCGCGACCGCGGCATCGCTCTCAACCGCTTTCCCAACCCGGACGAAGCGACGCAGGGGGATGAATCATTCTCGACGCAATGCACGACCGGGCGCTGTTCGGGCGGTTTCAGGACCGGGCGACAACGCGGGTCCCCCGCATTGACGCGCTGGCACCTGACAACGCCCCCTGGGTATCCGATGGGTCGCGACCAGCAGGCAACTTGGCGCGCTCCCGCCACTGCCCATAGAAGTAACGGACGCGCCGGGCGACCGTAGCGCGCGTGCACGAGCCGTCTCGGCATACCGGGCGAGCGGCGATGGCGCCTGATTCGAGCCGTTTGCTCAGCTGACCGCAATTTGTCTGGATCGCTGCCAACGAACATAGATCAAGTACGCCACAATCGCAGCGCGACTCACTGACTACAAGGAGACACTGGAGCACGGGCAGGCGCACAGCCAGTTACGGTGCACAGGTAGGAGAACAGATCTGATAGTTGGGCAGACCGGAAGAAAGCAAGACGGAGTCAGCCTCACGGCCGCGATCGCCGTCGATCGTGCTGTTGACATGGTGAAGCCTATTGGGCGCAATCGGGGGCTGGATGTCCGATGCGTCACGGCGGAGCACTCCGATGCAGATTGGCCTCCTGCGCCCTTTCGGGGACACCGGCCTGGTCCCACATGATGGTGGCGATGATGATCAAGCGCATGCTGACTCTGCTGTTCGTGCTGCTCCCGGTGGCGACGGCTGGCGGGGCCGGGCCGGTTTCGATCCTCCCCAGCGACACCGATCCCAGGATCTCCGAGTTCAACGCGCCTCATCTGGCCTGGCTCTCCGAAGGCAGCGCGCGAAACCAATTGCTCGTCTTTCTGCCCGGCACCGGCGGAACGCCCGAGAAGGGATTGTTCCACCCGTTCGCGGCCACCGCGGCCGGGCTGGGCTACCATGTCGTTTCGCTGATGTATCCGGACAATGTCGCGGCCCAGAAGAAGTGCGCGCGGAGCGAGGACCCCGACGCCTACCTGAAATTCCGAAACGCGATCATTCACGGCGGGCGGATCGGCCCCCACCGACAGATCCACCCCCAGGACTCCATCGAGAGCCGGCTCGAGAAGCTGCTCATCTACCTCGACGCCCACCAGCCGGATCGGGGCTGGGGCCAATATCTGATCAAGCCCAAGGGGGGCGTCCGGTGGCGGATGGTGGCGGTGGCCGGCCAATCTCAAGGCGGCGGCCACAGCTACATGCTTGGCAAGAGCCATGGAGTCGCTCGCGTGCTGATGTTCGGGTCCCCCAAGGACTACAGCTTCCACTTCGACGCGCCGGCCAAGGGCTTCAACTCGAACACCCAGACGCCGCTCAAGAGGTTTTTCGCTTACAACCACGTTCGCGACAACGGGAACGGCTGCACCCACGAGCAGCAGATGAAGGTGCTTCGGCAAATCGGACTGCCCGCTCTCGGCATCGCCGACGCCGACAATCCGCAGCCCTCCTACGGCCACGCCCGCGTGCTCTACACGAACGTCGACTTGAAAAACTCCACAAGGTTTCACGGCTCCGTCCTGAATGGACGCCTGGCCGTTAACCCTCCCGTCTGGAAGTACATGCTGACCGAGCCAGTCGACTGATGCGGTCCGGGCCGCCATCCATAGCTCTTGACCGGCCAGCAGCGCAAACGCTTCCGAGAACATTGGACGCGCTTGAGCCGCCCGGGCACGCTCGGCCGTCCCAGCGTCGCCCCAGAGATCCGCGCCCTGGTCCGGAAGATCTCGGCCGCCAACCCGACGTGGGGATCGCCACGCATCAGGGGTGAGCTTCGCAAGCTCGGCATCGAGGTGGCGAAGTCGACGGTGGAAAAGTACCCGGTGCGCCCGTCCAAGCCGCCGTCGCCACCCTGGCGGACGTTTCTCGCCACTCACGCCAAGGACCTCGTCTCGATCGACTTCTTCACCGTGGCCACCGTACGCTTCGAGATCCTGTTCGTGTTGATTATTGTGACCCACGAGCGTCGCCGCGTGCGGCACTCCAACATCACGGCGCACCCAACCGCCCAGTGGACGGCACAGCAGATAGTGGAGGCATTCCCCTGGGATACGGCGCCGGCCTATCTCCTGCGGGATCGCGGCGGCGTGCACGGCACGGACTTCCGCAGGCGAGTAGCGGCATTGGGTATCGAGGAGGTGCTGAGTGCACCGCGGCGTCCGTGGCAGTCCCCCTACGTCGAGCGGCTGATCGGCAGCATTCGTCGCGAGTGTCTGGACAGCGTCGTGGTGCTGCACCAGGGACAGCTCCGTCGTATCCTCACCGGGTACTTCGAGCATTACCATCGCTGGCGCTGTCACCAGGCGCTCCCCATGGATTGCCCGGAGCCGCGACCGATTCAATCACGCGCGCAGGGCGCCGTGGTGGAGGTCCCTGAAGGCGGCGGTCTCTATCGGCACTACGAGCGCCACGCCGCCTGACGCCCCGTGTTCTTGCGTCTCAAGTCGGCCGCGCCGGATCACACCTCCACCTCGATCCGACAGCCGAGCCGCGCCGCGGAACTGCGAACGACACGAAGCACGCGAACCGTGCGGAGCGACGCCGCGGTCAGTCGCCCTTCTCAGCCCGTTGAGAAGGCCACGCTCCGGACTAGGGTTGGCGGATAACGGGGTGACGGTGGGCCCGATGTCCGGGGGCCGTGGATCTTGCCTGACGCCGGAAATACCGGGGGCGCTACGACGCCACAGCAGCCACAGCAACGCCGCGAAAAGAACTGCGGCGCGGCACCTCTGGGTCGCCGAACGCAGAACGGTTGGACGACGCCGAGCGAGATCTTCAGCCGGGAGCGGCTTCGGTCCGGAGGCCTCCCCATGTCTGCTGCCACTCGCGCTGCGCGATCGCTAGCGCAACTGCCGCGCCGGTCGCCGCGACGGCAAAGGCCACAAACCCCAAGCCGTATGAGCCGCCGACCTCTTTGAGCAAGCCGAGCGACGAGGGCAACAAGAACCCGCCAACGCCGCCGCAGGCGCCGACGATGCCGGTGGCACCGACCTCGCGATGGAAGCGCTGCCCGACCAGTTGAAACACCGCGCCGTTGCCCATCCCGAGACTTCCCGTGGTCAGCACCAGCAGCGTCAACGCGTGCGGGAAGGCAGGCAAATTCGCCAGCGCCATGACCAGTGCAATGACGACGATGTAGAGCACGCGCAGCACGCGCACACCGCCGAAGCGGTCGGCGAGCGATCCGCCGAACGGACGCAAGAAGCTCCCCGCGAACACACACGCGGCTGCCCACGTTCCCGCAGCGACACGCGAGCAGCCGTACTGGTCACAGAAAAAGATCGGGAGAAAACTCGCCAGACCAACGAAGCCGCCGAAGGTGATCGTGTAAAAAAGATTCAACCGCCACAGATCGCTCTCGCGCAGGAGTTGGCGATAGGCGGTGCGGTGTCCCGCCTGGCCCGGATTATCACGTGCGAAAAGCGTGAAGCAACAGAACACCAGCAGCAGTGGCACGAGCGCGAGCTGAAACACGCCGTGCCAGCCGATGTGCTCGGCCAGTCGCGGCGCAAAGAGCGCGGCCAGCACCGTGCCCGAGTTGCCCGCGCCGGCAATGCCCATGGCTAATCCTTGATAGCGCGGCGGGTACCAGCGGCTGGCCAACGGCAACGCTACCGCGAAGCTGGCCCCCGCCACGCCGAGCAGCGCACCGACGCCCAACCCCTCCACAAAGCGGCTCATCGCCCAGCCGCCCCACACCAATGGCAGCGCGGTGAGCAGCATGCCCGCCATACCGACGCGCCTGGCGCCCCAACGGTCACTGGCAACGCCCATCACCAAACGCAACACGGCACCCGACAGCACGGGTACGGCAACCAGCAAGCCCTTCTGGCTCGGTGACAGTCCGAACTCCTGTGCGATGAACACGCCGAGCGCGCCCAGCAGCATCCACAACATGAAGCTGAGATCGAAATAGAGAAACGCACACGCCAACGTCGGCCAGTGCCCTGCCCGTGCAAACTCCCGCAACCGCATCACGCACTCCTCTCCTGGCTTCCATCTTGCTCGTCGGCGCCAACCGCCAGCGCCCACACGTCGTCGCCACGCCGCTCGATGGCGATGCGGCGTAACCCACGCTGCGGCGGTCCCGAGAGCACCCGGCCCACCGAGCCCTCGAAGACCGCTTTGTGGCAGGGGCATTCAAAGCGCGCGCGCTGCGCCGACCACTGCACCGGGCAGCCGAGGTGCGGACAGCGCTGGTCGAACGCTGCGTACGTATCCGCGGCCAAGCGCACTAGCACACCGGGGATTGTCGTGCCGGGCAGCGTGAAGCTCACCGCGCTTCCCGCCGGCAGATCGACGGCACCGGGAATGCGAAACGGCGTGATCGTCGTAGCCGCCGATACCCACCGCTGCGGCATCCACTCGCCAAGGACAGCGGCGAGCCCGCTGAGCGCGGCGGTCCATAGGAATGCCCGCCGCCCGATGGACTCACTGCGTGAGCTCATATGATGGCTTCCTCCAGACATTGCTCCGCCACCGAGCGCAGCACGACGCTGGGTGCCGACACCTGAATCTGTTCATAGTGCGCCGGCACCATGTAGTTGTTCTTGGTGCGGACGACTTCGTTGCCGAACTGGAAGACGTTGCGCGGCTGTGCCTGCCGGAGGTCCTCGACCTAGGCGCGCATGCCGTAGAAGAGGGCGCCCGACGGACACACAGTGGCGCACATCGGCCGCAGGTCACGTGACGTGCGGTCGTAGCACAGGTCGCACTTCATCATGAGATCCAGCGCCACCTCGTACTTCGGCACACCGAAGGGGCACGCGAGTACGCAGTTCGAGCAGCCAATGCAGCGCTCGGTCATCGCCGTGTGCACCACGCCGTCCGGGCCTTTGTGGATCGCGTCGGCGGGACACACGCTGGCACACGCCGGCTCGTCGCAGTGCATGCAGACCGTGGGCGCGGTCTGCACCGACGTGCGACGCTCGACATCATCGAGGTGAATCATCGAGTAGCCGCCGTGCCCCGGGCATTCGCTGCACGCCTGCTCGCAGGCACGACAGCCGATACAGCGTTGCGGATCGATGAACAGCTCACCGGTCATGCGACCACGCGCTCCACGCGCACCGCCGATACTTTGAACTCGGGGATCTTGGCGATCGGATCGTAGGCGCGCTGGGTCAACCGGTTCGCTGACTGCTCACCGGGCCAGTGATACGGGATGAAAATGGTGTCGGGGCGAATGGTGGCAACGACCAACGCCGGCAGGGTGACATCACCGCGCCGGCTGACGACGCGCACGAGCGCGCCCTCAGTGACGCCGAGCTGTGCCGCCAGCCGCGGATGCATTTCGGCACGCGGTTCTGGGCACTGCGCGACAAGCGGGCCGATGCGCCGGGTCTGCGTGCCGGAGAGAAACTGCGACACGACCCGCCCGGTCGTGAGCAGAATGGGGTATTCCTCGTTGATGTCTTCAGCCGGCGGGCGGTAGTCGACTGCGTGGAAGCGCGCCCGGCCGTCGGGATGGCTGAAGCGCCCACCTTCGAACAGCCGCGGGGTGCCAGGATGCTCTGCTGTCGGACATGGCCAGAACACGCCCATCTGCTGCTCGATCTTTTCGTAGCTGATGCCCGAGTAGTCGGCCGTGCCGCCGCGCGAGGCGCGCCGTAATTCGTCGAAGATTGCTCGCGGCGAGTCGAAGTCGAAGTATTCCCCCTTCCCCAATCGCCGCGCCAGGTCGCAGATGATCTGCCAATCGCGCCGCGCCTCACCGGGAGGTTCCACCGCTTGGCGGATGCGAATGACCCGGCCTTCGGTGCTGGTCACCGTGCCTTCATCTTCCTCGTGCAGCGATCCCGGCAGAATGAGATCCGCATGGCGCGCGGTCTCAGACATGAAGAAGTCGATGGCGACAAAGCAATCGAGCCGTTCCAGCGCGGCGCGGGTGAACGCGGCGTCGGGCAAGGAAACCAGCGGATTGAAGCAGAGGAGCAGCAGCCCGCGGATGTCTTGTCGCTGCGCCATCTCGATGATCTCGGGTGCGGTCGCGCCCTTCCCCGGCAGCTCGGGCTCTGGGATCCCCCAAAACTCGGCGATGTGCCGGCGGTGCTCGGGGTTCTCGATGTCGCGCGCCCCCGGCAACTGGTTGCAACGCTGGCCATGCTCGCGTGCGCCTTGGCCATTGCCTTGGCCGGTGATCGTCGCATAGCCGCACCCGGGCTTGCCGATCTTGCCGGTGGCCAGCACGAGATTGATGCACGACAGCACGTTCTCGACGCCCTTGGTATGGTGCTCGATGCCGCGGGCGTGTAGCAGCATGGTGCGTGGCGCTTGCGTCCACATGGTCGCGGCTTGTGTGATGCGATGCGCGGGAATGCCGACGAGACATTCAACGGTCTCGGGGCTGTAGCGCGCCACCGTGTCGCGAACGGCGTCGAAGCCGTGGGTGTGCGCGCCAATGAAATCCTGGTCGATGCCGCCGAGCCGGATCACCGCGTGCAGAATCGCGTTCATCAGTGCGGAATCGCGCCCTGGCCGCACCGGGAGATACAGATCGGCGGTGCGCGCGATCGGCGTCAGCCGCGGATCGATCACAATCAGCTTTGCACCGCGGTCCCGCGCCCGCCAAATGTAGTCGACCGTGATGGGGCTGCATTCGGAGACATTCGAGCCAGTGACCAGAATGAGATCGGTATTGGCGATGTCGGCCCACGGATTGGCGGCACGGTCGATGCCGAAGGCTTTCAAGTTCGCCGCGCCGGCGGCGACCATGCACAGCCGGCCGTTGTAATCGATGTTACGCGTGCCGAGCGCAACACGCGCGAACTTCCCCATCAGGTACGCCTTCTCATTGGTGAGCGAGGCGCCGGAGAGCACCGCGACGCTGTCGCGTCCGTGGCGCGCCTGCAGCCGTTGGAACCGCTCGGCGACTTGATCGAGTGCCTCGTCCCAACTGATGCGCGCGAAACCCTTGTCACTGCGCACCAGCGGGGTACGCAAGCGATCGGGATGGTTGTTTTGCAGGTAGCGCTTGACGCCCTTGGGGCAAAGCTTGCCCTGATTGAACGGAAACTCCTCCCACGGCTCGACACCGACGACTTGTTCGTTCTTCACTAGCAGGGTGACGCCGCACTGCTGGCCGCAGAAGCAGCAATGCGTCTGCACCTTGCGTTCCGGCGCACCGCGTGCCGCAAAGCCGCCGGGCGGCTCTTGCTGCAGGTGCGGGCCGTACTCCGCAATCAGCTCGTCAAGCGGTGCCGCGAGGTGGCCCATCGTTACGCCGCCTGCCTGAACGGGACACGGCGCATCGCCGGCTGTGGTTGAAACTGTGCGCCCAGCAAATGGCTATGAACTGTCGCTAGTTGCCGGCGACGGCACGCCGGACACAGCTGCTGGTGGCCGGCGAAGCGAAAACCTTGCGCGGTGAGCATCGTCTCCACACCGCGCAGCTGCTCGGCCGGCGCCAGCGGCGCGGCGCAGCACCGGCAGATCGCGAACTCCGTCGACATCGCCCGCACCAGTTGGGCGCCCAGATGCAGCGGGCGAATGAACAGGTGCACCAGCTTGCCGTAAGGGAGGCTGACGAGCAGCGTGATGACGGTCGCTTCGTGGACGAGCGCGGCGAGACGGAACCACGGCTGCCCCAGCGACGCAGCGATCGGCAGCGCCAACCCGGTTAAAGCGATGGCGAGGAGCAACAGCACCGGCGCCAAGTGGAAGCGGTCGGTCACGCCGGGCTGGCGGCGGAGACGGAAACGCACTGCCAAGAAGTACGTTGCGCCGACCACCACCGCGATGCCTGCCAGATGGAGCGCGTGAAAGACCAGCCAGCCGCTTGCGCCATCGGTGGCGAAGTGCCCCACGGGCAGCGAGGCAAACACCACGCGGTAGCTGTGATCACCTGCTGACTCGAAGTGCAGCCAGCCCCACACCAGCGGCAGGGTGACGGCGAAGCCCAGCAGCGTACCCCACGCGAGCGACATGTGCGCCAGCCAGCGCAGCCGGCTGCGGCGCGCGATGAAGCGCTGCGCGGCCATGTCGCGCCCCGCCGCCCGCAGCACGCGCGCCAACTGCCGCGGGTGACGCGCGGCGGTCACCAGCGCACGCCCATAGAAGGCCGACGGTCGCCGGTGCCAGAAGGCTGCGACCTGATACGCCGTGGCGTAGCAGGCGACCAGCGTCGCGCCACAGTAGCCCGCGAGCGCCGCGTCGAAGTGAGCGAGCCTGCCGGAGCCGAGGTAGATTGCTGCGATCAAGACGGCGGTTGTCTCGGCGGCCGTCCGCGCGGGATGTGAAGCACGCACCGACTCGTGTCTCATGCGGCTATTCCGGAGGCGATCAACAGGCGGCCGTTAACCACACGCACCTCGTGGGTCTGCACGCACGCCGCTTCGCTGAGGCAGCGACCGCTGCTCAGATCGATCTTCCAACTATGCAACGGACAAATCACGGTGCCGTTGCCGACAATTCCTTCGGCCAACGGACCGCCGCGGTGCGGACACTGGTTATCGATCGCGAAGACGCGGCCGTCGCGTTGGCGAAAAACCGCAATCGTCCGCCCGGCGACAATGAATGCGCGTCCCTGGCCAGGCGCAATCGCATCGATGGGGCCGATATCCACGAGTATGTCGGCGAGCGCCGTGACCTGCCCATCGGGCCCATTTCCCCACAGGTGGGTCTCACTTGCATTCATGGATGCAGCTCTCCTTGTTCATTCATCACGGCCACCGGCCCGGTAAACTGAGCCGGGTAAGCCGGTGCCGCGGCGTCCGTCGCCCACGGGTCTTTGTACGCGGCGACGGCCGCCTCGATCTCGGTGTCGAGGCGCGCGCAGATGCCCTGCGAGTCGTTGACGAGCACGTCGCGCAGATGCGCGATGCCGAGGCGCTCGACGAACCCGTAGCTGCGCTCCATGTACTTGGCGTTCTCGCGGTAGTACTGGATGAAGCGCCCCATGTACGTGAGCACCTCGGCGTGGCTGTCGACGGTGCACAGCAAGTCGCCCTTGCGGACGGTGCCGCCCGCAGCACCGCCCAGGTAGATTTCCCACTTGCCGCCACCGATGGCGACCGCACCGAGATCTTTGACGTACGCTTCAGAGCAATTGCGCGGGCAGCCCGCGGTGGCGAGCTTCATCTTGTGCGGTGACTCGACGCCTTGGAAGCGCCGCTCGATCGCTTGCGCCAGGGCGATCGCATCGCCGAGACCATAGCGGCAGAAGTCGGTGCCGACGCAGCTCTTGCAGGTGCGGAATGACTTCGTGTACGCGTGCCCGCTCGGCATGCCGAGGTCCTTCCACATCGCCGGCAATTGCTCCTTCTTTACACCGAGTAAGTCGATGCGTTGGCCACCGGTGATCTTGACCATCCGCACGTCGTACTTGACGGCGACGTTGGCGATGCGACGCAGCTCGGCGGCCGAGGTCACGCCACCGTAGATCCGCGGGACGACGCTGAAGGTGCCGTCGCGCTGAATATTGGCGTGGACGCGGTCATTGATGAAACGTGCGTCGCGCTCGTCTTCGTATTCGTCGGGCCACAGTGACTTCAGCAATGAGGCCAGGCCAGGTTTGCTGCCGGGATCTTCTTTGCCCTCGGCAAACTCGCGAAACACCGCACTGACGCTCTTGAGCTGCCGTGCTTTGATTGCGGCGATCAGCTCGGACTTAGCGAGCGGAACGCCCGGGACATAGTAGTGTTCGCTCGGATCGTCCTCCTCGACGTCGCCGGCGTAGATTTCGAGGAACTGCTGAATCAGCGGCTTGCAGCTGCCGCAGCCGAGGCCCGCCTTGGTGCAGGCGCCGACCTTTGATACGGAACGACACTTGGCCAGTTGGATCGCTTCCTTGATCTGGCCCTTGGAGACGCCGTTGCAGTTGCAGATCTGTGCGTGGTCCGGGAGGTCCAAGACGGACAGAATTGGTGCGCCGCTCGACGTGCCGAACAGCAGGTCCGCGCGCCGTTGCGGCACCGGCGTGCCGAGCATGAACATCTGCGTCAGCACGCCGGCGGTGTCGGCTTCGCCGAGCAAGATGGCGCCGACCAGCGTGTTGCCACGGACCACCAACTTCTTGTACACACCGCGACTCGGCTCGCGGTACACAACCACCTCGTCCTCCGGCTGGGTGCTACGCACGTCCCCCATCGACGCCAGCTCGACGCCCATGACTTTCAACTTGGTCGCCAGCTTCGACCCGCAGTACGCGGCGGCAGGCCGCACGCCGCTGATCACGTCGGCGATGGTCTTGGCTTGCTCCCAGATCGGCTCTACGAGGCCGTAGATCACGCCGCGGTGTTGCACGCACTCACCGACGGCAAAGACATCCGGATCGCTGGTGTGGAGTTGGTCGTCGCACACGATGCCGCGCTCGACCGTGAGACCGGAGTTGAGGGCAATGTCCGTGATCGGCCGGATACCCGCACTGATCACCACCATGTCGGCGTCGAGCGTGCTGCCATCCTTGAATTGCAATCCGGTGACGCGCGGCTGCCCGAGGATGTGTGTGGTGATCTTCTCGAGCAGGACCGTGACCCCCATCTGTTCCATCGTGGCCTTGAGGACCGCGGCGGCATCGGCGTCGAGTTGCGCGATCATCAGCTGCGGGGCCGCTTCGACGACGGTGACCGCGACGCCGTGGGCGAGCAGCCCGCGCGCCGCTTCGAGTCCGAGGAGACCGCCCCCGATCACCACGGCGGTGCGGCAACGTTCGGCGTAGGCGGCGATGCGATCGCAGTCGTCGATGGTGCGAAACAAGAAGGTGCCCGGCGTGTCGCTACCCGCCATTGGCGGCACAAACGGACGCGAGCCAGTCGCGATGATCACCTGATCATACGGAACCTCGATAGCGGGCGCGGTTGTCACCACGTCGTCGGCGCCGTATGGAAGTGCGGCTGGTGGCAACGGCCGTCCGATAACCACTTTGCGTTCGCGATCGATCCGCTGCGCCTTCACGCCTGCGTGCAACGTGATGTCGCGCTGCGCATACCACGCGAGCGGATTGAGGAAGATCTGCTCTGCCGATTGCGTCCGGTTGAGCACGTTGGAGAGCAGGATGCGGTTGTAGTTGCCGTACGGCTCAGCGCCAAACATGGTGATGTGGAATTGCCTCGCGTCGCGTTGCAGGATCTCTTCCACGACGCGCGCGCCGGCCATACCATTGCCCACCACCACGAGCTTCCGTTGTCCTGCGCTCATCGTCCTCCTCTAGAGCCACACCTGGCATCTGATCTGCTTCTGAGGGCCATTTGAAATGCTGATTTCGGCGTCCGCATTCTGTCGTCAAGAGCAAGAGCAAGCAGAGTTCCAACGCTGGCGCGGATTACGCGCAGCAGCCGCGAGCTTGGGACGAGGGAAGCTCAAGGATGAAGCCCGCGCTGACGTGTCTACTACGTGCGCACGCGAGCAGCGCACTGCTGCGAAACCGGGCAATGGTGGCAACGGACCGGATCAACCAAACAGAAGGCGTCGATCGTTCGAGCTTATGGGTGGTGAGGGGAATGGACACAAAGCAATTGCGCACATTCGCGGCGATCATTGAGCTGGCGAGCTTCACGCGCGCAGCGCGGCGGCTGAGTTTGAGCCAGTCGGCGATCAGCCAACAGATCAGCGCGCTCGAACGCCAACTCGGTGTGAAGCTGATCGACCGAACTGGCGCAGGCGCACGCCCGACTGCAGCGGGCGACATCCTGCTCCAGTACGCCCGGCAGATCCTCACCAAGGTTGATGAAGCGCAACGGGTGCTAACGGACTACGAGCGAGCCGGCGGCGGTGTCTTGCGCATCGGCGCCGGCGGTGCGGCCTGTCACTATCTGCTGCCGAGCATCCTCAAGGAGTTTCATGACCGCTTCCCCAAGCTGGAGCTCCACGTCCTGAGCGGCCACACGCGGCTCACGCTCGAACGACTGCACGAAGGCGAGCTGGACGCCGGTGTGCTGACGCTGCCGGTGTCGCAACCGAAGTTACGCATTCTCGACCTCGGTCGCGACGAGCTCGTCGCCATCGTGGCGCCGTCGCACGCGTGGGCGGGGCGTCGGCGCGTGCAAGCCAGTGAGTTCGCCGGCCAGCCGCTGCTGATCTACGAGCGCCGGAGCCAAACCTTTGCGCTCATCGAGCGCCTGTTGTTGGAGGCCGGCGTATTCCCGCGCATCGCGATGGAGATGGACCACTTGGAGGGAGTTGTCGGTATGGTGTGCGTCGGTCTCGGTGTGGCGATCGTGCCGCGCTGGGCCGTGCGTTCGGAGACGGCGAGCGGGAACGTGGTGCCCTTGTCGATCGGCAAGAGTGGTCTCTGCCGGAGCTGGGGGTTGGGCTTCCGTGAGGAGAATCAACCGTCGCAGCCACTCAAGGCCTTTACACGGTTGTGCACGGAGCGTTTGCCGGTGCTGCTGACGGCGGAGCCGGGCGCACCGAACTCACCGCTCTGATGGATGCGGCCGTACGTCCGTACGCTTAAGAATCCGCCTCGCGCGCGGTTTTGAGCGGCCAGGCGTAGAAACCGTCCTCGACGCGCCGCTGCGGACGCCAGATCTGAATCAGGGCGGTGAGACTTCCGGCATACGGGCCGTCGAAACGAATTGCATCCGACGCTGCACAAAAGCGACGAGCATGGTCATCAGCATCGGGAAGAGCGGCGCATCCTCACACGCCAGTCTTGTCCGTACGGTGCGCAGCCAGTTGAGCAAGTGCCGCTCGAGGAAATCGCGCTCGAGGCACGCCAGCTGGTGGCGGTTGTCGCCGTCCGCTGTGCTCTCATGCAGGTAGCGCACGGCCGAGAGAAACTCGAGCTGCGTTACTAGATGATCCGGCGCATAACGCGTCAAATCGACGCGCAGCCCGAGAACATCGTAGAAAGATATGTTCTCCAGCAGCGTCTGGGGAGCAGGGTTGGCATCGTCGTGCGCGCTCTCTTGCAGTGGCACCGGCGGCCCCGGCACGCCGACCTCGAAGATCGCGAGGTAAGTTGATTCGTAGTCCTCGTAGTCGGGGAACGTCGTCACGCCCGGAAACGCGCCTTCACAACCCAGCTTGTCCCACAGCTGGGCGAGCCAGGCGGGTAGCTCCGGCCGCTGCAGCCATGCGAAGCATTCGCTCGACGGCATGCCGAATGCGAAGGCGAAGAGGCGGTACAGATCGATCTGTTTCCAGGCACCGTCGGCGCCGACGTCGGAGAGGCTCTCCACACATCCTCCTACTGCAACCGGTACCAGACGGAGAAATACTTGCGCCCGTCGCGGTCCTGCTGGCTGCCGTTCCACACGGCGAACGCCAGCGGCACGCCGGCAGGCACCGCCGGCAGCTCCAACGTCACCTGCCACATGCCGTCGCGATAGCCGCCGCGGGCGGGGAAGCTCTCGCCGCTGCGCTTCGTCGTCCCGCGGCCTTGCGCGCTCATGAGCAACGCGCCACGTGCCGCGTTCCAGTAGTAGATGGTGACCGGCAGCTGCGGGTCGCCCATCTGCAGCGACGGCGACACTGCTCCGGTGGACAAGTTGGTCGGAAACATGACCGCCGTCGCATCGAAAAAGCGGTTGCTGGCCTCCGAGTGCTCCTTCATGCGGCGCTGCTCCGGCGGCGTCGCCGGCGCCTTGGCGATGACCGCCTCGTCGTCGGTGGGGTCCTTCCAAGCCAAACGCACGAGCAGCTTGCCGCTGGCGCGCGTCATGCGCACCTCGGCCGATGCGATCTCGGAGCTCGTCGGCGGATCCGTATCGTACAGCGGCGGCGTGCGGTTCAGCGCCACTTGCCGACTTTCGACCTCGCTCCACGCAGCGGCGGTGGGATCGAGCCAGGCTTCGGCGGGAAGCTGACTGGCCGCGGCGGACACGGTGAGGTTGGTTGCCGGCGCGTCAGCCGGTTGCGCTGCGGCCTCCACGGCCGCGGCGGCGACGCAGAGCAGCGCTGCAGTGATGGTCGCTTGTCGGATTGTGCACATGGCTCGGTCCTACGCTTTGTTGATCGGGTTGCTCTGCACGAGATCGGGACGAATCCGGTAGCGCGTTTCCGCGTCGCGGCCGATCAGGAGCTGCAGGACCTCGGTGCGCCCGCCCGCCTGCGCCCTCACCAGCTCGGCTTCGAGCCGCTGGATGACGTCCTTCACGTCGGGACCGAACAGATAGATGAGGTACTCCAGCGGCAAGCGCGGGTCCTCCAGAATGCTCTTGCCATAGTTGCCGCGCTTCGGCGGGTTGAACGGCGGGACGTAGAAGACGTTCGGCTGCGTGCCCTTCTCTGGAAACAGTGGCAACGCCGCCTTGTAGGCGAGCACGATCTTGTGCACCGGCGACTCGGGGTCGTCGAGCAGACCGACGAAACGCAGGCGGCCCGGGCACTGTGCGGCGCACGCATTGACCTGGCCCTTTTCCAGGCGCGGATAACAGAAGATGCACTTCTCCGACTTGCCGGCGATCTCGTTGAAGTAGATCTTTTTGTACGGGCACGCGGCGACGCAATAGCGATACCCCTGGCAGCGCTCCTGATCGAGCACCACGATGCCGTCCTCTTCGCGCTTGTAGATGGCTTGCCGCGGACAGGCGGCGAGGCACGCCGGGTTGCTGCAGTGGTTGCAGATGCGCGGTAGGTAGAAGTAGAAATTCTCGTCACCGTTCATGCCGCCGACGTCCTCGTCCCAGTTCGGGCCGGAGATCGGATCGGGCGTCGGCATCACCGGCTTGCCCTTGCCCTCGAAGAGGCGTTGCTCGTAGTCGTACTCGAAGGGCCGGCCGTAGTCGTCGATGCTGGGGATCGGGCTGGGCTGCAGGTTGCCGTCCTTCCAGCCGCCGCCGATGGTGTCCCATTGTCGCGGGTAACCCATGCCGGGACGCGTCTCGACGTTGTTCCAATACATGTACTCGGTGCCGTCGCGATCGGTCCACAGCTTCTTGCAGGCCATGGTGCAGGTCTGGCAACCGAGGCATTTGTTGAGATCCATCACCATCGCGTATTGGTGTCTCGACATGGCCGCCTCCTAGACCTTCACCGTGGCCTTTTCGATTTCGACCTTGATGTCGCGATTGTTGCCGGTCGGACCCCAATAGTTTAGGCGGAAGTTGACGTGCCCGTACTTGCCGATGAGCTGCGTCGGCTTGATCTTGATGTAGGTAAGCGAC
>Ga0209415_10004941_pt1 | contig 24218 bp, 17 predicted proteins | sample PeaSoiSIISIP2007_FD_187696 | JGI IMG/M metagenome (GOLD analysis project Ga0209415, IMG submission 187696) | Peat soil microbial communities from Weissenstadt, Germany - SII-SIP-2007 (SPAdes) (version 2) | ecosystem: Environmental > Terrestrial > Soil > Wetlands > Peat | place: Germany... | reverse complement strand
ACTTGTAGCCATAAGCCACGATCGCGGAGAAATGGACGAAAACGTCCTCACCGCTCTGGCGCTGGATGAACCCGAAGCCCTTGCTGGCATTGAACCACTTCACTGTTCCTTGTTCTTTACTCACTGCTGTACTCTTTTCTGTCGGTTGGATTGCAACCGAGCATTACTAAATTGAGCTATTTGGTGCCTCGAAATCCGAACCCCTCTTAAGAGTTCCGGCTGTCTCCGGACGTAAAAAAAGGCCGCAAGTTTGACCTTGCGACCGCTTTACAAATCCAAAGGCGATACAAGAGCAACAAACGCAATAAAAGGATACCACTTTCCCGGCAAATTGCAAGGAGAATCTTCGGACCAATTGTTTCTGGTAACCGGCAGTCATCACCCCCGGCGAATCAATCCGGGAGCGTGACTTCGCCGTTGATCGTGAATTGAGCCTGAACGCCTGCGGGTTTGGCAAGGCTGGACGTGGACACAGGCTGGCCTCCGCCGATCCAGGCTTCAACCTTGCCGGGAACGATGCGGCGCTTGCCGGATGCGTCGACGATGCTCAAGTCGCGGTTGCGGAGAACGAACTTCAAGGTTCTTTTTTCGCCACGGCCGAGATGGACGCGCGTGAAGCCAGCCAACGAGCGCATCGGTGCACCGTCAATGCCCACGTGCGTGAGATAAAGCTGCACGACTTCGTCGCCGGCAACGGAACCGGTGTTTTTGACGTTGACGGATATGGTGACGGAATCCTTGGCGGAAATTCGTGCGCGATCAACTACTGGTTGATCATACGCGAACGATGTGTAGCTCAATCCGAAGCCGAAGGGATAAAGCGGTTCGCCTTCGAAATAGCGATACGTGCGCTTGGCCATGGAGTAGTCGTCAAAAGCGGGAAGCTGGTCCACCGATTTATAGAAAGTGACGGGCAGGCGGCCTGCGGGACTGAAATCCCCAGCGAGCGCCTCAGCGACGGCCGTCCCGCCTTGCCCGCCGGGATACCAGGCATCGAGAATTGCAGGAATATCGGGATTGGCAGCGGCCCAATTGATGGCGAGCGCACTGCCATTCGTCAGGATGAGGAGGGTGGGTTTGCCAACGGAGGCGATGCGCTTGAGGAGTTGCTCTTGTGGAGCGGGCAAGTCGATACGCGTGCGATCGCCGCTCGAAAAACCGTCGGCGCTTACTTTCATTTCTTCGCCCTCGATGCGCGGAGAGAGGCCCATAACGGCAATGACCAAGTCGGCGTTGCGCGCCGCGTCGAAAGCCTGGGCCTCTTCGCCGCCCGGTAAGCTCCAGATGAGGCGAGCTTCCGAGATTCGAATGTTCTGAAAGTACTCAATCTTCAGCGAATACGGACGCCCCTTTTCGAGATGTAGTTGTTTGGTTTCCGTGTTGGCGGGACGATGGAGCGTCCAGTCTTCGACGAGCGGAGCGCCATCAAGCCAGATGCGAAAACCATCTTCGCCGGTGAAGCCAAGCAAGTAGTCGCCAGATTCGGGCGGTACGAGCACGCCGGTCCAACGGACGGAGTATTTGTTGAGCAGTTGGGGCGAGACGCCGGCGTCTCCCCAATTGAAATCAATTGCCGCATCGACGCGGCTCATCACGGGAGAACCTTCGAGCGTCATATTGGAAAAATAATCGGCTTTCAGACCATGTTGGCTGCAGGATGCATCGGTGCAAAGCGCGTCTGTCGTAACGGATTTGGTGACGGGACCGACGAGACCGGTGCCCTGGACGAAAACGACTTTGGATTGCGGAAAGCGATTGCGAATGCCGGCAAGAATCGTCACCGGTTTCGACGGGGTCCCGCTGTAATTTCCTTCAAGCGCGTCAAGGCTGTCAGCGTCAGGTCCGATGACTGCTATCGTCGAGGGCGGGTGTTTCAGGGGAAGAAACCCGTTCTTGTTCTTGAGCAGTACCAGAGACTCGCGCGCCACGCGAAGCGCGAGTTGCCGGTGCGCTTCAGTGTCGTTGTCGGCCGCCGTCAGCTTGGAATACGGAACGGAGGAGGGTGGATCGAACAAGCCGAGCCGAATCCGCGCGACAAACAAACGCCGCAAGGCGCGGTCGAGATCGCTTTCGGAAAGCAGACCTTCATGCACAGCTGCCAAAATCCCCTGCGGATCCGCGTTCATATTATTGCGGGAGTCGCCGCAAATAAGATCCATTCCGGCTTTGAAAACGGCAGCAACTGCTGCTGCGGGAGTAGGTGTGTAGTGGTGGCCTTTGTAGACGTCAGCCACAGCGCCGCAGTCAGAGACGACGTAGCCCTGGAAGCCCCAATCTTTGCGGAGATGTTCAACGAGCAAGACAGAATTGGCGCAGGCGGGCTCGCCGTTCAAGCGGTTGTATGCGCACATGACGGATTCGGCCTTGCCTTCGAGGATCGCCGCACGAAACGCTGGCAGATAGGTTTCTTCCATGTCGCGGCGGGAGGCCTCAACGTTCACGCTGTGACGAGTAGACTCAGGGCCGCTGTGAACGGCGAAATGTTTCGGGGTCGCGATCGTCTTGAAATAATTCGGATCGGTGCCTTGCAGGCCAGTAATAAAAGCGACGCCGAGACGTGCCGTAAGATAGGGATCCTCGCCGTAGGTTTCCTGGCCGCGTCCCCAGCGCGGATCGCGAAAAATGTTGATGTTCGGAGACCAGACGGTGAGGCCGCGATACCAGTCGGTCGAACCGTCGGAGTGCACCGCGGCGGAATATTTGGCGCGAAACTCTGTGCTGATCACGTCAGCGACCTCGTGCATAAGAGGTTCATCGAAAGCCGCGGCCATACCGATGGCTTGCGGAAACACCGTGGCGAAACCGCCGCGCGCAACGCCGTGAAGTCCTTCATTCCACCAGTTATAGGCCGGAACGCGAAGCCGGGGAATCGCCGGAGCTGTGTGTGCGAGCTGGTCGATTTTTTCCTCAAGCGTCATGCGGGAAATCAAGTCGGCTGCGCGTTGTTCGGCGGGAATTTTAGGATCCAGGTAAGGTGCGTCTGCAGGCGCTTGCTGCGCGGATAGAGAAGGAGGAATCACGGCGCAGAGAAATGCGCCAGTGACGAGAAGCATTTTGCTTTTCATGTTCCATCCACCCGATGAACGATCTGTTGTCTAAAGGAATCGACACGGATTCCTCGAACAATATCGATTCGCAGGCACACTACCACCACGGCACGAGGCATGTAAACGGCAATGGGGAAGGCTCAAGAGACTGCTCTACGCCGTTTTGATCCATTCTTCCCGATCGAAATCTTGCGCGGATTGCGATAGGGCGCGAGCAGCGCCTCCAGTTCGCGGCGAACCCACGAAGCCATCGATCCCTGCCGGTAGACAGACCAGGCTAGCATGGCGCCGTCGTTGAGTTGCTGGATCAACCGCGCGAGTTCGGCCGTATCGCAAGGGCGAAGCTCGCGGGCTGCGACAGCTTCATCGAGAAGGCTCTGCGTTTCGCCTCGAATGGCCCGGAATTGCGCGAGCGTAATGGCGTGAAATTCCGGATCGGTCAAATCAATCTGGAGATAGGCGAGACCATTGGCCACGGCTTCGGGCGTGGGCGCGAAGCCAGTGCAATCCGCATATAGCTCAATCAGCGCTTTGAGTGGCGACTCTTGTCGGGCTCGGGTGGCGGCGAACTGTTGCGGGACACTTCCAGGCGCGGTGCGGCACGCGGCCAGTAGCAGGCCGCGCTTGGTGCCGAAGCGCTGAATGAGCGTCGCGGGAACGATGCCGGCCTCCTTGGCGACATCGGCCAAGGTGAGCTGCGTGGGGCTGCGGCGCTGCATGACGCGCGCGGTAGCGGCGAGGATCTCTTCGTCGGAAGTTTGGCGAGGCCGAGGCGACATTTTTCGGAACGGAGCTTCCCGGCGGAAGGAACTCCGCCGCGGCAGTTCTAGAATAACTGAATGGCTATTCATTTTCCATTTGACATTACTGAATGGCTGTTTATAATCCCTCCATTCTTTTCCGGAGCTGGCCCTATGACAACTTCCTCTTCTTCCTACCGGCCTCCCGATTTGCACGGCAAGGTGGCGCTAGTGGCAGGCGCGACGCGCGGCGTGGGACGCGGAATCGCTCTGGCGTTGGGTGAAGCAGGGGCAACGGTGTATTGCACGGGGCGGAGCACGCGCAAGAAAGCCCGGCTGCGCGCAAGGAAGCTATCCGTGGAGAGCCGGAAGAAAGCATTTCCGGCGGACTATTACGCCGGGCGGCCGGAGACGATTGAGGAAACCGCCGAGTTAGTGACAGCGCGGGGCGGAAAGGGCATCGCCGTGGCCGTCGATCATCTCCAATCCGCGCAGGTCGAGAAGCTGCTTGCGAAAATCCGGAAGGAGCAGAAGCGGCTGGACGTGCTCGTGAATGACATTTCGGAGAGCGCCGAGCATGAGTTTGGGAAAACATTCTGGCAGGCCGACCTGGAGCGTGGATTCGCGATGTTCCGCAACGCGGTGCACACCCACATCATCACCAGCCATTTTGCCACGCCCTTGCTGATCGAAACTGCAAAAGGCACCAAGAGCAGCAGCGGATTGATCGTGGAAGTGGGCGATGGCGACTCCTATACCTATCGAGGGCATTTTTTCTTCGACTTGATCAAGACCACTGTGATTCGTCTGGCGTTTGCTATGGCCTACGAACTGCGAAGGAAAAACTTGGCCGCGGTGGCCTTGACTCCGGGATTCTTGCGGTCGGAAGTGATGCTGGAACGCTTTGGCGTGACGGAAGCCAACTGGCAGGACGCAGTAAAGAAAGACTCGAACTACATTTCCTCGGAGACGCCGCTGTACGCCGGCCGAGCGGTTGCAGCGCTGGCAGCGGATCCCAATCTAATGAAGAAGTCCGGACGAGTATTCAGCTCATGGACGCTGTCGGACGAGTACGAGTTCTGCGACGCGGACGGGCGGCGGCCACACTGGGGCCGGCATTTCACGGAGAAGTACGGCGACGCGATGAATCCGTGCGACCAAGGGTTTTACAAATATTGGTTCGGTGGAGCGCTTGAGACGGTTTTTCCGGACTGGCCGTAGGGGAGAGCACCAGTTCTACCGGGCATTAAGGCTTATGACGCCGTTCCCCTATTCAGGTCTGTCTTTGAGATCAAGCGCGATTTTCAGAATTTCAGTGGAAAGTGCCGCCGCGTCGACGCCATCCATGTTGATGAGCACAACGACTCCCCCGCGGCGTTCCGGCACAAGAATGATCGAAGTGCTGGTGCCTTGCTGGCTTCCGGTGTGCTCGACGAGCGCGAGGCCATACTTCTTTTCCGTGCCCCAACCGAGGGCATACCCGTTTTGCGAGCCATCAGTGGCCTTTTGCGGAGTCCACATCGCTTCGCGTGTGGCAGGCCTGAGCAACTTGTTTGCCATAATCGCGACTTCAAACCGCGCCATATCGTCCGCCGATGAAATCATTCCACCGCCAGGAATTTTGTAGCTAGAGTCCAGCACACCCGCGTTCTGGACGACCCCGGCCTTGTCCTCGTGATACCAGCGCGAGCGGTGCGGAACGACCGCGAAGAAATTGTCAACCTGTGTTTCCTCCATGCCTGCGGGTTCAAAGACATTTTCTTTGACAAAACCCATATACTTTTCGGAAGCGGCCCCTTCGAGGACGCAGCCAAGAATTGTGTAGCCGTACGTCGAATAGTGGAATTTCGTCCCCGGCTTCGCCACCAGTGGGTCGCCAGCGAAGATTTGCAGCGATTCCTGCATGCTTGGGAAATGCTTGGCACTGTCCTCTGGAATGTCACCTTTGCCATCCGGGTTGTAGTGCCGAATTCCTCCAAGATGGCCGAGCAGTTCGCGCGGCGTGATGGGCCACTCCTTTTTAGGAAATGCCGGGCAATACTTCTGCACCTCGGCGTCGAGATCCAGTTTTCCGCGCTCCGAAAGTTGCATGATCGCGGTCGCCGTGATGGGTTTGGAAATGGAGCCGAGCCGAAAGAGTGTGGAAGAAGTCGCTGGAACGAAGTTTTCCAGATCCGCCATTCCGAAGCCCTGGGACCAGAGCAACTCGCCATCCTGCACTACGGCGACAGAAATTCCCGGCACACTGTTTGCAGCCATGAAACTCGAAGCGGCTCTTTCGATCTGCGTGCGCTTCTCCGCGGAGAGGCTCTTGCTTTGCGCTTGCAAGGAGCTTGCGCCTATATGAACAGTGAAAAGAAGGAGGGCAAGAGCGGATGCAGTGAAGCTCAGTCTTGGAAGACGCACAAGCGGAGTTGGTTTCACGTGAAACACCTCGCCGGAGAGTTTATCGCGGACCCGCCCTCCGAGGAACAGCCGCAAGCCCATCCCCGGACCTCTCGGCATGTATTGAGTAAGTCAACCCTCCCCTGCCGGAAAGCGTTGACCTGGACTGTTACAGCTACTTAACATAAGGGGATGCGCCTGAGGCTCCAGATTGCGCTGTATACGACGCTGTTGGCGGGATGCGGCTTGGTCGCCGGAGGCTGCGAGGACGCCGCGAAGCACGGCGTGCAGGCGCACGTCCCGGCGCTTAACCCGGCCAATGCTGCTACACAAGTCCCCCCCAGTCTTGGAGAGCTACCTCTGCGCAAACTTTCGGCGGAGTGGCTAGCCGCGCTCGCGCTGAAGGCTCCTGGTCCGAAAGAGTATTTGATCGCTCAGGTGGAGGCCAAATTTACCTTGGGCGAGCAGAACTACAAAGCAGGACATCTGGATGCCGCACGCCGTGATTTCGACGACGCTGTGAACTGGCTGCTCAGCAGCGGCTACGACCCGAGCGGCGATCCCAAACTCAACGAACTTTTCCATCGAGTGGTCGATACCGTCTACGGCTACGAGTTGCAGGCCTTCCGCGCGGGGGACGGCTTTCAGGAAGCGCCCGCTGTGCCCGCCGCGATTGACGAAGTCGCGGAGATGACCTTTCCCGTCGATCCGCGGTTGAAGGCGCGGGCCGAGGAAGCCGCCAAAAACATTTCCCACGACCTCCCACTTACCGTGAACGATGAAGTGCTCTCCTTCCTTAATTTTTTCCAGACGCCGCGAGGCCGCGCCATTGTGGAGACGGGGCTGCGGCGATCGGGCCGCTATCGCGAAATGATTTCGCGCGTGCTGCATGAAGAGGGCGTTCCACAGGATTTGATCTATCTGGCGCAGGCGGAGAGCGCCTTCCAGCCGCTGGCGCTCTCAAGGGCCGGAGCGCGCGGAATCTGGCAATTTGTGGCCTATCGCGGGATGGAATATGGCCTGCGGCATACCTGGTGGATCGACGAAAGGCAGGACCCGGAAAAAGCCACGCGCGCCGCCGCGCAGCATCTGCGCGATCTGTATGGACAGTTCGGCGATTGGTACCTCGCGATGGCCGCCTACAACTGTGGCCCGGGAAACGTGCAAAAGGGCATCGAGCGCACGGGCTATGCCGACTTCTGGGAGCTCTACAAACGCAACGTCCTCCCGCGCGAAACGAAAAACTACGTCCCCATTATTTTGGCGCTGACGCTCATAGCCAAGGATGCCGCGCACTATGGCATTCAGGCCGACCCGGAGCAGCCTGTGCCAACCGATATCGTGAAGCCCGGACGAGCCATTGACCTGCGGCTGGTCGCGGAAACCATTGATGTGGACGTCGATACGCTGCGCAATCTGAATCCCGCCCTGCTGCGTCTTGCGACTCCGGACGATCCCTCTTTCGAGCTGCATCTGCCCGTGGGCAGCGCGGAAAAATTCTCCGCGGAAATTGCGGACATTCCCGCGGATAAATGGGTGAGCTGGCGGCGGCACCGCATCGAAGCCGGCGAGACTCTGACTTCCATTGCGAAAAAATATCGCGTGACGGCGGTGGCGATTTCCGATGCAAATAATCTCGATCGGCATGCCGCGCTGGACGTGGGAGAAAAATTGATCATCCCCGCGTCTGCTCCAGCGGAGTCCAAGAGCAGGCTGGTGCGCTATCGCGTGCGCAAAGGCGACACGCTAGGCGGCATCGCGGATCGCTTCAGCGTGCCCTCAGAGGACGTGCGCAAGTGGAATCACATGAAAACCGGCCACGTGAGCCGGGGCATGGTGCTGCGCATTTACACGGTCGGCGGCGCCCCGGAAATGGCACCGGAGCACAGTCGTTCGAAAACGACCTCGAAAGGCCGCGCTTCCCAGTCTGCTCCCTCGCCCAGCCAGGTCTCGACAGTAGTTCCCAGATAAGTCTTTTGTAAACAATATCTTAGAGAGCCTATGCGAAGTGGCGCTGCGGTTAGCGCTCACCAATCTTGTCCTGCCAATTCAGCCGGGAGCACGCTACGCGCGTCAGCGCTCAGCAGAATGCTTGACAACTCTTCTGGAGTACGATAACAACGGCGCTGCGGCGGAGGGGAGTTGGCGACTCCAGCTGATGCAGCATCCCACAAGTCATCGGCTTGTGGATTGCCCCTCGGGAGGATGGAATGGATTTCGAGAAGGATAACTTCGAAGACGACAACGAGCTGTCACGGCTGGAGGAGGAAGACGAGCTGGGCGGCGGTGATGAGATCGTGGAAACCGAGGAGGAGGAGATCCTCATCACCGAGGAAGAGCCTGTAGCGGCAGCGCCGGCGCCAAAGGCGGCGTCCAAGCCTGCGGCGAAACCCGCCAAGAAAGCGGCTCCCAAGAAGAAAGCTGCGGCCAAGTCTAAGAAGTCCAAGCCAAAAGCAAAAGCAAAACCAAAGAAGAAGGCGAAGAAGGCGAAGAAGGCAGCCAAGAAATCGGCGAAGAAGAAGAGGCGCTAGGAGTTTCCGCGAATCTGGGTTTTTCGAGAAACGAAAAGGCTTGGGCCATGGTCCAGGCCTTTTCGTTTTGAAAACGGCTTAATCCACAATGGCACTCGGTGCATCGCGACCCTCTCCCGATTGCGCACCGCCCCCTTCTCAAATCGGGAAGCCCGAGAATGTACGAACAGGGAGTTTGACGAAATGAGTAACAGCCGCTAGCATAGCGCCGGATGTTGCGGGCGATGGAACAGATACGCCGGATGCGCGGCGGCGCACAGTCACATTTGATGCGCTGCTCGGATGGGAACTATTACGTCGTCAAGTTCCAAAATAATCCGCAGCATCGCCGCATACTGGTCAATGAACTGCTAGGAACCAAGCTGGCGGCGCGGCTAGGGCTTCCGACGACGCCGGTGGTCATTGTCGAAGTCTCAGAGGACTTGATTCGGCTCACGCCAGACCTGGCGATGGAGATGCCGCGGCAGCGCATCCCTTGCCAGCCGGGGCCGCAGTTCGGCTCGCGTTTTCCAGGCGATCCGCGCAGGCTTGCTTTGCACGATTTTCTTCCCGACGAACAGCTGCGCCAGGTCGCCAATCTGCATGACTTCGCCGGCATGCTGGTCTTCGACAAGTGGACGTGCAACACGAACGGCCGGCAGACGCTTTTTTTTCAGGCTCCGCCTCGTGAGGCGCATCCGACCTCGGATTCTTCCGCTGGAGAAAAGACGGCGGCGCCATACACCACATTGATGATCGATCAGGGTTTTTGCTTCAACGCCGGAGAGTGGAATTTTCCCGATGCGCCCCTGCGCGGGTTATATGCGCGCAACCGCGTGTACGAAGGCGTCACCGGAATGGAATCTTTCGCGCCATGGCTCGAACGCCTGGAAAAACAGATGACCGAGCGCGCGCTCGACGAACTCGTGAAACAGATTCCTCCGGCCTGGTACGAGGATGACCTGGATGCGGTGCTGCGCCTCTCCGAGCAGCTGCTCCGCCGCCGCCCGCGCGTCCCGGAGCTCATCCTGGCCGCCAAACAATCCAATCGCCAGCCCTTCCCAAACTGGATATGACTCAACTGGACGTGAACTATGATGGAAGCCACAACGGAAAGCATGCAGCCCGAACGAACCTGCGGGTACCGCATCCTGCGTTACACCCCAAATCTCGTACGCGATGAGTGGATCAACATCGGCGTCCTCGTTTACGATCCGCAGTCCGGCGAACGCCGCTTGCGGCTCATCGAAGAACAAGAGGAATTCACGCGCGTGCGCCGCCTGCACCCTCAGGCCGACGAATCCCTGCTGCGAGCCCTTCGCGACAATCTGGAAGAGCGCTTCGAGTCCGCCCTCACCTCGAACGGAAACGGCGCAAATGGCGAGGGCGCCAATGGCAGCGCCCTGCAGGAACTTCTCCGCAAGTGGGACGACACACTCTCCAACGCCCTCCAACTCGCCCCGCAGAAAGGCGTGATCTCCAGCGATCTGGAAAGCGAACTCGAACGACTCTACGGTGACCATGTCGCCTTGCCGCGCACACCCAGCCGCATCGGCGCTCCCGGAACACGCGCGCAGATGCGTTCCTACTGTTCTCAGGTCTTCCGCCAGGCTCGCCTTTGGGACCGCCTCCAGAAATCCGTTCGCGCTTCTGAATTCACCTACCCGGGCGATCCCATGCGCATCGATTACAGCTACCGCCGCAACGGCACGCGCGGCTTTATACACACGCTTTCCGTCTCTCGCGCGCCCGGCGAGTCCAAGGAAATCGCCCACACTTGGGAGGCCATCGCGGCGAAGTCCGCGCTCAAAACAGAATTCACGGTGGTCACCGATATTGATCTGAAAGAACAGAACGACCGCAACCGTTTCGTCGACCATACGCTTCGCGACGCCGGCATTGAGCCGGTTCCACTCGATCACTTCGCCGTTTGGGTGGGGAAACTGAAGCCGATGATCCAGTGATGCGCGTGGCTCGCTAGCTGTGCCAGGAACGACCGGAATCGTCTCTCGAGCCTCTTGCGTGGGCTTCCTATTACTCGACAGCCAGCACCAGCAGCGTCGCGTCGTCGTGCCAGTGCCCGCGGCTGAATTCTCCCGCGACGGCCAGGATTTTTGCCTGCAAAACGGAGGCGGACGCCGTGCGGTGTTCCTGCACCAATCTCAGCAGCCGCACTTCGCCGAATTCTTCGTCGCCGACGTCACACGCTTCCGTCACGCCATCCGTATAGAGAATAAGGCGGTCGCCCGGCGCCAGCAGCGCCGCGCCGGACGCAAACTTGTGCCGGGGAAAAACGCCGAGCACGCCGCCCCCGGCCTGCAGGCGCTCGTGCGAGCCGTCCGCGTGCAGCAGAATCGGCGGGTTGTGTCCGGCATTCGCGTAATGCAGCAGCCGCGCCGGGCCGTCGAGACGCGCGTAAAAAAATGTGATGAAACGGTCCGCGCCGGTGTTGTGGCAGACGAGCGAATTGAGACGCGAGCACAAGCCGTCGGGAGCCAGCGCCGGTGACGCCAGCCCGCGCACCGCCGCCTGTAAGTTGGACATCAGCAGCGCCGCTGGCAGCCCTTTTCCCGCCACATCGGCGATGCACAGGCCAAGGGAATTGTCGTCGAACTCCAGAACATCGTAATAATCCCCGCCAACGCTTTGTGCAGGCTGCCAGGCACCCGATATCTCATATCCCGGCCGCTGGGGAATGCTTTTCGGCAAGAGCCCCTGTTGTATGGACCGCGCTTCGGCGACTTCCAGCTCCTGGTGGTGGAACTGCTGCGCGATCTCCCTGTTGTCCTGGTCCTCTTGCGCCGCGCGGCGCCGGGAGGCGCGCCGCTCGCGCCCCAGAGCGATCTGCTTTTGCAGAATCTCCAGCAGCCGCGCGTTGGTCCAGGGCTTCTCCACAAAATCGGCCACGCCGTACTGCATGGCCTCCACCGCCAGCCCTACCGTCGCCCAGCCGGTCATCACCACAATCGCCGGCGCGTCCTCGCGCTCTTTCAAGTGGCTAAGCAAGTCCAGACCTTCCCGGCCCGAAGTGGTGTCCCTCGCGTAATTCAAATCCATAAGCAGCAGATCAAACTCACGCGCCTCCAGGGACCGCAGCAACTCCGCGGGCGAAGCCACTCCCTCGGTTTCGTAGCCCTGGCCCTTCAGCAAAAGACGCAGCGCGTTCAGAACATCCGGCTGGTCGTCGGCAATCAGGATTCGTGTCGGTGTCGTAGCCATCTCAGCGATTATCTCAGTAGGGGAAGGGGCAGGCCGGCTTCCACCCTCAATCTGATGTAAGCCGTTTGTTTCGGATACATTGGGAGATGGTCGGTGTCGAAATCAGCGCAGTTAGCGACCACTTGCGGGAACGCATGTCCCACTTTCGGACAACTGTCCGAATCCAGGAGAGCGCGACTCAACAAGCTTTAAGGCTGTCCTCGCAAAATGAGAATAATCGCGCACACTTCGCAGCCCCCTGGCCAGCGAAGAGTCCTAGAGAACCGGTTCCGACCAGTTTTCCAGCGTCTCCTTCACTTTGTGCAGGAACTGGTGCGCGATGGCCCCATCGACCACGCGGTGGTCATAGCTCAACGTGACGTAGCACATCGAACGGATGGCGATCGAGTCGTTGATCACCACGGGCCGCTTCTCAATCATGCCGAGCCCCAGGATCCCCACATTTGGTTGGCTGATCACCGGCAAGCCGAATAGTCCACCGAAGACTCCTGGGTTGGTAATAGAAAAGGTCCCTTCCTGCACCTCTTCCGGCTTCAGCTTCTTTGAACGCGCGCGCTCCGCCAAATCGTTCAGTGTGCGCTGGATACCCAGAACGTTTTTTTCGTCCGCGCCTTTTACGACTGGCACGATCAGGCCCCAGTCGAGCGCCACGGCGATGCCGATGTTGATCTCCTTGTGCAGCACCACGTTCGTACCGTCGAGCGAAGCGTTCATCGTCGGGAAAGCGCGCAACCCGGCCACCGCGGCTTTCACGAAAAACGGCATGAACGTCAGCTTGGTCTCGTAGCGCTGTTCGAACTCATCCTTGGCCTTGGCGCGCAGCGAAGCCACCTTGGTCATGTCGATCTCGTCTACCGAATACACGTGAGGCGACACGCGCTTGGAAGCCACCATGTGTTCCGCGATGCGCACACGCATGTTGCTCATCGGCTCGACCTGGTAGTTGCCGAAATAAATCTTCTCGCGCGGCACCGCCGATTCGAACGCTCCGTGAATTTGCCCGCCCGAAACCGCTGGAGGTGCTGGCGAGGCCGACGGGGCCGGCATCGCAGGACGCGCCGGCGATGCTGCCGGAGCCCTTGGAGCCGGTGCCGCCGCGGGAACTCCGGCCGCTGCCGCCGCAATCACCGCTTCGATGTCTTGCTTGCTGATGCGCCCGCCCGCGCCAGTGCCCGGTATGGTCGTCAGATCAATGCCGTGCTCCGCAGCCATGCGGCGCACCAGCGGCGAGCTATGAATGCGCTCCGTCGTGCGTTGAGGCGCAGGCGCTGCCGGCGCGGCTGCTGCCGCGACCGGGGCAGGGGCCGGCCGCGATGCGGGAGGAGGCGGAGGAGCCACCGCTGCAGGAGCCTGTGGTGTCGCCGCCTTCGCTGGCGCCGGTGCAGGCGCTGCCGCAGCAGACCCCGCGCCGTCGATGACCGCCACCACCGTCTGAATCGGCACGGTCTGCCCTTCGCCGACCTTGATCTCCTTCAGCACGCCTGCCGACGGCGACGGAATTTCCGCGTCCACTTTGTCCGTCGAAATCTCAAACAATGGCTCGTCCCGCTCAACCTTGTCGCCCGGCTTCTTGAGCCACTTGGTAATCGTCCCTTCAAAAATGCTCTCGCCCATCTGCGGCATCACTACGTCTGTGGCCATCTGCATTCTCCTGTGCGGCTTCACTTCCGTCGTAGGGGCACGGCATGCCGTGCCCGTCCAAAAATTTATCTAGTACCGTGCAAGCTCTTTCGCAGCGTCAAACACTTTCTTCGCATTCGGCAAAAAATATTCCTCCAGCGGCGGCGAATACGGCACCGGCGTATCCAGCGCCGTCACGCGCATTAGCGGCCCGTCCAGATCGCCAAACGCTTTTTCGCAAAGAATCGCCGCGATTTCGCCCGCGATTCCTCCCGTCTTCGTATCCTCGTGCACCACCAAACATCTGTTTGTCTTGCGCACTGACTGCAAAATCGTCTCTTCATCCAGCGGAAGCAGCGTCCGCAGATCGATTACTTCCGCTTCGATGCCTTCCTTCGCCAGCGCGTCCGCCGCTTCCAGCGATGTGTGCATCATCGCCGCGTAAGAAATAATCGTCAGGTGCTTGCCCTCGCGCCGCACAATCGCTTTTCCGATTGGCACCGTGTAATCCTCTGCTGGAACTTCTCCCTTGATCCGCCGGTAAAGAAATTTGTGCTCGAAGAAGAGGCACGGGTTATTGTCGCGCACCGCCGCTTTCAGCAATCCCTTCGCGTCGTACGGCGTCGAAGGATAAATCACCTTCAACCCCGGCGTATGCACGAAATACATCTCCGGATTCGCCGAGTGAAACGGCCCGCCATGCACACCGCCGCCCGAAGGTCCGCGCATCACCATTGGCGCAGGCGCGTTCCACAAATAGTGCCCCTTGGCCACAAAATTCGTAATCTGGTTGAACGCGCACACGATGAAGTCGATAAACTGCAGCTCCGCAATCGGCCGCAGCCCCACGTAGCTCATCCCGCAAGCCGCGCCGATGATCGCGCTCTCGCTGATCGGCGTATCAATCACGCGTTCCCACCCGAACCGCTCCAGCAATCCCTCGCTCGTCTTAAACGCGCCGCCGTACACGCCAACATCTTCGCCGAGGAGCACGACGGCAGGGTCGCGTTCCATCTCTTCAAACATCGCCTGCTTGATGGCTTCGAGAAACGTGATTTGTGTGCCGTTGGTTTCCGCCATGGCTACCTCTTCACCTTTCTCGCTGCGCTGGAGGCTACAGTGGCTTTCGCGGAGGTTTTCGCGCCGGGTTTGCCGTTCGCCTTGGATCCGTTTTTCTTCGCTGCCTCCGGCTCAGGGCTCTCGATGGTCGTTTTCGTATCTCCAAAGTGAATCGGCGCGTTCGCTCCGCCCGAACTCTTCCCTGATCCAAATCCGGCCACGGTCCACACCGCCTTGACGCTCGATTTCGGCGGCGTAACCTCTGCAATCGGCCGCTCCCACTTCGGCTTTATCTTGTGGCACTCGTCGCCCGTGCAATACACGCCCGTCGCGGCGAATTCCGGTGGCGGCATCGGCGAGTTTTCGGCAAACTCGCGTTCTGCCTCGAGTAATGTGTTGATTTTCTCCTCGACGTCCTTCTTGCCCTTGGCGTCGAGCAATTTCTCGCCCATGAGAAATTTCTCATAGAGAGCGATCGGATCCCGCCCTTCCCAATACGCCCGCATCTCCTTTGGCACATATTCCGCCGGGTCGTGCTGCGCATGGCCCAGCCGCCGGAAGCTCTTCGCTTCAATCAGGATCGGGCCTTCCCCAGCGCGCGCCCGTTCCACGGCTTCACGCGCCGTCGTATAAACCGCCACGACGTCATTCCCGTCCACGATGTAACTTGAAATTCCGTAGGCCTTTGCGCGGTCCGCCAGATTCTCCAGCGGCACTTGCCGCTTCACCGGCGTCGAATAAGCCCACAAATTATTCTCCAGGATCAAAACGAACGGCGCCTTCTGCGTCGCCGCAAAATTCAAACCTTCGTGAAACACACCGGTTGAACTCCCACCGTCGCCGATCCACGTCATGGTCACGATTTTCTGTCCGAGGTAGCGCCCCGCCATCGCCACTCCGGTCATCACCGGAATCAAATCGCCCAGCATCGAAATCGGCGAAACAATGTGCAGGTTTTCCAAATCACCGAAGTGGCTCGTGCCGTCCTTGCCCTTCGTCGGCGAATCGTACTTCGCCATGTGCTGCATAAACACGTCGCGCGGCGGCACGCCTTTCACCAAAAGCGCCCCGATATTGCGAATCATCGGCGCCAGCCAATCCTTCTTCTCCAGCGCGTACGCCGTCCCCACCGAAATCGCTTCCTGCCCTAGACTTGAGTACAGCCCTCCGACAATCTTGTTCTGCCGGAAGAGCTTCACCATCGTGTCTTCCACGGCGCGGTTCAGCCGCATGTAGTAGTACAAGTCCAGATACTGCTGCCGCGTCAGTTCTTTCTTCATGCCCGCTCCGGTAGCACAGGCACTCTTGCCTGTGCTCCTTCCCCAACTGCTCGACAACCCATGGCGACAACTACCACCACTGCCTCATCCCTTTATGCTGGCACCGTCACCAACTGCTCGGCAACCTCCAGCTTCGCCAACAACTCTTCCCGCGAGGCCGCTCTCATCTCCAACCCAAATACTTCACCAAAATGCCGCACGATCTTCGGCGCCACTTCACTCAAATTCACACCGCGCCCCAGCAGCTTTTCCAGCGAAGTCGCTTTCCGCCCCACAATCCCGCAAGGCACTATCAAGTCAAAATTCCGCAAATCCGTCGCCACGTTATAAGCAAACCCATGCGAAGTCACCCACCGGCTGATATGCACCCCAATCGCACCCAATTTCTCCGCCGCGACCGAGGAGACCGTCATTTCGAGCGGAGCAAACCGACGCTTTTGTTTTCCCGGTTCACTTCCTGTGAACCTGTCGGTTCGCGCAGGGAGAAATCTCTCTTCGGTTTGTGCGTTCGGCAAAACCCAAATCCCCGTCTTCCCCGCTTCGCGATGCGCCGTAACTCCGAACTCCGCCGATGTCCGGATCATCACCTCTTCCAGCATCCGCACATACCAGACGACATCCTTCCGAATCGCCCCCAGCTGCAAAATCGGATACCCTAACAATTGCCCCGGCCCGTGATACGTAACATCTCCGCCGCGGCTCGACTCGTAAAACTCCACATTCCGCTGCCGCAGCACGCTCTCCGAAACCAGCAGATGCTCGCGCTTCCCGTTACGCCCCTGCGTAATCACTGGCGCATGCTCGCAAAGCAAAAGCACATCCCCAATCGCGTCCGCCTTGCGCGCCGCCACAACGCGCTTCTGCAGAGCATACGCTTCCGCGTATCCGATCAATCCAAGCTCGACAATCTGACAGCTCTTCACATTCACCTGGCACTATACGTTTATCTGCAACCCTCGCACCGACGCAAACGCATCCCCCATCCCTTCCCAAACCGTCGGATGAGCGTGAATCATGTTCATCATGTCGTCGATGGTGCCTTCGAGGTTCAACGTCGCTGCCGCCTCGGCCAAAATCTCCGTCGCCAGCGGCCCGATAATATGAATTCCCAAAATCTCTCCATATTTCTCGTCCGAAACCACTTTGATGAACCCACCGTGATTCCCCAAGATTGTTGCCTTGCTGTTCCCCACAAACGGAAACTTCCCTGTCTTCACCGCGTACCCCGCCTCGCGCGCCTGCTTCTCCGTCAACCCAATCGACCCAATCTGTGGCTCGCAATACGTCGCATTGGGGATCCGCGTCTTCAAAATTTGCTGCGTTTTTTTCCCTGCGATGTGCGTCACTGCCACAATTCCTTCCATCATCGCGGCGTGCGCCAGTTGCGGCATCCCTGCAACGATATCTCCAATCGCGTACAAGCCCTTTTCATCAGTCTCGTAGTTCGCTCCGGTCAGCACAAATCCGCGATCCAGCTTGGCCTTCGACTTCTCCAGCCCACAATTTTCCGTCATCGGCTTGCGGCCCACGGCCAGCAGCAACTTCTCAGCCTGCAACGTCTGCGCCTTTCCATCCTTATCCGTAAACGAAACCGTCACACCCTTCGCATCTTTTTTGACGGAATCCACCTTGCTGCTCGTAAAAATCTGTATGCCCTTCTTCTTGAAATCCTTCTCCAATTCCGTTGAAACTTCCTCATCCTCAACCGGCACCACCCGCGGCAGCGCCTCCAGAATCGTCACCTGCGTCCCAAATGTGTTGTAAATCGACGCAAACTCCACTCCCACCGCTCCCGCTCCCACCACAATCAGCGTCTTTGGAATCTCCGGCAGCTCCAGAATCGACCGGTTCGTCAAAATCGTCTTGTGGTCCGGCTCTATCCCCGGCAACGCCCTTGCTTCCGACCCGCTCACGAGCAGAATATTTGCCGCTTCAATCTCGCTCTTCTTCCCATTGTTATCGACACTCACGCGCCCAGGCCCGGCATAGCGCCCCCAGCCTTGCACCCACTCCACTTTGTTCTTCTTGAAGAGAAACTCGATCCCCTTGGCATGCTTCTTCACAATCTTGTCTTTGCGCGCCAGGATATTCGCCCAATTGATCTTCAGCCCGCTGACTTCAAACCCCAGCTCCGCCCCATTCTTGAAATGGTCGTAGACGTCCGCGTGGTGCAGCAAAACTTTCGTCGGAATACACCCGACGTGCAGGCAGGTCCCCCCAAGAAACGGGTCCTTCTCCACCACAACCGTCTTCAATCCAAGCTCGCCCGCACGGATCGCCGCCACATATCCGCCCGGACCGCTCCCAATAATCGCCACATCATACTTTGCCACGCGTTATCTCCCTTCCGCGGAGTCCAACTTGGGTGAGTCGAGCGCTCTACGCTCGTTTCTTCCTTCCACTTTTCCGCGGTCGCTCATTCTTTGGACAAGTCTGTGGTGCGCTCACGATCGGCCTGATTGGAAACCCTGTTAGTTTCTGTGGGATACCCATCGGCAAACAGCAGGTAGCCTTCCGTACGAACGCCGGCAACCCGGCAAACGAGCAATTTTAACAGCCGTCCGCGGCCCTAGCAACCTGACCCCGTACGCGTTGTGCGCCAATCTCCCAAGTGAGCCTCGACCGGCAAACGCCCTGGCAGAAAGCCTCCGCGCTACTTGCCGCTCCCAGCTTCAACGGATTTAGAGGTATTTGCGGCATTCCCTGCGTTCGCAGCAGTAAACACCTCATGTATGGCAGCCACGATCGTGTCCGGCCGTTCAAACGGAATCATGTGCGTGCTATCGGGCACCATGATGCGCTTCCCCCGCGTCGAAAGTTGCGATTCCTTTACCTGCAAGTCATTCACCCAAATCTCGTGAAAATCGTCAAACTCCTTCGCCGGAAATCCCGCCGGCATCTGCGACGCCGGCGCCATCTTCCCCGCCGTCAGGACAACCAGAGGTTTATCCCCCAGATTCCCAGCTGCGCGGACTTCGTTCGCGCTCTCCGAAAACTCGTTCAACTCCGAAGTAGACGCGTCGAGGAACTTGGGCTGCAGCTGCAGATACAGCATCTCCTGCCCGAACTCCTTCGACACCCCTGGCGCCTCCCCCTGATTGCGCTGCGCGAATCGCGCAACTCCGAACCGGATCAGCAGCGGCGCCAGCTTTATCTGCCGTTGCATTTCTTCGGTTGTTTTCTTCATGAACGCTTGAAGGGGCGCAGACATGCGTGCCACCTGATCCTCGTGCGACGCATCCACCAGCACCATCCCCGAAACATCATTCGGATATTGCCCGTTATAGACGCGCACGTTGTAACCGCCGAAAGAATGCCCCACCAAAATATACGGCCCCTTTTCGTTCGCTGCCTCGAGCAAAGCGTGCAGCTCCTTCACAATCTCCAGGCTCGTTCGCGGCGCCGTGCTCGCCCCGCTCCAACCGTAGCCCGCTCTATCGTACGAACAAACCCGCGCGAACTTCGCGACCTCCGTCTGCACCGGATTCCAGCCCACGGCAGGCACGCCAAGGCCACTGTCCAACACAACCGTCGGCCCTCCCTGCCCCCGGCAATCAATGCTCAGCTCCAGGTTATTGAACGCCGGCCCTAATGAAACCGATTTGCCTTGCTGTGGGAACCTCCGCGCGTCCGCTCGCTCTCCCAATGCCTGGTAACTCGCGCCGGCAATCGCGGCGAGCACCACAAGCGCGAGAATTCCGAGCAAGCCTCGGAGGATCCACTTCTTCACGCGCCCCGAGCGCGCCGGCTTTACTGTTGTCTCGTTTTCCAAGGGCTTCTCCTCAACTGAAACATTTGATGCGTTTTTGCTGGCCGGATATTAGACCGCGCCGCCCCGGGCGTCAACGAGGGTTGGTATCTATATGGAGGTTGAAGCGAAAAGAAATTCTAAATACGTTGCGGAACTCACGCAGTTTGTTTCAAATCTATTTTGAAGTCACTGATTTTCCGGGCCGCTCCCCGGCGGGATCGGATCATACACATAGCGCACATCGATGGGCGTGTTCGAACGCCCCGTGGTCAACCGAATCGTTTCATATAGCTGCGCGCCGTCGTACGACAATTCAAAGGTGCGGCTCATCTTTCCTCCGCGTGGACCCTTCTCATCAGTCACTAGCCGCGAACCATCCCAATGCGCCGCAATCTCCTCATAACTGTCGTCCTTCGCGTCAGACTTCTGCAATTTGCGTCCATCGGTAAAGAGCGCCCGCTTCCGGCTTTGGTCGTCCGTCAGGTCCACTTCCGGATCTTTCACCGCTTTTTGCGCCAGCCTCAGCGAATTCGCCGCCGCGATGACCGATTCCACCCGTTGCCGGTCCTCGTCGCTCTCCCCTCCCCGATTCCCGCCATGGCCGCCGATAGGAAACCCCGCGATACTCACTCCGGTGCCGCCTCGGGATCCACTGCCCCGGCTTGTCCGCGCGTCCTCCATTTTCTTGCGCGGATCGTCGCTCTCGTCGCGGTTCAACTTCCACACGCCAAAGATGGAGCTCCTCGTCTCTGCCCGCACTGGCTGATTCTGCGGAGTCGCTGCCGAAGGCAACGAGGGCTGCGGCTGTGCTGCAGGCAGAGGTCCGGCCGGCGCCTGCGCGCGAACAGACCCTCCCATCGTCAGCGCAAAAGCAATCGCAACACCGAACACTCTTGGAGTGAATAATGTGCGCCCCTTCATGTCCGCCCCCTGCGTATATCCTTGATTCCCACCGCCTGCAGCGAAAGTTCCTCCGCGCAGAAAACATAGAGTTACGAACTGGTTCTTCTGGCCCTGGAAAAACGCTGGAGAGATCAGCGTCAGCGAGAGGGCAACCATTCGTTCAACGCACGAATCCCGGGCAACAGCGCCAGCGCCCCGAGTTCGCGGAATCTCGCCGCCCGTTTTCTGTACTCAAACGTGCCCCGCGGCAATATCGCCAGAAAGGGCACTCGCGCATCCCGTGCCGCCAGCGCATCATCCACGTTGTCTCCAACGTACAGTGCCTCAACCGGCCGGCGCCTCCCAAGAATTTTCAGCAATCCATCTGGATGCGGCTTCTTCCTCTTTACGTCGTCCATCGTCACCACGGTGCGGAAATGCCGCGTTCCGGGCCATTTCTCAAACGTGTACGAAAATTCCTGCCGCGTGCGCCCTGTAAAAAGATTCAGCTCAAACCGCCTCGCCCACCGCTCGATCTGCCCCGGCGTGACCACCAGCTTTTCCTTCCGCACATTTCCGGCTTTGCCGTTTTTGCCCCAGTAAAATTGCTGAAACGCATCGCGCGCTTCCTCATACGAAGTGGGCCGCCCCAGCGCCGTGGCCCAATTCGAGACCAGCCGCCAATCGTCGTTGTTCCCCGGCTTGCTCTTCCATTCGTGCAGTTCCGCCCACGACAGCCGTTTGCCCGTTAAAAATCGCATCGTCTCCAAAGCAGAAAGCCAGTAAGACCGCCGCACATCCACCAACACGCCGTCCACGTCGAACACCAGTATTTTCGGGATTGAAATAGTCTTGGATCGCCTCACACAAGAATTGGAGCAGAAAATTTCCCCCTGAGCAACGTGCAGTGCCCGCTCGCCGATCCTCGCGCACTCACTCCTTCGGCAGAGCGTGTTCCGTCTCGCTGCGCCCTTCCGCGTGCCGCGCCACGTAGATATCCAGCAACTGGTCAAGCTCATTCGGTCGAATCGGCTTCGTAAGATACCCGTCCATTCCTCCCGCCATGCACTTCTCGCGATCCCCCTTCATCGCATGCGCTGTCAACGCCACTACCGCCTGGTGCTCTCCAGTGCTCTTCTCTCTTTCGCGAATCGCCGCCGTCGCTTCCAGTCCATCCATCTCCGGCATCTGCACGTCCATCAACACCAGGTCGAACCGATCCTTCTCCAAAGCTTTTAACGCTTCTACTCCCGTTCCCGCCACCACCACGCGGTGTCCTCGCTTCTCAAGCAGCCGCACTGCCAGCCGCTGGTTCACCAGGTTATCTTCCGCCAGCAGCACGCTCAGATAAGCGTCCGGCTCCCGCGCATCCTGCAGTGAGAATCGCGTGATCAACGGGATGGCTCCATCGTGCTGACGCGCTCCAAGCACTCGCGCCACCGCTTCCCGCAATTCCGATTGCCGGACCGGTTTCAACAAGTACGCCGCCACTCCTAATTCCTCGCAACGCGCCGCATCCCCTCGGTGCCCCGCCGAGGTCAGCATCATGATCGTCGCGGTCGCCAATTCCGGTTTACGCCGGATCTCTTCGATCATCGCGAACCCATCCATGTCCGGCATGTGCATATCCGTCAGGATCAGGCGATACGGCTCTCCTCTCTCACGAGCAGCGGATAATTCCGCCAGTGCTTCCGCTCCCCCGCTCACGAGGCTCGGTTTCATGTGCCAGCGCAATAGCATCCCTTCCAGAATCCGGCAGTTGGTCCGGTTGTCGTCCACTACCAGCACCTTCACATCTCGCAACAACTCCGGCGGCGCCACCGTCCCCAATTTGATTTCTTTCGCTTCCGATGCCCCCAACCGCACCGTAAAGTGGAACTGGCTCCCTCGTCCCATTTCGCTTTCCACCCAAATCCTGCCGCCCATCATCTGCACCAGTCGCGTCGAAATCGTCAGCCCAAGCCCCGTCCCTCCGTATTTTCGCGTCGTCGACGTGTCCGCCTGTGAAAACGGAGCAAAAATCAATTCCCGCTTGTTCTCCGGAACGCCGATCCCTGTGTCCGCCACTGTAAATCGGCAGATACAATCTCCATTCTCTTTACTCTCTATTTGCACCTTTACCGCGATCTCTCCCTTGTCCGTGAATTTGATCGCGTTGCCCACCAGGTTGATCACGATTTGCCGCAGCCTTGTGGAATCTCCTCTCACTACTTCCGGCACTTCCGGCGCCACTTCGCACATTAACTCCAGCCCCTTCTCGTCTGCCCGCAGCGCCAGCGTCTTAAGCGTGGATTCCAAGTTGTCGCGCAGGTTGAAATCCGTATCCTCCAGGTCGATTTTCCCTGCTTCGATTTTCGAGAAATCCAGAATGTCGTTGATCACCGTCAGCAGAGAATCGCTCGACATCTTCACCGTTTCCAGATATTCGCGCTGCTCCGGCGTCAGCTCCGTCTCCAGCGCCAGGTCCGTCATCCCCATCACTCCGTTCAGCGGCGTGCGAATTTCATGGCTCATGTTGGCCAGAAACTCGCTCTTCGCCCGGCTGGCCGCCTCCGCCGCCTCCCGGGCCTTTTGCATTTCCTCTTGCACTTTCTTGAAATGCGTAATGTTTCGGCCGACGCCAGCCAGCCCCGTAACCCGGCCTTCCTTGTCGTACAAAGGAACCTTGGTGGTCAGGAGCCAAATTCTATTCCCGCCGTCTTCGACGCATTCTTCTTCCCTATTGAACAACGGTTGTTTTGCGCGAATTACGTTTTGCTCGTCCGCGTAGTAGGCTTTTGCGAGTTCCTCCGGATAGAAGTCGAAGTCGGTCTTCTGGAGCAGTTCTTCCGGACTCTTCAGGTTCATCGAATGGGCCAATGCGGCGTTAGCCACGATAAACCGGCTTCCAGCGTCCTTCACGTACATGAAGTCCGGCACATTGTCGATCAAAGTGCGCAACATTTTCCGTTCTTGCGAAAGTGCTTCCTCAGCCCGCACTCGCTCGTTGACCTCCGACTGCAGTTCCGTGGTCCGTGCCTGCACTCGCATCTCCAGTTCGTCTTTCGCGCCCTGCAATGCCGCGTCCCGCTCCTGAATTCTCTGCAGCATCTGATTGAACGACCCGATCAGGTTTCCTACCTCATCCTTTCCACGCGCCACCGCCCGCACCGTGTAGTCCTCCTTCGCCGTCACACGGCCCGCTATTTCTGCCAAATGCAGAATCGGCTCCGTGATCAGCCGCAACAGCCTCGACGAAACCAGATAAGTTGCCAGCACGGACAGCAATATCACGATGATCGAGATTTCTGTGTACTGCCTGAATTTTTCCTGTAGTGCGCCGAGATCCGAGATGATCGCAATGGCCCCGCTTTTTTCCCCTCCCAGCCAAACCGTTTGGTAGAGAATGACCGACTCTTTCCCGAATATCTCTCCATCTTCACGCCGGGGCGGCATCGCCAGCCCAGTTCCGTTCCCGTCGCGCCGGTACTCCGCGAATATCGCTCCGTGGTTGTCGTACAGGCATGCTCCCACAATGTGCTTTTCCGCCCGCAGGGCTCCCAGCACGTCTGTCGCGGACTTTCGATCGTTGAACGCCAGTGACGCCGCGGCATTCGCGCCCAGCGTGTCCGCCAGCGCGGAAAGTTCGCTGGTCATCGCCCCCCGGAAGCTTGTTCGTTCATACAAGTCGAAACTCAGGCATGCCAGGCCCAATCCCACCAGGCTCGTGCACACAATCACAAACG
>Ga0209415_10004940_pt1 | contig 24218 bp, 24 predicted proteins | sample PeaSoiSIISIP2007_FD_187696 | JGI IMG/M metagenome (GOLD analysis project Ga0209415, IMG submission 187696) | Peat soil microbial communities from Weissenstadt, Germany - SII-SIP-2007 (SPAdes) (version 2) | ecosystem: Environmental > Terrestrial > Soil > Wetlands > Peat | place: Germany... | reverse complement strand
GCACAGCGCGGGACGCGCTCGCTGGTGAGTGAAAACAATCGCGGCCCGCTGCGTTGTGCGCGATGTTTACTGAGGAGAGGTGGAAAGCACCGCGGCAACCCCATGAGGCGGAGCGTGGTAAGATTTCGGTTGTTTAAATAGGTAGGTGCCGCGCGCGGCAGCCGGTGCGGACGCCGGCACGGTAGAAAACCGTCACGGCGTAGCTCAGGGCAGTATCTCAGGAAGGTTTAGCGCAATCATATGGCAAAGAATCTCGTCATCGTCGAATCGCCGGCGAAGGCGAAAACGATCGGCAAGTATCTCGGCAAAGACTACGTGGTCAAGGCATCCCTGGGCCATGTGAAGGATTTGCCCAAGAAGGATCTGGCGGTCGACGTCGACAACGAATTCAAGCCGGTCTATGAAGTCATCGAAGGCAAGCGGAAGCTGATTGCGGAGCTGAAGACGGCGGCCAAGGGCGTCGCATCCGTGTATCTGGCGGCTGACCCGGATCGCGAAGGCGAGGCGATCTGTTACCACCTCCAGGAGGAACTGGAGGATCGCAAGAAGGGCCCGAAGTTCTACCGGGTCATGTTCAACGAAATCACGAAGTCGGCCATTCAGAAGGCTTTTGAGAAGCCGCTTCAAGTAGACCTGCACCTGGTGGACGCCCAACAGGCTCGCCGGATTCTGGATCGGCTGGTGGGCTACAAAATCTCCCCTTTGTTATGGGACAAAGTCCGGAGAGGGCTCTCGGCCGGTCGCGTACAGACCGTAGCGCTGCGGCTCATCGTCGACCGCGAGCGCGAGATCAGGGCGTTTCAAAAGCGCGAGTACTGGTCGATCGACGTCCATCTGGCGGCGAAGAAGCCGCCGCAATTGACGGCGCACCTGGCCAAGGTCAACGACGAGAACGCGGAGATTCCGGATGAGTCGGCCTCGAAGCGCATCGTCGATACGCTCGACGGCGCGGCGTACGTTGTAAAGTCCGTCACGAACAAGGAGAAGCGGCGCAATCCGGTGCCGCCGTTCATCACGTCCACGTTGCAGCAGGAGGCCGCGCGCAAGCTCCGCTTCAGCGTGAAGCGCACCATGATGCTCGCGCAGAAGTTGTACGAAGGCGTCGAGCTGGGGCAGGACGAGGGTGCGGTCGGTCTGATCAGCTACATGCGTACGGATTCGACGCGCGTATCCAATGACGCTCTCGACGAAGTGCGCGGCATGATCGCCGAGCGGTACGGGGCCGACTATCGTCCCGCCACGCCCAATTTCTACAAGAGCAAGAAGGACGCGCAGGACGCCCACGAAGCCGTTCGCCCCACCTCGGCGCTGCGAACCCCGGAGAGCATCGCCCGGTTCGTGGCCGAGGATGAGCTGAAGCTCTACCGCCTAATCTGGATGCGATTCATCGCCTCGCAGATGACGCCGGCGGTGTTCGATCAGACCACCATCGACGTCGAAGCCAAAGGGAAGGACGGCGCCGCGTACCTGTTCCGCGCCACGGGAAGCGTGCCGAAGTTCGACGGATTCCTCCGCGTGTACGAAGAAGGCAAAGACCAGAAGGATGAGGACGACGACGAACTGAAGAGCAAGTTGCCGGTGGTGACGCAAGGCGAAACGCTGCGCTTCAGGAGCATCGAGCCGGAGCAGCATTTCACCGAGCCGCCGCCGCGATTCACGGAAGCGACGCTGGTGAAAGAGCTCGAAGCCGACGGCGTGGGACGGCCGTCCACTTATGCGTCGATTCTCTCCACCATCCAGGAGCGCGAATACGTTCGCAAGGAGGGCGGAAAGTTTTTCCCCACTGAGCTTGGCATGGTGGTAACGGATCTGCTGCTTGAAAGCTTCAGCGATCTCTTCGACGTGACCTACACGGCCACCATGGAAGGCAAACTCGACGAGATCGAGGAAGGCAAGATCGATTGGCGACTCGCCATGAGCGAGTTCTACGAGCGGTTCGAGAAGGACCTGGACCACGCCGCCCGCCACATGACCGACATCAAACGGATGGAGGAGCCGACCGATCAGATCTGCGAGAAGTGCGGCAAGCCCATGGTCATCAAGTGGGGACGCCACGGCAAGTTCATCGCCTGTACCGGGTACCCGGAGTGCAAGAATACCAGGGAACTGCCGACGGCGGAGGACGAAGTCTCGGAACAAGACGAGGCGGTGTATTGCGAAAATTGCGGACGCCCCATGGTATTGAAGAAGGGCCGCTTCGGACAGTTCCTGGCATGCACCGGGTATCCCGATTGCAAGACCACCAAGCAGCTTGGCGAAGCGCAGAAGCCCAAGGATGTGCCGCTCGACGAGAAGTGTCCGAATTGCGGCAACACTATGGTGAAGAAATACGGCCGCTACGGCGAGTTCGTGGCGTGCAGCAATTATCCCACCTGCAAGTACGTCAAGCAGAAGACGGTGGGCGTGAAGTGCCCCAACTGCTCCGAAGGCGAAGTGGTGGAGCGGCGTTCCAAGCGCGGCAAGACCTTCTTCGGCTGCAATCGCTACCCGGATTGCGATTTCGTCGCGTGGGGCAAGCCGATTCCGGAGAAGTGTCCCGACTGCGGCTCCAGCTACCTGATCGAAAAGTTCCTCAAGGCCGGTCCCGTCGCCCAGTGCCCCAACAAGGAATGCAAGTTCAAGAAACCGATCGAGGCGGTTCCGGTTGAGGCTGCGGTGTAATGGCTCTGGCGTCCGTCGAGCCGAGTGGCAAACCCGATTACGGCCTCGATTCACCCCTCCTGGTCCGGCGCATGTTCGGCCGCGGCGTCTGGACGCTGGTGATCGGGTCCGCTGTCTTCTTCATCAATCGCCATGAGTACCCGGGGCCGTCCGGCTCGATCCTGGGCGTGCTGGGCGCGATCGCGGCCGTGTTCTTCGCGGTGGGCGGGATCATGGTCTGGTCGAGCCGCGTGGGCAAGCTGCAACTGCGCGACCGGCTGCTGGCGAGGCTCGAATTCGAAGGCGATGAGAAGGTCCTCGACTTCGGTTGCGGCCGAGGGCTGATGCTGATCGGCGCGGCAAAGCGGCTGAAGACGGGCAAGGCGACCGGAGTCGATGTGTGGAATCCCGAAGTTCTTTCGGGCAACTCGATGGAGGCGGCCAAAGAGAATGCCAAGATCGAGGGAGTGCTCGATCGAGTCCGGCTCGAAAGATTCGATCCGGCGAAGCTGGTCTATCCGGACAACCACTACGACATCGTGATGTCGGCGCTGGCGATCCACAACCTGGGCGACGGCGAGGATCGCGATCAGGCTGTGCGCGAGATGTACCGCGTGCTCAAGCCGAACGGCCGCCTGGTGATTCTCGACATTCTGTATACCGGCCGCTACGCGAAGGTGCTCCGGGCTTGCGATGCCCGGGACGTGGCGCTATCGGCGGTGGGTTTCCTCTGGTGTGTGCCCACGCGAAGCCTGATGGCGCGGAAGTAGCGCCCATTCGCGCCGGCATCCGTGCGTGGAGCCGTCACTCCGGCGGACGCTGGAACCGAGGTCCAGGGAAACCGCGGAGGTAATGCCTCATCTCGTCACGAACGCGACGGAAGAGGGCGAGCCTTTCCTCTTGGGAGCCTTCGAGCACGGCCGGATCTTCGAAGTCCCAGTGAATCGTAACCGTGTTGCCCGGAAAGATCGGACAACTTTCTTTGGCATGGTCGCAAACCGTCAGGACGTAATCGAAGGATTGGCCGGCGAACTCGTCCACGCTCTTCGAGCGATGACCGGAAATGTCGATTCCCAGCTCCCGCATGACGGCGATCGCTTCCGGCCGCACGCGGCTCGGCTTGGTTCCGGCGCTCGACACCTCGAAGCGGTCGCCCGCGTCGTGGTGCAGCAAGCCTTCGGCCATTTGGCTTCTTGCCGAGTTTCCAGCACAGAGAATAAGCACACGCTTTTTCATGGCGGCTCGTGAAATACTACCTCGTGGTCCCGATAGAAAACCAATGCCGCGTGCGGTTGCACGCAGCGCAAACCGAAAGCATCACCGGAACTTCCACCAGTACGCCGACCACGGTTGCCAGCGCCGCCCCCGATTCCGGCCCAAACAGTGCGATCGCCGTGGCGACCGCGAGCTCGAAGAAATTGCTTGCTCCAATCAGCGCGCCCGGGGCGGCAATCGAGTGCTCCACCTTCAACAGCTTCATGAGGCCGTAGGCCAGCGATGAGTTGAGGTACACCTGCAATGTGATCGGAATGGCAATGAGAAAAACGTGGAGCGGCCGATTCGTAATGTTGTCAGCCTGGAAGGCGAATATGAAAACCAACGTCGCCAGCAGCGCCGTGATCGTTAGTGGCGCAAAGCGAGGCAGCAGTTCCTTTTCAAACCACTCCTTCCCGCCTTTGCGAATCAGTAGCCATCGAAAAACCGTTCCGGCCGTGAGCGGAATGACGATGAAAACCATGACGGAGTAGAGCAGAACCTTGAACGGAACCGTCAGAGAAGAAGCGCCGGTCACGAGGAACCGGACAATCGGCACGAACAGCAGCAGCATGATCAGGTCGTTCACCGAGACCTGAACCAACGTGTACGCCGGATCGCCATCCGTCAAATGACTCCAGACAAACACCATCGCGGTACACGGAGCGGCGGCAAGAATAATGCACCCCGCGATGTACTGATCCGCTTCCGCCGACGTGATAAACGCGGAGAAAACGAATCTGAAAAACAGCCACGCCAGGAAAGCCATCGAAAAAGGCTTGACCAGCCAATTCACGATGAGTGTAACCACGAGACCGGCTGGCTTGCGGCCAACGTTGCGGACAGCGCCGAAATCCACCTTCATCATCATCGGCGTAATCATCAGCCAAATCAGAATTGCGATCGGGACGTTGATCTGGCTTCCCTGGCCGAACTCCAACCCGCGAAGACTCTGAACGGCGGAAGGCAAGAGTTTTCCGCAAACCAGGCCTACCGCCATGCACAGGGCGACCCACAAGGTCAGATACCGCTCGAAGAAGGCAAGCCGCTTTGTGGAATGCGGCTCGAAAGCTATCGCATGATTCGCCATATTTGACCCTCTGACCGCAAAGCGCCTCCTCGTCCGCCCTTCTCTCGTACTGTTTCCATTCATTCCCCCTTGAGCCGCCCTTCCCGACGGGCGTGTCCTCTACTTGCAGAATCGAGTGATCTTAGCGGGCTTGATCGCCTTGTTACGCGTGCAGCACTCGGTATACAGGAATCCGAGCAGTTCCTCGAGCGCCGAGATGTTGGCGGTATACCGCAGAAAAGTACTTTCGCGACGCACCGCGATGAGATCTTCATTCTTGAGCTTTTCCAGGTGATGCGACAATGTCGAGGCTGCAATGCCGAGTTCGCTCTGAATCTCCCCGACGACCATACCCTCCGGATGCGCGGCAAGGAGCGCTCGCAAAATCCGCAACCGCGGCTCCGCTCCAAGAGCCGCGAACATATCCGCATAGTGGGCGGTCCGATCCGGGCTGGACACGGCCTTTGATGATTCCATATTTTTATCATAGTGGAAGAATAGAACTTATCGACCCGCGGACGGGTTACGTTTCTGTTAAAATAAACTTGGTCTTATCTCGCCAAGCTGCTCATTCAAGCTGTCTGGTTGTGCGGACTCAGTCTTCAGGATCTCCGGCAAGTGACGAATCGGCAATTTTCATCGCGGCCCAGGCATGGCGGCACCCGCCCGCGCATCGCTACTCTTTCGGCCGTGTGGGTGCTGGCCGGACTGATGACGGCGGTTCCTTTCGCCCGCGCTCAGGATGTCTATTTCCCCCTGTTCACCATTGAGAAAAGCACCAACGCCAACGCGGTCCACTACGAAGCGAGGCTCACCAGGGGCGGCAAACTCGATCCTATCCAGCCCGTGATCGCGTATTGGGTGATGGCCGCCGAGGACGGGCGCCGGCAAGCCCTGAACTTTATCGAGCGCACCAAAGCTTACGGTTTCAACGTCCATCCAGACCACACGCCGGATTCGTTCAAGCTGGTGGTGGTTTCCGACCGGAAGAAGGAAATCCGCGTGTTCCAGGAGGGCGAGGTGGTACGCGCGGTGGCGAATATCGGCGGGCACTTGGCGTACCTTCGGAAGATTTTCATCACCGCGAGGAAGGCCTGGTTTCTGGACCTTCCCGACTACGCGGAGATGTTCGGCGTGGATGTGCGCACCGGCGAGCCGGTCTATGAGAAAGTACTACCGTCCGACCGCTAGACACCGCAAGAAGCGGCGAGCATCCAGTTTTTCCGACCGCATCACGCAAGTGCTGCCATCTTCGCGGCCTTCCACCTGAGCCGTTCCGTCCTTGATGCTGACCCGGTAGACGGATTTGGCTCCGTGGTGCAGGGCCAGTGAATCGAGCGCCCAGTCGCAGTCGGAGAGCATATGGATCGCGCTGTCCTGCCCGATCAGGATGGTCACGTCGGAACAGGCTTCGCCGCGCGCGACGGCTGACTTGGCTGCGTCCAGAAGTTCCGAAGCGTGCTGGGCGAAGCGTGTCACTTGAAGATCTTATCGCTAGGAATGCGAGAAAGTAGAGCTCGGGGTGGCGCTGAACCGCACTAGACCATTTTTTGATTTAGTATAGACCCGTACTTCAGGATCATCCTTGGATTGGAAAACGCTCAGTTTCACTCGGCTCTGCGAAAGGGGTCAGAGTGCAATGTCCCCTCCCGCAAGCTATTCACGCCGCGTAGGCAAGCGGCTGTGGATGCGGCTGTGGACAAGCCCTTGATGTCCGCAGGGTGTATACTGACCGTGAAAGCCGGAAGCAAGAGCGGAAATTCCGGCTGAGGGGATATCTATGTTTCACAGGCGAGTTCGTGCCTTTTCCCTCCTGGCCCCGTTCGCCGCGCTCGCGCTTTCCGCGAACGGACAATCGGTGATCTCCGCGCGCTCTGGCGTGGTCCACTTCTTCGAGGGAGCTGTTTCCTTGAACGGTGTGGCGCTCGAACCTCATCTCGGCACGTTCCCGAATATGGCCCAAGGCGCCGAACTCAGGACCGCGCAAGGCCGGGCGGAAGTGCTGCTTACCCCCGGAGTCGTGGTCCGCATCGGCGAAAAGAGCGCGATTCGCATGGTCGCGAACGATCTCGCGGACACGCGCGTTGAATTGCTGACCGGTTCGGTGATCGTGGAATCGGCCGAGCCAAGCCCCGGTACGTCCGTCACGTTCCTCTACAAGGATTGGAATGTGCGCTTTCCCGAGAGGGGCGTTTATCGAATCGATTCCGCGCCGCCGCGGCTGTGGGTGCCCCAAGGGAAGGCGGAAGTGTCGGCCGGTATCAAAGGGCAGCCGGTATCGGTCGAGCAAGGGACGTACGTTCCGTTTGCGGCGGTGCTTGTGCCGGAGCGATCCATCGGCCAGCCTCGCGATGCACTGAGCGATTGGGCTGAAGGCCGCGACCAGTCGATTTCCGCGGACAACGCCATCGCCGCGAACATCCAAGATCCCGATTCGATGGATTTGAACCTGGGGCTCGACAGTTTCACCTACTTTCCGATGCTCGGCCTTCCTCCTCCCGCGTCGGATTTATCCAGCTCCTTCAACTCGTATCAAGCCATTTATCAACCCCTGTATCAACCAGGGTTCAACTCCATTTACCTGCCTGGCTATACTTATCGGCCTTACTTTTTGGGATTGATGCTGCCTCGATTTGCCAGGCCTCTTGCGCCGCTGCCCGGCGCCGGGTTTTCGACGTCGCCTCTGCGGTTTACGACAGTGCCTGGCTCCGCGTTTACGCCGTCGCACCTGCCTGGCGTTGGGTTTACACCGTCTCCGTTGGGTCCGGCTCCGTTTCCGCGTCCGACCTCGGGGCGCCCTCCTCCGCCTCCGATATCCGTACGCCCCGTTTCCCCTCCAGCATCGGCGCGCCCGGCTCCGCGAATGGGAGTTCCTGCGGGCGCTCGCCGCTAACGGAGTGCCGTCACATTTTGAACATGATCCGCTCGTTGTGGCACGCGTGCGCTGGCGCTTGTTTTCATCCGAACGGGCGTGTCGAGAGGAGTCTCGACACGGCACGTAAGAGTACGTGGGCCACATGGCCGTTCGAAAGAGCCATCACTGGGCGGGGGCGTAGTACCCGAGGCGCCAATGCGCTTTCAGAGGTGAAGTAATGCCGCGCGGTTGCGAAACCTTTACCTCCACCTTTCTGTACTTTCCATCTTTGGCTTGATTCGCCGGGTAGTATGCAAGAACGTATTGATTGCGCAATTCGACCGCAATCCGAGCCGCCACGCTCGGCAGATCGCTGGGTACAGCCGCCGCGAACGCCCGGCCACCGGTTTGCGTAGCGATTTCCGATAGCAAACGCGGTCCGGAGACTTCCTCGGGGGTCCGCCCGAAAGACAAAACGGGCTCGAACACACCCATCGCGTAGAGTTGTACGTCCGCCTCGCGAACCAGCGATTCGATCTCGGCCGCGGTGTAATGGCTGTGGTTATCCCCGCCATCGGAAACGATTACGATGGCCTTGCGGGGATTTCTCGCCTCTTTCATCTGGTGTAGTCCGGCGTTGATGGCGTCCAGCATCGCCGTGAGACCGCCCGGTTGAGCTTGCTTCAGCGCGTTCTGAATCTCTTCGATGTGGGGGGTGAATCCGACGGATAGTTTGGCGGCGTCCCCGAACTCCACCAGAAACGCTTCATCTCCGGAGTTCAACGCCTGTAGGAATCTTGCGACAGCCTCGCGAGAGGTCGCGAGTTTATAATCCATGCTTCCGCTCTCGTCGAATATGAGGCCAACAGAAAGAGGTGCATCCTCACCGGAGAAATGAGCGACCTTCTGTTCCACGCCATCTTCGAACAAATGGAAATCGTCACTTTGAAGGCCGAGAACGAAACGGTTCAGCGTGTCCGTCACTGCCACCGGGATGACCACCAGATTGGTATCGGCCCGGAAGGTCGGTCCCGGAGCAGGCTGCTGGGTTTCCGCGGCAGGGGGCGATCCGGGTCGATCACCAGGGGACGTTTGATCGGACGCCTGACCCACCGCCCAAACGGTTGAGGCGCACAAGCAGACGACGTAAGAAGCCCACCTTATCCGCTCCACTGTTCCACTCCCGGCTGCGACAAGTTTATCATGCAAACTCCTCAGCAACTCGCGTCACGACGGAAGGCCGTGGCAGCGATTGCTGATCCGAGCAACGAGGCCACGGCCTCCTGTGGCGCTACTGAGTAACAGCCGCAAAACGGACCGCGGCGGCAGCGTTACTTGGCTTGTATGAGCGAGCCGCCGCACCCTTTGCGGGCTTCTCTGGCGCGATCCGGGTCAACCGGCGACTCGACGGGGTCGTTTCCCCACGAACGAACCAAGTGGGGACTGGTTTACTTGCGGTTGACTTTCTCATAGCGCAGCGTCTACGGTTTAGGCTTCGGCGCGATGAAGCGAAGCCGCACGGGCTTCGATGACGGCAGGACCTTCATTACTTTACAAGTGAGTTGCAGCACCTCCGCGGGCGAGATCACGCGTGTCACGTTCTTCTCGGTGTCGATCCCGGCCAGCACGATCACCTGCGGCGAGGGCGAAAAGAAATCGAGAACCCGTAATGTCTCCAGGCCGTTGTGGAACAGAACCATCAGCTCCTCGTCCTCCTTGAGCGCGGTCTGCATGGCCTGGACCTGGCGAAGGATGGTCGAGCCGGCGCTCCCGGCCGGCCCCTGGGCCGCGACCTTGTCGCTCGCCAGCTTGTCCGAGATCTGCGACGCGTCCTTGGGCCGGAGCGAATCGAGCACTTCGCCGACCGAACTCTGGATCGCCTCCTGGGCCAGTTGCTTGGTGAGGTTGCCGAATCCCATGAGGCCGATGCTATCACGGCCTGAGCCGGAGGGGCGGCCTGTGGCACGTGCCCAACGCCGAGTCCTTGAGACAATGGCGTAAGAAATCATCCGATTCGACGCCCTTAGGAAAGGAATCATCTTATGAACTATCGTCTTCTAGGCCGCACGGGTCTTCGAGTTTCCGAGTTGTGTTTCGGCACCATGACCTTCGGAGGCAAGTCTTTCTGGTCCAATATCGGCAAGCAAGGACAGGCCGAAGCCGATCAACTGGTGGGAAAAGTCCTCGATAGCGGAATCAATTTCATCGACACCGCGAACGTCTACTCCGAAGGCGAATCCGAGAAAATCACTGGCAGGGCTCTGGGGGTACGCCGCAAGGATGTGGTGCTGGCGACGAAGCTCCGGGGCCGTATCGGGCCGGGGCCCAATGATCGCGGTCTTTCGCGCAAACACGTCATGGACGCGATCGACGCGAGTCTCACCCGCCTAGGGACCGACTACATCGATCTGTACCAGATCCACGGCTTCGACCGGCGGACGCCGTTCGATGAAACGCTGCGCGCTCTCGACTCCCTGATCCAGGCGGGTAAGGTCCGCTATATCGGCTGCTCGAACTTGGCGGCGTGGCACATCATGAAATCGCTAGGTATTTCCCAACGTCACGGATGGGCCCGGTTCGATTCGCTGCAGGCTTACTATACGATCGCCGGGCGTGACTTGGAACGGGAAGTGATTCCACTGCTTACCGACCAGGAGATGGGACTACTGGTATGGAGTCCGCTGGCCGGAGGTTTCCTCACCGATAAGTACGCGAGCGGCAAGGGACCCGACGAAGCGCGCCGTGCGAACTTCGATTTTCCGCCCCTCGACAAGGAACGGGCGTTGAAATGTATCGCCGTGATGCAAGAAGTCGGCAAAGCCCACGAAAGTTCGGTGGCGCGGATCGCGCTTGCCTGGCTGCTCCATCAGAAGGCCGTGACCAGCGTCATCATTGGGGCGAAGAGCCAGCAGCAGCTCGAAGACAACCTGAAGTCGATCGACGTTCGATTGTCGTCCGACGAACTGAAGCGCCTGGACGAGGTGAGCGCCCTCCCGCCGGAGTATCCCGGATGGATGGTGAAGTTCCAGGACGCGAACGATCAGTAGCGCGTTCGACCAGAGACTCTCGCGGCCGCTATCGGTCATCCGCGAACCATTAAGAGAGAAAACCGCGCTCCTCCGCCCACTACGTTCATACCCCGGTAGGGGGAGCAAGTGCCCAGATTATTCCTATTCGCGGCGGCGGTCCTGGCGGTGTCAGGCGTGGCTTTGGCGCAGACGCCGGATCCGGCCAACCCAGCGCTTCAGAGAGCCTATGATGCCCTCCGCATCAAGAACTACGATCAAGCCATTCGATCTTTCGAGGATGCGATCACTCTGGCACCCGAGCGAGCGTCGATTCACGCGGATCTCGCCTACACACTCTTGAAGATCGGAGAAAGCGAGGCCGCTCGCGACCAGTTTGCCGAATCGATGCGCTTGGATCCAGGGGACCAGCACGTCGCGCTCGAATATGCGTTCCTGTGCTATGACACGGGACTGCCGATCCAGGCGCGACGCACTTTTGACCGCCTCCGCAAGGAGGGAAACGCGACCGCGGCGGATGCCTTCGAAAATGTCGACCGGCCCCTGCGCGAGGGTATCGCGCGGTGGACCGAGGCGCTCTCGCGATCGCCCGGCAACTTCAGCGCGCATGAGGAACTGGGGCGTCTGGCGGAACAACGCGACGACTTGCCGCTGGCGGCCGAGCATTACGAGAAGGCATGGCGGTTGCGGCCGGAACGGCGCTCCCTCCTGCTGGATCTGGGACGAATCTGGACGGCACAAGGCCGGGTGGAAGAAGCGGGCGCGGCGTTGCTGGCGGCGTCCCGCGGAGCCGAACCGCGCATTGCCGAACAGGCGCATGAACTGCTTCCGGCCCGGTATCCATTCGTCTACGAATTCCGAAGAGCGCTGGAGCTGGATCCGCAAAACGTCGAACTGCGGCGCGAGCTGGCCTACCTGCAGCTCCAAATGGGAAACCAGCCGGACGCCGAAGCGCAATTCCAAACCGTGGTGGAGCGGGAGCCGGACGACCTGCTCTCGGCGGCCCAGCTCGGCTTTCTCCGGCTGAATCGCGGCGATACGGCGGGAGCGATGCCGCTTTTGCAGAAGGTTCTGGAAGGAAAGGATGACGATCTGGCGGATCGCGTTCGACGGGCGCTCCGCCTGCCCCAGTCGCTCGAACGCCGGCCGGAGGAACCGCGAGCCACCGTATCGAGCGAGGCGAAGCTGCTAGCTCAGCGGAGTCTCGACAAAGGCTATCTTCAGGATGCGCTGAAGTACCTCCATATCGCGCACGAAAACGATCCGGTGGACTTCGACGTCATGCTCAAGCTGGGCTGGCTGTACAACAATTTGAAGGACGACCAGGACGCAGTGAAATGGTTCAACCTGGCGAGGCGCAGTCCCGATTCGTCAATCTCGGCGGAGGCGTCGCGCGCCTATCACAACCTGGAGCCGTCGCTTGAGCGATTCCGGACCACCGTGTGGGCGTTCCCCATGTTTTCGACGCGCTGGCACGACCTGTTCGCCTACGCGCAGATCAAGACCGAATTGCGTCTGCCGCACTGGTTCATCAGGCCCTACGGATCCGTGCGCTTCGTGGGCGACACGCATGGGGGAATCGAAGTAACGGGCAGCATCGCGCCGCAGTATCTTTCCGAACGCAGCGTAATTCTGGCGATCGGAGTGGCCACGGTGCCCTGGCACGGCGCGACGGGATGGTTTGAAGCGGGCGAGTCGATGCGGTACCGTCCCACCGTTTCCGATCCGGGCCGCCTGGTGCCGGACTATCGGGGCGGCGTCGCCTATGCCAAAGGGTTCGGGAATTTGATCGGACGCGGCACCCGCGGTTTCTTTGCGGAAACCAATGACGACGGCATCTTCGTGAGCCGCTTCTCGAACGACACGCTGCTCTATTCGCAGAATCGTACCGGTTATACCTTCCGGCAGGCGGAATCCGCGGCCGCATTCCACCCGCAGCTTTACTGGAACTTTAACGCAACGGTCGACGCGCTCGGCCAATATTGGGCGAACTACGTGGAGACCGGTCCGGGGATCCGGTTTGCGTTTCACGCCTTGACGCCATCCCTGCTGTTTTCCGTGAATCTGCTGCGGGGCGCGTATCTGGTCAACGCGGGGAATCCGCGCGGGCCGAACTTCAACGATCTGCGAGTGGGGGTTTGGTATGCGTTTACGCACTAACCGGACAGAGGCGGGCGGCCGCCTCGTTGCCTTTCAGAAACTGCCGCTCGCCTTCGTTGTCCGGCTGTTACTTAGGAGCGGCGGATTGACTGGTGGGGATCTCACGGCTGGAGCTTCACCCGCGATGATAGCGGCTTTGCTCTGTTGTTCCGCAGTCTGCTCCTTCGCCGCACCGAGGTTTTCGTTTCACGTTCTGGGCGACGATCCGGGCGCCTGGCCAACCGTATTATCGTCGATCGGCCTCGCCAGCGGAGCGACGGGTGGCGCGGGCGTGGTAGTGGTACCGCGAGGCGCCCAGGCGTCCTCGTCCGAGTGGGTGGCGCGCGTCGAACAAGGTACGCTGCTGGTGCTTGAAGGCGAGTCTCCTCTGTCGGATGCATTCGGATTCAAGGCCACCGCGAAACCGCACATTCAAGTGCGGAGTATCCAGGACCTTCGCGCACCCGCATTGCGCATCGTCTGGGAAAAGGCTCTGGAGCTGCCGGTCTTCGAGATCCCGCCCAACGCCCGGGTTTTCGCCAAGGCTCGATGGGTGAGTGGAGATGGCGAGGGCGCGCCGTTAATGGCGGGATTCCGGCGGGGCGCGGGGGCCGTCCTCTGGATAGCCGCGCCGCCGGGAGTCCATGGGTACGATCGCTTCCCGTATATTCCGCAAGCCTTGTGCGATCTCGGACTCGAAGTCCCGTTCCGCTCCGAGCAGCTATGGGCGTTCTTCGATTCGTCTTATCGATCTCGAGTGGACCTGGACTATTTCGCGGCGCGATGGAGAGCCGCCGGTATCAGCGCGCTGCATGTTGCCGCGTGGCACTACTGGGAGCGCGACCCGCAAGCGGACGATTATCTGCGCCACCTGATCGACGCCTGCCACAAGCAATCGATCCTGGTCTATGCATGGTTCGAATTGCCCCACGTCAGCGAAAAATTTTGGGACCGGCATCCGGAGTGGCGCGAGAAAACCGCGGTCCTTCAGGATGCCCAACTGGACTGGCGCAAGCTGATGAACCTGACCAACCGGGCGGCTTTCGCCGAGGTCTCCGCGGGTATGCGCGACCTGGTCACGGGATTCGACTGGGACGGCGTGAATCTGGCCGAGTTGTATTTCGAATCGCTCGAAGGGTATGAGAATCCGGCGCGGCTCACGCCGATGAACGACGACGTGCGCGCCGAGTTTCGCCAGACGGCGGGCTTCGATCCACTGGAACTTTTCGATTCCCAGTCTCCGCGCCACTATTCAAAGAACGCAGCCGGACTCGCGCGTTTTCTCGACTTCCGCGCGGACCTGGCAAGACGGCAACAGACCGAATGGATCGCGCAAGTCGACTCTATCCGCAAGGCCCGGCCGTACCTGGATCTGGCGCTGACACATGTAGACGATCGTTTCGACACCACCATGCGGGAGAAGATCGGAGCCGACGCTTCGCGGCTGCTGCCGATGCTGAACCAGCACGACTTTACGTTTCTAATCGAGGATCCGGCCACGGTTTGGAACCTTGGTCCGCAGCGCTATCCGCAGATCGCGGCGCGGTACGCGGCGTTGACACCCATGCAGGACCGGCTGGCCATCGATATCAACGTCACCGATCGCTACCAGGATGTGTACCCGACCAAGCAACAAACCGGTACGGAACTGTTCGAATTGGTTCACGTGGCCACCCTCGCTTTTTCAAGAGTCGCCCTGTATTTCGAGAACTCCATTCTGGGGCCCGATCTGCCGCTGCTCGCATCTTCGGCCACCACGGTCGAGCGCGTCGAGCAGGTGGGCGCGAAACTAGTGGTGGACTCGCGGCGGGGGGTCGGTGTTCCGTGGCACGGACCGGCGCTGGTCGACGGTAAAGCGTGGCCCATTGGGAATGACTCCACCGTCTGGCTGCCCCGCGGTCCACACGCGATCGAACCAGCCACGAGAGAGGTCCCGCTGAGGGTGCTCGACTTCAACGGCGACTTGAAATCCGCGAAGTCCACTCCGGACGGGGCCGAGTTCGCGTATCAAAGCAGCGCCCGCGCCATGGCGACGCTCGATCGCGCTCCGCGGCGTGTCGAAATCGACGGTGTCGAAGTGAAGGCGCAGATGCTCGGCGCCGTGCTGGTGCTGCCACGCGGCCAGCATCTGGTAACAATGACCGCTCAGCTTTTTCCCAAATAAACAAATCGCGCGGCAAACAGCGCCGCGAGAAGATACACCAGCCAGTCCTTACGGCGAAATTCGCCGCGCAGCAACCGGATCAAGGCGTACGCCGTGAAGCCGAACGCCAAACCATTGGCGATGCTGAACGTCAAAGGGATGGTCACGATGGTCAGGAACGCCGGAATCGAGATGGCGGGATTTTTCCAGGCAATCTCGGCGACGTTCGAGATCATCAGCGATCCGACGATGATCAGCGCTGGGGCCGTGGCCGCCGCGGGAACAGCGCCAACTAGGGGAGCGACGAACAACGTGAGGATGAAGAACAACCCGGTCACAATCGCCGTCACGCCGCTGCGTCCTCCCGCCGCCACGCCGGCGGCGCTTTCGATATAACTGACCACGGTAGAAGTGCCGGCCAGCGAACTGGCGATGGTGGCTGACGCGTCCGAGAGCAGAATCCTACGAATGCGCGGAATGCGGTTGGCCTCGTCAAACAGTCCGGCGGTCTTGCCGACGCCCACGAGGGTCCCGATGTTGTCGAACAGATCGACGAACAGAAACACGAAGACGATCTCCGCGAAACCAATGCTCCAGGCCGCCTGAATGTTGAGCTTCCCGGCTGTGGCCGCGATATCGGAGAAATGGTAGGCGGCGGGCGACCATTTGACCATGCCGAACAGAATGCCCGTAAGCGTGGTGCCCATGATTCCGAACAGCATTGCACCGCGTACCTTCCAGACCAGCAATGCCGTCATGAGCACTAGACCGAAGATCGCAAGCACGGTATTCTTGTCGTGCAGATTGCCCAAAGCCACGAGCGTGGCCGGGCTCGAGACGATGATCCCTGCGTTCCGCAGCCCAATCATGGCGATGAACAGGCCGATGCCGACCGCGACGGCCGCGTACAGTTCGGTCGGGATGGCCTCGACGATCAATTCGCGGATTCCCGCCAGCGTCAGGATCAGGAAGGCGACCCCCGAGAGAAATACCGCGCCGAGCGCGGTCTCCCACGGAATTCCCATGCCCTTCACCACCGTGTAAGTGAAGTATGCGTTCAATCCCATGCCCGGCGCGAGCGCGATGGGATAGCGCGCAAAAACCCCCATCAAAATGCTGCCGAAAGCCGCGCAAAAACAAGTGGCGGCCACTACGGCTTTGAACGGCATCCCGGCTTCTTGAAGGATGGAAGGGTTTACAAAGACGATGTACGCCATGGTGAAGAACGTCGTCGCGCCGGCAAGAATCTCGGTCTTCCAGTTGGTGTGAAGGAGGTCGAATTCGAAGTATCTCTCCAGGCGCCTGCGCATCCCCGTATTATAGGGGCGCGGTCGCGTTGGCGATCTGGCGGGCGCGTTCGAAAACCTGGCGCAGCATGACGGCGGTCAGTTTGCCCGTGGATGTGTTTTGCTGGCTCGGATGATACGAACTGAGCAATATCGGGAGGGATGCCGCGATCCCGTGCTCGCGGTTGTGGCCGAATACGAACGCCGCCCGGCTACGGATGACGCCCCGGTCGCGCAAGATGCCGAGGTAAGTGTCGAACGCCAGTTTGCCCAGCGCGACTACGACTCGCACGTTCGTCAGGAAATCGAGCTCGCGTTCCAGGTACGGGCGGCAGTTGCGGAACTCCTCGGGCGTCGGCTTATTGTCCGGAGGAGCGCAGCGTACTGCCGCGCTTACATAAGCTCCCGCGAGAGTGAGTCCATCGTCGCGTGAACGGCTTTCGGCTTGCGACGCGAATCCGGTCTGATACAGAGCGCGATACAGGAAATCGCCGGAGCGGTCTCCGGTGAACATCCTGCCCGTGCGATTGCCTCCGTGCGCGGCAGGCGCGAGGCCGATCACCAATAGCCTGGCGCCGGGGTCTCCAAAAGGTGGAACCGGTTTGCCCCAGTAATCCCAGTCACGGTAGGCGCGGCGTTTCGTCGCGGCGACTTGCCGGCGATATTCGACCAGGCGCGGGCAGCGTTGCACTCGATCACTTCCTTTGCGAGGATTCGGAAACTGTCGCTTTTGGAGAACTCGCGCAAAACGGAGTGCGGCGCGAAACAGCTCCCGATCTCCTTGGCGGTACGCGCCGTACCCTTTGCGCTGCCGAGGCTCATTGCGCTAGGACTCCAGCTTGCGAAACAGCGCAGCGAGTTCCGCCAGACTCAGTTGCTCCGCGCGGCGCGAGGCTTCGGTGAGGCGGTCCACACGCTCCTTGCCGTAAGCCGCGATCAGATTATTGCGCAGCGTCTTCCGCTTGTGAAGGAAGCATGTTCCCGCGAACCGCAAAAAAGCGGCCGTGTCAGTGATGCCCAGTTCCGCGCTTGAGTCGCGAGGCGTGAGACGTACTACGGCGCTTTCCACCTTGGGAGGCGGGCGAAAGGCCGTGCGCGGGACATCGAACAGGATCTCGACTCGGGCGTGGAGTTGCGCCTGCACGCTCAGGTACCCGAAGGCGCGGGTTCCGGGCTCGGCTGCGAGGCGCCCGGCGACCTCGGCCTGAACTAGAAATACCGCTCGCGTCCATGCGGCGCACAGCCCCACCGGAGGTAGGTTGAACACTTTTTCGAGAATCGGTGAGGTGATGTAATACGGAAGATTTCCGGCGATCGCCGCGCCGCCCCATTGCCCGAGATCCGTCTTCAGGACGTCGCCTTCGATTAAGATCAGGCGGCCTGCGTCCAGCGCGTCGCGAAACTTCCGGCGAAGGTAATGGACCAGGATCGGATCGACCTCGATCGCAACCACCCTGCGAGCACGTTCGAGGAGACATTCCGTAAGCGCTCCCTTGCCCGGACCGATTTCAATTGCGAGCGGCACCGGTGTGCCGTGGGCGGAGCTATTCAGCTCGTGATCGGGGCCCTCCGGAAAAGGTCCAACAGGGGAGTCGCTTGCCGTCGCGCCGGACGCCGCTCGATCGCCGGATTCCAAACCACCGCAAGCCGCCGCGGCGATTCGATGGAGGATAGATTTGCGGGCGAGAAAGTGTTGTCCGAACCGGCGGCCCAGGGAGCTACCTTAACCCTTTACGTCGATCTGGCTCGAGCGCAGCGAAACCCGGATTCTGCCGGCTACCGGCTGGCCGAAGGTCGTGGCCGGGGTGAACTCGGTGAACAGCAGCATGTTCTCAAGTCTCCGCCGCAACGCCTGATTGTCGAGGACCTTGCAGCCGCCGACCACGCGATAGTCAATCATCCGTCCCTGATCGTCGATTGTAATATCGACGACGATCTCGTCTCCAGAAACCGCGAATGGACTTGTACCCTTCAGGGTCGCTTCCGTGGTCAGCATTGTCGGTACGTCGGCCGTGGAATTGGCGCGCACCGGAAACGTAGGCACCACGCACATGCTGAACAGGATCACGGTACAAAACAGCCCGCCGGCGCACGGCAGGGCGAGCGGGCGCAACAAGTGAGCGGCGAACAAATCGAAACGGTCGCGCCACCCGGCAATCATCGCGGCGAGCGAGCGCCGCTCGAGCTTGCGCTGGCGCTCGCGTGAGGCGATTACCCGCAGCGAGGTTGTCAGCCAATGCGGAGGTACCCGCGCCGGCAGGTCGCGCAGAATCTCGCTCACCGTCTCGGGGCTCGGAAAACCTTCAGGATCGTGTCTCATGCTTCCCTTTTCCTTATCCGTCAACCGGCTCAGTCGGCCAACTGGGGGGCCCAATGCGAAACCACCCCAAGCTCCAACCGCGCTGTTAAGATCTTTCGAAGCGCATCCCGCCCGCGCAGGATCCTCGATTTCACCGTACCTAACGAGATCTCCAGTATCTCGGCAATTTCCTCATAGCTGAGCCCTTCGATTTCACGCAGCACCAGAGCCGCGCGGAAATGGGGATTCACCTGAGCGAGCGCGGCCTCGACCAGCGCGCTGGTCTCATGGTCGAGAGCTACGTCGAAAGGCGACTGTCCAGGATCAGGCAGCCAGTTCCCGCATCCCTGTGTTTCGTTGGGTTCCGGATCAAGCCCGACTTCCTGCCGCCGATGCCGGCCAAACCAGCGCCGATGGTTGCGGGCTTCGTTGATCGAGATCCGATAGATCCAGGTCTTAAGCGAGCTTTCGCCCCGGAACGAGCTTACGTTCCGGAAAACCTTTAGAAATACTTCCTGCACCACATCCGGCGCATCGCTCGGATCGTTCATGAGCCGGCTTACCAGGTTGAAGACGGGACGCTCATAACAGTCGATCAGCACTTGGTAGGCGGCTTCGTCGCACGTACGGAGCCCTTCAAGCAGCGCACGCTCTCTCTCGGGCGTCTTCAGCGCCGCCACCTCACGGACCTCGAACTGGAAGCCAACCGTAGTATCCGCCACAGATACCTCGTAAACAGTCTACCGCTCCAGCATCCAAATAGACACCGTTCGGGGCGCCGTTGTTCCCAAACTGCCCGCAACGCGTTGTGGCTCCAGGCGTTTTCCCAATCGTAGGCCGGAGCGCCCCGGACGGCATATTCTAATCCCATCATCCGTTTCTCTCTTTGTTACAATGAATTAAGAGGATCACCCTCTTCAGAAGGATTTCCGGTTCCATGGCCAACAAACCTGCCTTTGCCCAGAGCGCGCAGATCGAGCATCCGAAGTTCGGTTTGGGGAGCGTACTCTCCTGTACGGACGAGTACATTGTGATCAAGTTCGACGACCACGGAGAGAAGAAGTTCGTGCTGTCGATCGTCCTGCCGAATTTGAAGAAGAGTGATCGTACGCCGCCAGTCGAAAAACGGCGCAGCTCAAAGAAAAAGGTCGCGCCGGCCGCAGGCTAATATTGCGTGGCCGGGCCTGAAAATCGCCGGCTTGAAGTCATGGTCTACGGCGAGCACTTCCCGGCTGGGCTGGTCAAATTGTATTAAGAACTCGAGTGGAACCCCAACCGATCCATGAGTAGCGCCATTGACGCCCGGGACCGCCTGATTGTCGCCCTTGATCTTGCCAATAGCGCCGCGGCTTCGCAAGTGGTGCGTGACCTGGAGGGAGTTGCTACCTTTTTCAAGGTCGGTTTGACCCTCCAGCTCGCACCTGGCGTGGAAGACCTTATCCGATCCCTGATCGATGGGGGGAAGAAGGTCTTTCTTGATTACAAGTACTACGACATTGCATCGACCCTCACGAAGGCGGTCCAACGAGCGGTCGATCTGGGGGTTTCCTTCCTGACGATCCATGGAGCTTCGGAATGCATCAGGGGCGCGATAGCCGGCCGGGGTGATAGTTCCCTGAAGTTGTTCGTTGTGACGGTGCTGACCAACATGGACCATGCCGACATCGCGGAGCTGGGATACGTCAATCATACGGTTGAGCAGCTGGTGCTCCATCGCGCCAGGAAGGCGCTCGAAGCTGGCTGTGACGGGGTGATTGCATCCGGCCAAGAAGCCCGACTTATAAAGACCCTGTCGAACGATTTCAAGAAGACGCTGTTGGTTGTCACTCCAGGCATTAGGCCTGATGGATACCCGGAAGATGACCAAAAACGGCGTACCACCCCGCGAGAAGCGATTCTCGCCGGCGCCGACTACCTGGTCATCGGCAGGCCGATCACCGGCCCTAAGGATAGGACTCCCGTTAGGGCGGCTGAACGCATCCTGACCGACATGCAAAGTGCGTTCGACACGCTGCCCTAGAGGGAGCCATAAGGGCCGGTGCCAAATGTACCGGTCACTCCCTCCAATTGACAAGCGGCCTCGCCTTTCGCTATTCTCGTAAAGGTTTAGCGAGTTGATCTTCTGCTCCTGTGCTACCGCTCTCCGTGTGGGGAGTCCGGCCAGGGGTCGGCCCCGCTACTCGGACGGATTCTAACGCCGTTTGGGCAAGGGCTTGTCCGAAGTCTATTACCCTCGTTGTTTTGGGCCTCGCATTTTTGGGAATGGGCGCTGCTGCGATTATGGCGCGCCGTTTCCGAGTGGATTCAATAACGGTAGAGCGCTCGTCGCTGCGTTGCGTTTTTCTTTGAAATCGTGCGCGGCGGCCGTGTTTCTTCTTGGAGACAACAAGTTCGTGCCGACGTTCAACCAGCTCGTGCGAAAGGGTCGACGACCCACGCGCTATAAGACGGCGAGTCCAGCGCTGCAGGCTTGCCCGCAGCGGCGCGGGGTTTGCACGCGCGTTTATACGACGACACCCAAGAAGCCGAACTCGGCGTTGCGCAAGGTCGCGCGCGTGCGGCTCACCAACGGCATCGAAGTGACCACCTACATTCCAGGTGTGGGTCACAATTTGCAGGAGCACTCGATCGTCCTGATCCGTGGAGGGCGCGTGAAGGATCTGCCCGGCGTGCGCTACCACGTGGTTCGCGGGACGCTCGATACGGCCGGCGTTTCCGGCCGCCAGCAGAGCCGGTCGAAATACGGTGCGAAGCGGCCGAAGGGGCCGGCGAAATAATAAGAGGAACGTATGCCACGCAGACGCAGACCTGAATCCCGCGAGATCATTCCCGATCCGGTTTACAACTCAGCCCTCGCGGAGAAGTTCGTGAATTCGATGATGTGGGACGGAAAGAAGGCCATCTCCCAGAACATTTTCTACTCCGCCATGGACAAGATTAAGGAGCGTTCGGGCGACGATCCGTTGAAGCTGTTCAAGAAGGCGGTGGAGAACTGCAAGCCGCTGCTCGAAGTGAAGACGCGGCGCGTGGGCGGCGCCAACTACCAGGTGCCGGTCGAAGTCTCGAACAATCGCCGCACCAGTCTCGCGATCCGCTGGATTCTGATCAACGCGCGGACGCGCCCCGAAAAGGGGATGCCCGAGAAGCTCGCCAACGAATTGTCGGACGCGGCCAACCTCCGGGGCGGCGCGATTAAGAAAAAGGACGACGTACACCGCATGGCCGAAGCCAACAAGGCATTCGCGCACTATCGCTGGTAAGCCAATTCAAGTCTTATGGCCCGTACCGTACCACTTCAGAACGTGCGCAACATCGGCATCATGGCCCACATTGATGCCGGGAAGACCACCACTACGGAGCGCATTCTCTATTACACCGGGCGAACCTATAAGATTGGCGAAGTTCACGAAGGCACCGCCGTCATGGACTGGATGGAGCAGGAGCAGGAGCGCGGCATTACGATCACGTCCGCCGCGACCACCTGCCAGTGGCGCGACTTCACCATCAACATTATTGACACGCCGGGTCACGTCGATTTCACCGCCGAAGTGGAGCGCAGCCTGCGCGTGCTCGACGGCGCGGTGGCCGTGTTCGACGCGGTCGCCGGCGTTCAACCGCAATCGGAAACCGTGTGGCGCCAAGGCGACAAGTACAAGGTTCCGCGGATTTGCTTCATCAATAAGATGGATCGCGTGGGCGCGGATTTTCACCGTTCGGTCGAGACCATCGTGGATCGCCTCAAGTGCCGGCCGGTGCCGATCCAGCTCCCGATCGGATCCGAGGACCAGTTCAAGGGCGTTGTCGACCTGGTGACGATGAAGGCGCGGGTATGGCTCGACGAGACCCTGGGGGCCAACTTTGAGGAGATCGAAATCCCAGAGGACCTGCGCGACGAAGCGAAGCACTATCGCGATCAATTGGTCGAGGCGGTTTCCGAATCCGACGATCACCTTTTCACGAAATTCGTCGAAGGCGTCGCCATCACCGAAGACGAACTTCAGGCGGGTATCCGCAAGGCGACCATCGCACAGAAGATTTTCCCGGTGGTTTGCGGCACCGCTTTCAAGAACAAGGGCGTGCAGAACCTGCTGGACGCGGTGGTGGACTATCTGCCTTCGCCGCTCGACGTGCCTCCGATCCAGGGAACCGACGTCGACGATAAGACCAAGGTCGTCGTCCGCCATCCCGACGACAAGGAGCCGTTTTCGGCGCTGGTGTTCAAGATTATGACCGACCCGTTCGTCGGCCAGCTGGCTTTCATCCGGATTTACTCGGGGCGTCTGGTCGCGGGGGAATCGGTGTACAACGTCGCCAAGGGTCGCAGGGAACGCATTGGACGCATCGTGAAGATGCACGCCAACAAGCGCGAAGAAGTACAGGAAGTTCTGGCGGGCGACATCGCCGCGGCGGTGGGGCTGAAGTCGGTTTCAACGGGCGACACGATTTGCGACGAGAAATCTCCGGTGATCCTCGAGTCGATTGACTTCCCGGCTCCCGTCATTCAGCTGGCGATCGAGCCCAAGACCAAGGTGGATCAAGAAAAGCTGGGCATGGCGATCGCGAAGTTGGTGCAGGAAGATCCTACCCTTAAGGTCTCCACCGATCCCGACACCGGGCAGACCATTCTGGCCGGCATGGGCGAACTGCATCTTGAAATCATCGTCGATCGCATGCAGCGCGAATTCGGCGTGGGCGCGAATGTCGGCAAGCCCCAGGTGGCCTATCGGGAGACCATCCGCCAAAAGGCCGAGTACGATTACACGCACAAGAAGCAGACCGGCGGCAGCGGCCAGTATGCGCGCACGAAGCTCCGGATCGAGCCACTCCCGGGTGGCGAATTCGAGTTCGAAAACGATGTCACCGGCGGCAACATTCCCAAGGAATTCATTCCGGCTATTCAGAAGGGCGTGGTCGAGGCGCTGGAGCACGGGATTTTGGCCGGTTTCCCGATGTCGGACGTCAAAGTGACGGTTTTTGATGGCGCCTATCACGACGTCGATTCATCGGAAATGGCGTTCAAGATTTGCGCCTCCATCTGCATCAAGGAGGCCGCGCGCAAAGCCAAGCCGGTGTTGCTGGAGCCGGTGATGAGAGTGGAAGTAGTGGTGCCCGATGAATACATGGGCTCGGTAAACGGCGATCTGATTTCCCGCCGCGGGCGTCTCGAAGGCACCGAAATTCTAGGCAGCACGCAGATCATCAAGTCGATGGTCCCGCTGTCTGAAATGTTTGGTTATGCGACCGAGCTCCGGTCGCGCACGCAGGGCCGCGGGGCCTTCACCATGCACTTCGGTCAGTACGAGGAAGTGCCCAAGAATATCGCGGAAGAGATCGTGAGCAAGGCGCAGGGCAAAGTGGCGTAGAGATTCGCGGATTCAGACTTTCACCAACAGTTTAACTTTCAGCAGGACCTGAGGAGACCGAGAGACACCATGGCGAAGGAAAAATTCGATCGCAGCAAGCCGCACGTGAACGTAGGGACGATCGGGCACATCGATCACGGCAAGA
>Ga0209415_10004939_pt1 | contig 24219 bp, 18 predicted proteins | sample PeaSoiSIISIP2007_FD_187696 | JGI IMG/M metagenome (GOLD analysis project Ga0209415, IMG submission 187696) | Peat soil microbial communities from Weissenstadt, Germany - SII-SIP-2007 (SPAdes) (version 2) | ecosystem: Environmental > Terrestrial > Soil > Wetlands > Peat | place: Germany... | reverse complement strand
GGTTCGCGCCGCGCGAGTTCGGCGACCGCGCTTGCGATCGCCGCGGCACCGCCGGCCGGGCCCATGCGCTCGCGCCCGCACGCACCCATGCGCGCGAGGCGAGCCGGATCCGTCAGCAGGGCAACGACCGCATCGGCCGCGGTGTCAGGATCGCCGGGCACGATCAGCATCGCGTCGGCGAGCAGCCGCTCCTGACGCATGCGGTACCAGCCGCTGCGACGGTCGCCGGTCAGCTCGAGCGCGACGACCGGGACGCCGGCGGCGGCGGCCGCTTCGTTCGCGGTACCGGCCTGGCCGATGACGATGGTCGCGCCGGCAACGATGCCGCCGATGCCGCCGAACCATACGCCGATCGACGGGTAGCGTTCGAACAGCGGCGCGAAACGCGCCGGCTCGAGCGACGGAGCCACCGACAGTACCGCTGCGACGCCGGTAACACGCGCGGCGACGCGTTCGACGATCGCTGCGATGCGTTCCGCATCGGCGTACGCGCGTTCGCGGCTGCCGGGCAACACTGCGATGCGCACCGGGCCGGGCCACTCGTAGCGCCGGTCGTCCGCCAGCAGGTCGACGATGACGTTGCCCGGCGCTTCGGCGCGCAGCCCGCGCCGGCGCAGCGCATCGGCCGTTGCGGCATCGCGCACGAAGATGCGGGCCGCGGCGCCGACGATCTTGCGTTCGACCTCGGCATACGAGGCGACGTACTCGCTCTTGGCCGTGCCGACGAAGATCCACGGGCGGCGAGCCACGCGCGCCAGCGCCGCGGCGTATGCGTCGCCGACGGCGACGACCGCCGCATATCGTCCGCGCACGGATCGCAGAAAGCGCAGTTGCGCGGCGAACAAGCCGAGCCACCCCGCACCGAGATCGCGCGCGAAGGCGCGCACGTTCCCCATCGCGACGAGCCCGCCGCTGGGCATCGCGCGCTGCGGCCCGACCTCGGGGAAATCCGGTTCCGCAAAGCGTTCGCCCACCAGGGCCAGGTGCTCGGTGGCGAACGTCCCAAGCGCGCGCACGTCGCGCGCGATCCGCGCCGCGATCGCCGCCTCGCCGTGTCCGTTCGTCACGAACAGCACCGCCCGTTCCGTCATCGCAGCGGCAGCAACGCAAAGTCGGCGATGCGCGCGCGGTCTCCGTCGCGCACGAGCTCGGTCCGCGAAACGAACGCGCCGTAGGGACCGCAATGAACGATCGGGACGCCGTTGCGCACCTCCGGCTCGCGCAGCGTATCGTGCGAATGCCCGCCCAGGATCAGGTCCAACTGCGGCACGCGCGCGGCAAGTTCGCGATCGGCGCGCAAGCCGAGGTGCGAGAGCGCGACCAGCGTTACGCCGGGCGGCGTGGTGCGCGCGATCTCCGTCGCGACCGCGACCGGATCGAGGAAGCGCCAGCCGAAGAGCCGTTCCCAAGGCGAACCGTCCGGATACTGCGGCACGAGCAACCCGAAGAAGCGAATAGACTCGCCCGCGCCGGCGCGCAGCAGCGCATCGGCCGCAAACGGCAGTGGGCGCCGGCGCACGTCGACCAGGTTGGCGCACACGACCGGATGATGCATCTTGCGCAGCCGCCGGCCCACCAGGCCGAAGAGATAGTGGAATTCCCGGTTGCCCATCCCGCTGACGTCGTACCCGGCGGCATCGAGTTCGTCGACGATCGGTTCGCGCCCGAAATAGACCGTCTGCGAACCGCGCAGCGCATCGCCGCAATCGACGAGCAGTCCGGGCTTCTCCGCGCGCAAACGGCGCAGCGGGGCGGCAATGTGCCGCCTATCGTGCAGATCCGACGTGTGATAGATGCGGATCATCGTCCGGCCAGCCGCAGCGCAAAGCGCGCGCAACGTTCAAGCGACTCCGGCGTGCCCAACGCCGCGCGCAAGCGGCGGAAATCAGCCAGTTGCGCGGCCGGCTCGACCAGCGCGTGCTCGAGGCCATCGGCCAGCGCGCGCGGCGTTGCGTCTTCTTGCAGCAACTCGGGCACGACCGCTTCGTCGAGCACCAGGTTCGGCAACGTGACGAAGCGCCGGCGATAGACGCGCCGCGCGACCTTCGCCGTCGCCTCGGACAGCACGTAGAGCGCCACCGTCGGGACCTCGAGCAGCGCCGCTTCGAGCACCGCTGTTCCCGAGGCCACCGCGGCCGCGTCGGCGCCGGCCAGCGCTTCGCGCGCGGAACGCACCAAGCTGACCGGTAGCGGCGAACGCAGCCGCAGCAGTTCCTCGAACGCGGCGTATGCGGCGGAGTCGACGGCCACGAGTACGGCGGTGATCGCCGGACGCCGTTCGCGCAACAAGGCGAGCGCGTTGAGCAGGCGCGGCGTGTGGCGCTCGATCTCGCCGCTCCGGCTGCCGGGCAAGAGCGCGACCACGCCACCGTCGGATGGCGCCGGCGGCCGCGGCGGGCGCGGCGCAATCGTCGACACGAGCGGATGCCCGGCGTAGCTGATCGGCAAGCCCAACGACTGGTAGAAGTCGCGTTGATGTGCGAACGCCGTCAGCGGATCGGACAACTCCGCGACCGCGCGCGCGCGCTTGGCGTCGTCGAGCCACGCGGCCGGCGGAAAGTAGTACAGGATCGGCGTCCGCGAACCGAGCATCCGGATCATTCGCGCGAGCCGCAAATTGAACGCGCCGAAATCGACCAGCACGATCAGGTCGCGTGGATGCGCACGCAGTGCGAGAGCGGTGCGCGAGGCCACGGCCAACAGCTTGGGAATTTTTCCCAGCGCGTCCAACGGGCCCATCGACGCCCAACCGGCACTGCGCTGCGTCAGCCGCACGCCCGCACCCTCGAGCCGCTCGCCGCCGATGCCGTCGGCATCGATCGCCGCCCCGCACTCGCGCATCGCGCCGATCAGGTCGGCAGCCGAAAGTTCGCCCGACGCTTCACCCGTGCTGACGAACACGCGCAACGGCGCGGCCGTCATTTCAAAATGCCGCGTTCCGACGGAGCTTCGAGAAACGCGAGGAGCTGACGCCCCGCATCGCTGCTGACCTCGGTCCGTAGCGCTTCGATCGCTTGGCGCATGTTGTTGCCCGACCGGTAGATCACTTTGTAGGCGTTCTTCAGCTCGGCGATCGTTTCGGCCGAGAAATTTCGCCGGCGCAGCCCGACGCTGTTGAGGCCGTGCACTTCGGCCGGGTTGCCCTCGGCCAGAAAATAGGGCGGCACGTCGCGCACGAGGCGCGTCATTCCGCCGACAAATGCGTACGCCCCGACACGCACGTCCTGGTGAATGCCGACCATTCCGCCAATACCGGCGTGATCCTCGACCACGACCTGGCCCGCAATCTGAACGAGGTTGGACATCGTCACGTCGTTGCCGATCGTGCAGTTGTGCGCGACGTGGCTGTAGGCAAGCAGCAGGCAGTCGTCACCGATCGCGGTGGTGTTGCCGGAACCGGTAGCGCGATGGATCGACACATATTCGCGGATGATCGTGCGGTTGCCGATCTTCGTGTAGGACACCTCGGCGGTGGCCTTGCGATCCTGCGAGGTCGCGCCGATCGACGCAAACGGATGCACGATTACGTCGTTGCCGATCGTCGTGTGACCGTTCACGATGACGTGCGCGAGCAGCGCCGATCCGGCCCCGATCGTGACGTGTTCGCCAACGATGCAGTACGGGCCGATCTCTACTCCTTTGGCGATATCCGCCGCCGGATGCACGATGGCGCTGGGATGGATCACTGATGCAGGATGGTCGCGTCGTACGCGAAGCTTTGCGCGTCGCCGCCGATCGAGAACATCAACTCCCCGCTGCAAGCGAGCTTGCCCTCGACCGTTGCTTCGACGCTGACCCAGCCGACGTTGCGCCGCGTGCGCAGCATGCGCGCTTCCATGTCGAGCCGGTCGCCCGGCACGACCGGCCGGCGAAACCTCACCTTGTCGACGCCGACGAGGTACACTAGCTTGCGCGCCATGTCGCCGGGCTCCAGCACCGTCGTTCCGCCGAGTTGCGCCAGCGCCTCGATCATGTATATGCCGGGGAGGACCGGATTGCCGGGAAAGTGGCCGGTGAACATCGGCTCGTTGGCGGTGATGTTCTTGTAGCCGCGGGCATACGTCATCGGCTCGAGTTCGAGAATGCGGTCGATCAGCAGCATCGGGTAGCGGTGCGGGAGGATCGTCATGATCTCGCGCACGTCGATGATCGCCATGCGCGCTACCGCGCGCTCGCCGCGCCGACGGCAGCCTGGTCGACCAGCGCGCGTACCGCCGTGAAGTGAAGTGCGTGACCGCTCTTGATCGCGATGACTTCACACTGCGGATAGGCTCCGAGCAATGCGAAATCGCCGATGAGGTCGAGCACTTTGTGACGCGCCGGCTCGTCGGCCGCGCGTAACGGCACGAGCGGCCCGTCGGTGTCGAAAACCACCGCGTTCTCGAGCGAACCACCCATGGCCAGTCCGCGCTCCAGCAACGCCTCGACTTCGGCGCGAAAGCCGAACGTGCGGTTCGGCGCGATCGCGGTGCGGTAGGCGTCTCTAGAGCCCGCGAAGTCGACGAACTGCGAACCGACCGGCGCCGGGAAGACGATCGTCATGCGCACGCGAAACGCCGGTGCGGGAACGACCGCGAGGAACGCGTCGCCGTCGCGAAAGACCTGCGGTTCGCGCACGATGCAGCGCGGCTGCGGCAACAACTGGCCGGTGACGCCGGCCGCATCGATCGCGGCGACGAATTCGTGCGCGCTCCCGTCGGCAGCCGGAATCTCCGGACCGTCAACTGCGATCAGCGCGTTCGTGATACCGCTGCCGCACAGCGCCGAGAGCAGATGCTCGACCGTCGAAACGCGATGCTCCCCGAAACCGAGGACGGTCGCGCGGCGCGTATCGACGACGTAGTCGGGATGGGCCGGGAATTCGACCGCGTCGGCGAGGCGAAAGCGCAACCCGCTACCGGCCGCCGCCGGCAGGACGCGAACGCGCGCGGGCCGGCCGGTGTGCAAACCGGTGCCCGAAAATTCGATCGCGCTGCGGAGCGTTGCTTGATTCTGCAGGGTTCAATGCTCGCCGGGATGGTCGATAGCGGATTGCTCGCTTCGCTCGCTGCTTTCCGTCTGGCCTGCGGCCAAGGGGCGCTCGCGTTCGAGCGCTTCGACCCGTTCGATCAGTTTCGGAAGCCGCCGGAGGTACGCCTGTGCCCGCAAGTTCTCCCGGTGATCGCGTGCCGGCGAGCCGCTGACCGTCGCGCCCGCGGCCACGTCGCTCCAGACCTCCGAGCCGCCGCCGATCTTTGCGCACGAGCCGATCGTGAGGTGCCCGGCAAAGCCGCTCTGCCCGCCGACCTGCACGAAATCGCCGACCGTCGTCGTACCGGCGAAACCGGTCTGCGCCGCGATCGCGCAATGTTGACCGATACGGCAGTTGTGCCCGATTTGGCAGAGGTTATCGATCTTGGTGCCGTTGCCGATGGACGTCACGCCCGTTTGCGCGCGGTCGATGCACGTATTCGCGCCGATTTCCACGTCGTCGCCGAGCTCGACGTTCCCGATCTGCGGAATTTTCTGCAGCGTACCCTCGAGAAAGGCCCAGCCGAAGCCCTCACTCCCGACGATCGCTTGGGCCTGCAACACGACGCGATCGCCGATCGCGCAGCGGTCGGCGACATACGCGCGCGGGTGGAGCATGCACGACGCTCCGATGCGCGCGCCGGCGCCGATCACAACGCCGGCAGCGAGCACGGTGTTCGCGCCGACCGTCGCGCCTGCGCCGATCGTAACCAGCGCGCCGACGTAGACGCCGCTGCCCAGCGTCGCGCTCGGATCGACGATCGCGCTTGCGTGAACGAACGGACCGCGTGGTCGCGGCGGTTCGAGCATGGCCAGGAGCGTCGCGAGGGCCAGCCGCGGCGACGCCACCGCGACGATGGGCTTGGCGTACGATTGCGCCGCATCCACGAGCTTGGCGTCGGCCAAGATCGCGGCTGCGCTCGAGTCGAGGGCCGCCGAGAGAAACCGTTCGTCGGTCGCAAACGTCAGCGCGGTCGCATCGACGTCGTCGATGGCCGCAATGCGCGCGACCCGTACGCCGGCATCACCGATTACCCGGCCACCGGTCCGCTCCGCAATCGCACCGAGCGTCCCGAGGTCGGCGGTCACGGGGAAGGCGTCGCCTTTTCAACGATTCGGAGAACTTTTTCGACGTCGGGCGTGATGTCGATGCCGCCGTAGCCGACGAATTGGCGAGTGAAGACGAAGCGCAGGTGCCGCTCGCCGGCGACCTGTTGGGCGGCATCGTGCACGTTGTTCGTCAGCTCCGTTTGGTTGGTCTGAAAGCGATACTGCAAGCCTTGCATCTCGCGCTCCTTTTGGCTTTCCGATACGTGCGAGCTCCGCACGGCGCCCACGTCTGCGTTGAGCTGGTTCTGATAGTTCAGGAACTTCGGCCAGTTTGCGGTGAGACGCGCAACGTCGACGAGTCCGATGTCGCTCGGCGGAGGTTTGGAACAAGCCGTCATTCCCAAGAGCGACGCCGCGAGCGCCGCCAGCACGATGCGGTTATTCATGGAGCGTTTCGATGTCTTTCATAGCGTCACCGGTAAGATCGACGCCGCCGGCCGGCGCGACCGTGCTGACCACGGTCGAGACGCCGCGCTCCTGCGCGACCGTCATCACTTCACGGTTGATTTGAGCCACCATCTGCCCGTAGAGGTCCTGGCGCTTTTTGACGAGCGAGCGGATTTCCAGTTGCGCGCTCTGCTCGGCGTCGGAGTCGGTACCGCTCAGGAGCGCGTAGCGCTGCGTAAGTAACGACCGCGTCTTGTTGAAATCGGCGATCGTCGCTTTGGCGTCGTTCTGGAAGGCTTGCGTGTAGTCCGCGTGGAGCTGCAGGATGCGCCCGCGCAGTGCCGGCGGAAGGTTCGGATTGACCGTCGCCGAGCCGTTGCGCGACGTCGCGATCAGCGGGCCGCTCGCCGGTGCGAACTGCGTGCGCAACTGGTCGGCCCGTTCGTGAAAGCGCTGCACGGAACGCTGCCGGATCTGGGCGACCTGCGCGCGCATCTCGCTCTGGATGCCGGCGCGCAGTTGCGACTGCAGCGCCGCGAGCGTCAAAACGTCTTGATTGTGCAGCGCCGCGTTTGCGTCGGCCTCCTTGCGGTCGAGTTCAGCGATCGTCTTGTTCGCTTCGTCGCGCGCGGCGTCGTCGAGCGCGAGGCTCGAGAGGCGCGTGCGCAGCATGAGCCGCGAGGGCGCGTCGGCGTTGGCCAGCAGCAGCGAGAGTGCCGATTCCTTGGCGTTGAGTTCGTCGGTTTTCGCGCGGTAGGTGCGGTCGGCGCGGGCCGCGAGGGTGTTCTCCGCGGCGGAAATCTGGGCGTTGTCCTGGGCCTCGAGTTGCTTGCGATAAGCGTCGAGGTCGCGCTGCGCCTGCGCCCCCGCACCGGCCGCTTGCGTGCGTGCGGTGCCCTGCATCTGCGCTTCGATCTCGGCGACGCTTGGACCGCCGGTTGCAGCGGCCCCGCGCAGCGCGGCCGCGATTGCGGCGTTCTCGCGGTCTTGGTAGCTCTTGCCCTTCGCGGCGAGCAGCGCATCGGTGCGTTTGGCGGCCGCTTGGAGTTGCGCTTCCAGGCGCGCTTCCTCGGCCTTGAGTTGGGGGCTTGCCGCGAGCACCGCGGGCACCATCGAGCTCAGGTTGAGCGCCGCAATGTTCGTGTCGTACTGCGCGAGCTGTCCGTAGAGCGGGTGTTTCTTGACCAAATCGTCCATGTGCACGTAGCCGACTCGCCCGGCGCCCGCCGACGCCGACGGGGCCGGTACCGACGAGGGGCCGCGGGCGCAAGCGGCGAGCATCACGCACGCAACGAACGCCGGCAGTCTTCGGGTCATTATTTTAACGCGCTGGTCACGTCGGCCGTGATGTCCGTGCCGCCGTAGATCACGCTGCCGCGATCGATCACGAGGATGAGACCGCGCTTCTGCGCGACGCCGGTCATTGCGCTACGCGTTTTGTCGACCAGCGGTTGGAGCATCTGGGTTTGTTTGTCGGCGAGGGTCTTTTGATAGTCGCGCATTATCGCGTCGCGGTCGGATTGCGTTTTCGCACGCTTGAACTTCGCCGCGGCCGCTTGATCCTGCGTCGCCTTGAACTTCTGGAAGTCGGCCGCGGCCGCTTTGATCGACGGCAACGCGTCGATCTGCGTCTGGTCGACGTAGCCGACGGTCGAGGGCGGCGGCGTGTTGACCGGCGGTACCGGTTCGCCGACGCCGGTCAGCAGGTCGCGCACGGCGCCGGTGATGTCCTGGCCGCCCACGATGACGATCTGCTTGTCGACCACGACCGAGAGATTCCGGCTCGATGCGACCGATGCGATCGCAACTTGCGCCCGCGCAAAGAGCGGACCGAGGACCTGCCGCTGCTTGGTGCTGATCTGCTGCTGGAACTCGGTGCTCAAGCGCTGCTGTTGGGCGGGCGATGCCCCGCGCGCGCGGGCGATGTATTGCTTCTGCAGGTTGTTGCCGTAGCCGTCGATCTGGCGCTTGGCGTCGGCGAACGACGGGAGCGCCGAGAGCGCGGCCTGATCGACGTAGCCGATGTCGGTGGTGTCGTCGGCCCGGACTGCGGGGGCCCAGGCCAGGACGAGCGCGAGCCCGGCTAGCGCCGCGCTGCGAGCGAACAGGCGTAACGCGTTCATCGTCATCAGAAAGCCTGGCCGATGCCGAACGAGAGGTGACCGCCGAGCGAGCCTTTGGCGAAGTCGAGCCGCAGGGTGCGCAGACCGAGTTGCGGCACGTCGAACCGTACGCCGACGCCGGCGTCGGCGTGCCAGATAAACGAGTTGAGGTCGGTCGTCGAATTATCGCTGTTGAGCTGCGTCCCGCCGACGATGCGGGTCGCACCGTCGTCGCCGAAGAGCACGATCGAAACCTTGCGGTCGGCGGTGAGCGGATAGCGCAATTCGGCTTGCACCAGCGCGATGTTGGTGCCGTAGAACGGGTTGGTGTAGCCGCGCAATTGCTGATCGGAGAACGTGTAGAGTTTGTTGACCGGGATCGCGCCGTTGGTGACGCCGTACCTGAAGTTGACGCCGAACGTCGAGTGTTTGAGCACCGGGAAGAACCGCGCGACGTTAAAGGTGATCTGCGAATAATCGAAGGCCGACCCGAGGAACGTATTCGAGACCTCGTCGGTGGCCGAGGTGCTCCAACCCGTGCGCGGGTTCTGGATGTCGTCTCGCGTGTCGGCGCCCAAGCCGAACACCAGGCTGTGCAGGGCGTACGGCTGCGTCGAGTTGATCTGCGCGATCGACGGCGCCGTGATACCGATCGCCGTCGATGCGCCGGTGGTGGCTCCGAGCGGGTTCGCGGTGGCCAGTGCCAGCGGGTTCAGGTTCTGCGCCGTCGGGAAGTAGAACGGGGCCGGCACCGACGCGCTGGCCTGGACCGATTGGATATTCGCGCCGAGCGAGGCCCGCACGAAGTCGGAGACGCGGCGGCCGAGTGAAACGCTGAAGCCGGTGGACGCCGTTTTGTAGGTTGCCGCTACGCCGCTCTCGAGTATGTAGTTGGTCGGATCCACCGGCACGATCGAAACGGGGATCGGCGCCCCGGCCGGAATCGGCGTCGAGCTGATCCCCGGCGCGGGCGCGGGCGTGGCCTGGTAGACCGGATAGTAGTTGGTTTGGGCCTGCGTGAAGATCGTCAAGCCGAGGCTGTACTTGTTCGAGTTCACGGTGTTGCCCAGATACGGCACGGTGAACGACAGCTGAGCATCGCCGACTTGCGTGCCCTTCTCCAACCGGATCGAGGCGCCGTTACCGGTTCCGTTGATGTTGTTCTGCGAATACGAAAGGTTACCGGTGAGGCCGGTGCCGGTCAGGCCGCCCGAATAGCCGGCGCCGATCTGGGCCGTGCCCGTCCGTTGTTCTTTGACGCTCCACTTCAACGTCACGAAGGCCGGCCGCTTGGGGTCGGGACCGGGGCCCGACGTCACGTCGACCTTTTCGAAAAACCCGAGGTTGTTGATCCGGTTGTAATCGTTGCGCACGCCCGAATCGGTCACCAGCATGCCGGGCCGCAGGCGCAATTCGCGGCGGATCACGTCGTCGTGCGTCGTCGTGTTGCCGGTGATCTCGATCGCACCGACGCGCGCGACCGAAATCGCGTAGCGCACGTCGGCCGTACCGGCCTTGGTATCGACCGTCGCCGGATCGATGCCCGCCTCGAAATCGCCGATGGTGAGATCGTACTGCTTGTAGAGTTCCTTGAGTTTGTCCACGTCCTTGTCGCGCTGCGCCTCGGAGTACGAGCTGCCTTCTTTGGTCGCGAGTGCATTGATGATCAGTCGCGACGGCAACACCGGATCCGCATCCGGCGGCGGCACGATGATGATGTGCCGAACGGTCAAGCCTTCTTGGATCGTCAGCGTCAGCACGCCGGCCGTATCGATGTTGACGTCAGTCACGTGTGAGGGCACCTGCCCGCCGTAACCGATCTTATCGTAGTACGAATTGATCTTCAGAACGTCTTCTTGGTAGGTCTTGAGGTTGAAGACTTGCCCGGTCGCGGTGTCCATCAGCGCGGTCAGCGTGTCGGCGGAGACGGCGTGGTTGCCCTGAAAACGAATGCTGGTGACGACCGGGTTCTCGACCACGCGAAAGGTGACCGCGACCCCGTCCGGGCGCTGTTTGATGACCGGCGGAGCTTGGTCGGCGAAATAGCCCATATCGTTGATCGTGCGCAGATCGTCGGTGACGGCCTGCGGATCGAACGGTTCGCCGACCTTTGTTTTCAGGGCGGACAGAATCGTATCGGACGGGACGTGCGTGTTGCCGGTGACCGAGACGTCGACGACGTTCGGCGCGGGGGCCGTGACCGGAACTTGTGTCGGTGCCGCGGCGGGGGACGGGCTCGGCGCGCCTTGCGCCACCGGCATGAGTAAACCGAACAATGCGAGGAGCGCGAGCCCCGTTCGCGGCGCGCGGCCGAACCAATCGAGCAAACTTCTGTCCCTGCGAGCGAAAAATTAGGGCGCGGGCGCGCGCACCTCTTGGGAACCAACGCGCACGGAACGTGCCGGGTTCCCGGGCCCGAAGTTTACTCCTCGTCGCTGGGATGGCCTTTTGTATGGCTCTCAGCATTTCCAACGCCGCGGCTTGGGCGAAGCCCAAACGCCACGGATTCCGCTTGCGGAATCCTGTCATGGGTACGTACGGCGCAAGACCAAGCTGAAGCCTTGCCGGTCCGACAGCGGCTGAACGCCGTTGACCACTTCGACCGCGTTCGTGTTCCCGAAGATCGAGTTGGTGAAATACGGCGTGCCGTTCTGCTGGAAATAGGTGAAGCTGATCGTCGTGGCAGGGCTGGGACGGGACGCAAAACCGATCTGCGTGCGCGTCGGATAGCTCACGACTTGGTCCACCGTAGCGTAGACCTCGTGCTTGCGCGAGAGCTGCTGGCGAGCGCGCACACCCACGCGGCCCCCGTAGTCGAGGGTCAGTTCGAGATCGGTCAGGCCGACCGCGCCGCCGAATGCATTTTCCAGCGGCGCGAGCAAGCGCTGGGTCAGTTGCGTATTGAACAACGAGAACGCCTCTTGCTGAATCGGCGTGACCCCCGTGGCGTAGGGCGTGACGCCGGGCGGGAGGAACGCGTCCGATTCGCCCGGCGCGCCGCGCAGCGTGCCGACCGGCTGGCCCGAGCCGAAGTTCAGCGATCCCAGGACCGGCAGGTCGACCAGCAGCGCGACGATCTGCGCCTGCGAGTAGCTTGGGTCCGAGGAGTAGCCGATCGTGTACGCATCGGCCGGCCCGGTCACGGTGACCGTGATGTCGGCGGTGCCGATGGCGTTGCGGGCGGCGTCGGGGTCGGGGTTGTCGACGTGGGTGGTGGCGCGGAGGTTCAAGTTCGGGACGATGCCCTGGTTCGGGTCGAAGGTCACGGTGGCATCCTGGATGCGGAACAGGCGCTGGTAGGTCGAGAAGACGCCGCCGCGGGTGGCGGTGAACTCTCCGGCGGCGCGGGGGGAGCGCAGGCTGCCGGTCAACAGCAGGTTGCCGTTCGCCCCGACGTCGATGATCGGCGATTTGATGCGGATGTTCTTGGCATCGGTACGCAGGTCGAAAGCCACGTCGAAGACCGGGCCGGTGCCGGCCGGCTCCGGCGGTGCGCTCGCGGAGCGGAAGATCGCCGCGAAGGGGATGGTGGCGTTGGTCAACGTCACGTCGCCGCTCAACGTCGGCCGCCGCGGACCGCCGAGAATCTGCGCCGAACCGTCGATCGTTCCGCCGCCGAAGGCCGGGATGTTCAACTGCGCGCCCTTGGCGGTGACGTTGATCGCGTAGCCCTCGAACGGCGCCCCGGCGATCGGGAGGTTGAGCCGGCCGTCGGCGTCGACCGAGCCCGTTCCGACCTTGGCGTGAAGCGCTTCGAGCGCGACCGACGTCCCCTCGAAGACGAGCTGCGCGCCGGCGTCGCGGATCGGCGAGGTTTCGACCTTCGAGACGTACGAGCCGCCCGAGAGGCTGACCGTACCGAGGACGCGCGGGGAGCGAACCGTACCTTCGAGCGCAAGGTGGCCGTTGACCGTGCCCGTCAGCTTGGTCCCGGCGCCCGGCACTAGCGACGACAACGCCGTCAAGTCGAGGCTGCGCGCGTCGGCGGTGATCGAGAGCGGGGCCTCCGGCGGGCCAATGCCGGCCGGGTTGAGTGAAAGGGGCAGCGAGCCGGCTACGAACGCGGACCCGTGGTTGAGCACGAACTCCGCACTGTCGAGCTTGATCGAGTGGAAATCGCTCTCGAGGTTCCCGATGATGCGCTGCACCAGCAGCGGGCCGTACTGCGGCCGGGTCAGATCGAAGCCCGCGGCGAGTTGCGGTTTGCCGAGCGACCCGGTGATCACAGCGTCTGACTCGAGCGCGCCCGCGATCTCGAGGGTCCGGTGCGGTAGCACGCGGCGGGCCGCAGCCGCGAGGTCGGGAACCGTCGCGTGCAGGTGCAGCTCGAGCGGGTCGGCCGGGCCCAGCCCCACGGAGCCGGCGGCGGTGAAGCGCGCGAAGCCGAGGTCGGCGCTGGCCTCGTCGAGGGCGATGCGGTCGCCGACGATCCGGCTCGTCGCCTCGGCGCTCGCCACCGGGAAGGGTCCGACCTGGCCGCCGGTTACCGTGGCATGGCCGCCGAGTGCGAAGCGCGGGAAGATGCCGGCGATCCGCCCGGCGGCGCTGACGCGGCCGAGGATCGGGTACGTGAAACCGGCCGCGGGCAGGAACGTGCCCAGATCAACGCCGCCGGCCGTAAGGTCGGCCGCAACGTGCGCCCGGCGCAGGGCGGCGATGGGCCCGCCGGAGGCCGGAACGATCGTTCCCGCCCCGTACAGGGTGCCGGCGCTGCCCACGATGGCGAGATTCGCGGCGATCGCCCCGCGGGCCGTCGACCACGTCCCGTTGACCGATCCCAGGTGAAACCGCCGAAACCGCATTCCGGTCAAGGCGAGCCGGCCGGAACTCGACGTGTGCCGGCCGTCGTTGGCGAAGCGCAAGCCGAGCGCGCCCGCTCCGGCCAGCATTTCGCTCTGGTCGAAATAATCGTCGAAGTCGGCCAGGTTTGCGGCCGCGCTCGATGCGCCGATTTCCAGCGCCCCACCGCCGACCGATGCCTGAAACGTGGCCCGCGTGCTCCCAACCGTGACCCGCCCGTCGTCCACGCGAACCCCGTTGCCCGGAGTCACCGCCAAACGGCCCGCGCCGTCCCGGAAGGCGAGGCCGTTGTAGGAACCTTCCGGAGCCAGGACGGTGCCGGCTATTTGCGGTCCGGCCGCTCCGCCGGCGATCTGAACGCGCGCCGCAAAGCTGCCCTCGGCATAACGCAGCGGCAAGTGGAGATCGTCGATCAGGCCGCCCACGTCGCCCAGCGCGACGCCCGCGTCGAGGTCGTAGCGGAAGTCCGGTCCACCCAAATCGTCGATCCGTCCGCCGAGCCGCCCGTAGGTGCCGCCGAGCGAAGCGATCCCGTCGCGGATGCTCAGCGTACGTCCCTGGAGCGTGATGTCCACCCAGCCGCCGATCGGCAGCCCCAGGGCGCGGCCGCGGTCCAGGTCGATGCTCCCGTGAAACGCCGGCCGCTCGAAGTTCCCCAGGCCGAACACCGACACGCGGCCGGCCGCGAGCGGAAGCCCCGATCCCGCGAACGCCGCGGCCGGCACGCCGACCATCGAGATTGCCGTTTCGCCGTCGCGCGCTGCGGCCACCGCGTGCGCGCCCTCGAGCGTGGCGGTGCCGGTCACGATGCGCACCGCAGGTCCGGCGATGGTCAGCGTTCCGGCCGCGGCGCCCAGCGCCACGCCGTGGATGCTGCCGCCGTGCATGACCGCGCCGGTCGTCTGCACGGTCACACCGCGCTGGTCGACGAGAGCCGCCACCGGCGCGCGCACGCTCCCGCGACCGCCGATGTCACCGGTGAAGGCGCGCAGGTCCTCGAGCGAGCCGTCGTAACTGCCGCGCACACCGAAGACCCCGTTCGCGACCGCCCCGGCGCCACGGAAGCGGCCACGCGGACCATCCAAGCGAATGTCGTGCAGGCGCATCTCACCGAACGTGCCGCCCAGATCGGCTGAGAGCAGGCCGAGCGGATATTTCTCGAAGCGCGCGTCGCTCATGCGAACGTGACCGGCGACTGCGAAGTGGTTCGGCGGACCGCCCGCGACGAGTGCCGCATCGACGACGCCGCCGATCGGCGGAAAGCCGAAGATGTTCACCCCCGGCAGCACCCCTGCGCGCGCCGGCACCGCGAAGCGATAGTGCTGCGCGACCGCCCAGCCGGCGCTGGCCGAAATCGGGCGCTCCAAGCGAAACGCGCCGGCTAACAGCGAGCCGTCGTCACGCGTGAACAAGAACGGTCCGACTTCACCGGTGCCGTGCTGATCGATCGCGAGGAAGCCCGCGCCCGAACCGTGCGCGCCGTCGGAGTCGATCGTGCCGCGCGCGCGAAAACCGTCGCGGCCGTTGCCGCCCAGGATCGCATCGGCTCGAATTGTCTCGCCGGCCGCGATCGTCTGCGCGTAGGGCAGCGCCGAAGCCGGTCCGGCAACGTGCACCGCGCCGGTGAGTTCGCCGACCGGCACGTCGACCGTGACTTGGCCGGCGAGCGTGCTTTGCAACGCGCCGAACCCGGTGTGAAAACCGGAAAACGAAACGACGCCGGCAAGGTAGTCGACCGTGCCGCCGGCGCGAGCGAGCGGGATCCTGCCGTAGTACACGCGCGGCGAGGAGAGCACCGTGCGAATGAGCGGTTCGCGTGACGTCGCCGTCACGAGCGTTTCCACGTGCAGCGGTCCGCGCACCGGCTGGTCGTGCAGAAAAGTGAAGAGATTGCGCAATTGCGCGAGTTGCGGATCGGCCGCGATCCCGAGGCGAAAGTGCACGTCGTTGAAGTCGTACATTCCACCGCGCACCCGGATCGGAATTCCGGCGACGACGCCGCGCAGATCGGACGAGGTCACGCCGTCGTCAAAGAGATCGACCGCACCGTGCAGATCGCGAACCGGCTGGGCCAATGGGCCGAGCGTGATCTGCGCGCCCGCGAGCGTGCCGCCGCCGCCCAACCGGTACCCGAACGGCGTGTTCGCCGCGATGCCGAGCGCGTAAGCGCGAACGTCGACGTTGCGCATCACGCCGTCGTCGAAGCGCGCGATCCGGGCGTGCACGAGAAAATTCAGCAGCCCGCGCAGCGGCAGCTCCGGCGCGCGAAAGCGATGCAGCGCGAAGCCGCGCGTGTAGTCGATCACCGACCGCACGCGCAGCGGCCAACGTAGGATCGGCGCGCCTTGCGAGCGCCGGCCCACCAGCGTGGCGTCGACGCGGGCCACCGTGCGCGCATTCGACTGCACCGATACGTCGGCCGAGACGTCGACGATCGACTGTTCGGCGAGATCCGGCTCGAACGGCGCCGCGTCAACGACGACAATCGTGCCGTTGCGGATGCGCGCGCTGAACAACAGCGGTTCGACCGCGGCCTGTGTCGAGGCCGGCGGCGACGACGACGTGCCGCCGCGGTTGAAGTTGTACGACCCGTCGGCGTGCCGTACGAGCGTCAGCGTCGGATGATCCATCGCGATACCGGCGAAACCGTAGCGGTGCACACCGCCCGGAAAGACGTCGCGTAATTTGTAGTCGACGTCGATGCGCGCCGCGTCGAGCACCGGGTCGCCGTTCTTGCGGACGTGCAGGTTGGTGAACGTCACGTGCGTCCAGCCGAGGGTCATGTCGCCGAATCGCACGTCGTAGCCGAGCGCCGCGCTCAAGCCGCGAGACACGACGAACTTCGCGATCGCGTGGTGCGTGAGCGGCTGCGCGACCGCAATCGCGAACGCGAGCAGCGCCGCGATCGCGATCGCACTAACCCAGCGGCGGCGTAGCAATTTCAGGCTCAACCCCTGGCGTTTGGGCTTTCAGCCACGCCGCTCCCCTTACGCGCGTTACGACCGCATTAAAGGTCGAGGTTGCGGACGGTTCGGGCGTGCTCCTGAATGAACAGCTTGCGCGGTTCGACCTTGTCGCCCATCAGCGTCGTGAACATGCGCTCGGCTTCCTCACTTGCTTCGTCAAGCGTCACTTGCTTGAGCCGGCGGCTGGACTTGTCCATCGTGGTGTCGGCGAGTTGCTCGGCGTCCATCTCGCCGAGCCCCTTGAACTGCTGGATCGTGAATTCTTTGGGATCGTCGCCGTTGAAGATCAGCTTGAGCTCGTCCTCGGTAAACGCCCACCACTGCTTCTTGCCCTTCTTGATACCATAGAGCGGGGGTTGCGCGATGTAGACGTACCCGCGCTCGACCAGCGGCTTCATTTGGCGGTAGAAGAACGTCAGCAGCAGCGTGCGGATGTGCGAGCCGTCGACGTCGGCGTCGGTCATGATGATGATCTTGTGGTAGCGCAGCTTGTCGGGGTTGAACTCCTCGCCGAAGCCCGTGCCGAAGGCGGTAATCATCGTGCGGATCTCTTCGTTGCCGAGCATCTTGTCGAGCCGCGACTTCTCGACGTTGAGGATCTTGCCGCGCAGCGGCAGGATCGCTTGGGTGTTCGGATCGCGGCCGCCCTTGGCCGTCCCGCCGGCCGAATCGCCTTCGACCAGAAAGATCTCGCAGATTTCCGGATCCTGCGACTTGCAATCGACGAGCTTGCCGGGCAGGCCGCTGCCGTCGAGCGAATTCTTGCGCCGCGTGAGGTCGCGTGCCTTCTTCGCCGCTTCGCGCGCGCGCGCCGCCGACATGCATTTCTCGACGATGACTCGGGCGATCTTCGGATTCTCTTCGAGGAAAAAGTCCAACCGTTCGGTCACCAGCGCGTTGACGATCGGCCGGAGCTTGGCGTTGCCGAGTTTCGTTTTCGTCTGACCTTCAAATTGGGGATCGGGCAGCTTCACCGAAACGATCGCGGTGAGGCCTTCCATGCAATCGTCGGTCGACAGGTTGGGATCGGCGTCCTTGAGCAGCCCGCGCTTGCGCGCGTACTCGTTGACCTTGGTGGCCACCGCGGTACGGAAGCCGGTGAGGTGCATTCCGCCTTCCATCGTGTTGATGTTGTTGGCGAAGGAGTAGACGACTTCGTTGTAGCCGTCGGTCCACTGCAGCGCGCATTCGACGATGTTGCCGTCGCGTTCGCCGTTGGTCGAGATGACCGGCGTCAGCGCTTCTTTGTTCTCGTTGAGCCACTCGACGAACGCGACGATACCGCCTTCGTAGAAGTAGGTCTTCGCTTTGGGCGCATCGCCTTCTTCGACGCGCTCATCGCGCAAAGTAATGTGCAGCCCGCGGTTGAGGAACGCCAGTTCGCGCAGGCGCTTCTCGAGGATGCTCCACGAAAAGTCGAGCGTCTCGAACACCTCGGGATCGGGCTTGAACCACTGGTAGGTCCCGGTGCCTTCGGCTCGGCCGATCTTGCGCAGCTGGCTCGAGGTGATGCCGCGTTCGAACTTGATCTCGTAGAGATTCCCGTCGCGCCGCACGCGCGTCGTCATCTGCGATGAGAGCGCGTTGACGACCGAAACGCCGACGCCGTGCAGGCCGCCGGAGACCTTGTAGCCGCCGCCTTTGCCGAACTTGCCGCCCGCGTGCAAGATCGTCATCGCGACCTCGACGGCCGGCATCTGCTCCTCGGCGTGCATGTCGATCGGAATCCCGCGCCCGTTGTCGGTTACCGACACCGAGCCGTCCTTGTAGATGACGACGTCGATCTCGTTCGCAAACCCCGCTAGGGCTTCATCGACGGCGTTGTCGACCACTTCGTAAACGAGTTGGTGGAGGCCGCGCTCCGAAGTGTTCCCGATATACATGCCCGGACGTTTCCGGACGGCTTCGAGGCCCCGCAGGACCTCGATCTGTTCTCCTGTGTAGTCTTGCATTCCGAAACGATCTCTTCGCCATCGGCAAGATTTTTCACCACAAGAAGGGACGATTATGGCCCTGAATTTCCGGTTTCGACCTCGCGAATGAAGGCGTACAGATCGCCCAGCGCGTTCCGGCGGACGGGCGAGTCGAGCTCGAGCCGGTTGGGGTCGATCCGCGTCTCGAGCAAGACGTAGGAACTGGCCAACTTGCGTATCCGCACGCGGTCGATTTCCGCCTTGACGGCGTGGCGTTTGCGCGCCAATCGCAGCTCGTCAACCCAAGCGCGTAGCAAGCGCCGGCGGATCCGGTCGAAGGCGTCGGCGGTGAGTCCGGGCACGAGCGCGAGAACCGCTTCGGGGTCGAGCCAAGGTGCTTCGAACAAGATGCGCTCGCATTGCTCGCGCTCGGCGCGCTCGGCGCCGTCGGCGCACGGCCGGCAGCGCTCGCCGGACGCGATGGTTCCGCCGCACACGGCGCAGAACGCGCCGCCGGCCGCGCGATGGGCCGCGCGCCGGCGTTCGACCACGGCCCGGAAACGGGCCACCGCATCCGCCGCCGTGTGCGGTTTTCCGGCGACGATCGCGCCCGCAGCCGGACGTGCTGCACGCCGCCCCGCGGCGCCGCGCCCGGTACGAATGGTTCCGATCCGGAAACGCAGCCGCTCCACGTTCGAGACGCCCAACGCGGAAACGCTGCGCACGATGTCGCGCTCGAGAAATGAGAGCTGGTGGCTCCAAGATCCCGACGCCGTCACGACGACGAGCGCGGTGCCTTGGAGCGCTACCGGCTGCGCGGCGCGCGCGACGTCTGCGCCGACGATCTCGCTCCACGCCGCGCGAATCGTCGCCAGCGGATCGCCGGGCGGACCGCCGCTCGGACGCCAGCCGCCGAGGGCCGTGCCGAGTTTGGTCAGCATGCGGTAATCGTCGCCGCGGCGATGCGAAACCGCGTCGACTCGTCGAACCGCGCGGGCAATTCGGTCGTGGTGAGAAAGGCCTGTTCGAAGCTGCCGACGGCGGCGAGAAAACCGCCCGCGCGCTCCGCGTCGAGCTCGGAGAGCACGTCGTCCAGTAACAAGATGGGAGCATCGCCGGCCCGCGCGCGCATGGTTTCGTATTCGGCAACCTTGAGCGCGAGTACCGCCGTCCGTTGTTGTCCTTGCGAACCGAACGCGTCGAGCGGCCGGCCGTCGATGGTCAAACGCAGATCGTCGCGATGCGGGCCCACCAGCGTCGTCTTGCGGCGCAACTCCGTCTCGACGTGCGCGGCGAGCGCGGCCGCCAACGCGTCGCGCGGCCCCTCGCCGGCCGGCGCCACGTTCGGCGCATATGCGATCTCGAGGCGTTCGCGCGCGCCCGGCCAGCGTTCGTAAACGCCGCGCGCCGCCGCGGCGATATCGGCGACGAACGCGGCGCGCGCGCTCATCAGCGCCGCGCCGGGAGCCAGCAACTCATCGTTGTAGGCCAGCAGCAGCGCCCGGTCGGCGCCGATCGCACCGCGCAACAACGCCGCCTTCTGCTGCACGATCTTGCCGTAGCGCGCAAGGTCGCGATAGTACGCCGGCGAGAGCTGGGCGAGCGCGCCGTTGAGAAACGTGCGCCGCAACGCCGGGCCGCCGGAGGCGAGCCCTAAGTCGGCCGGAACGAACGTGACCACCCGCGCCCGGCCGAGAAATCCCGCAAAGCCGACCGCTGAACCGTTGACCTCGAAAGTCTTGCGCGCTCCGCCGCCCGTGCGCTGGATCGAGGCCCGCAAAACAATCGCGCCGGCCGGGATGCGCGCCGCGCCGGCAATTTCCGCCAACTGCATCCCGTCGCGAATCAGCTCCACCTCGCGCCGCGCGCGAAACGATTTGCCGGTCGCGAGCAACGCGATCGCCTCGAGCAGATTGCTTTTCCCTTGCGCGTTCGGTCCGACGAAAACGTTCAACCCCGGCGCCGGGGTGAAATCGAGGGCCGGGTAGTTGCGAAAATCGGCCAGCCGCAGCGCGGTGAGGAGCACGAGCTTGTCCCGAGCTACGTCGCGGGACGCCTATTGGCGCAGCGGCATCAATACGAAGAGTTGCGTACCGAGATCGTTCGCTTCCAGCGGCCGGATTGCGGCCGGGGAGAGCGGGCCGAGGAACTCCAGCACGGTCTGCGGGGAATCCACGTGATTGAGGATCTCGACGAGGTAGCGCGCGTTGAAGGCGATCGTCAGGTCGTCGCCGGTTTGCTCGATTTCGAGTTCTTCGTAGGCATTGCCGGTGACGTCCGACTTGGCCGTGATCATCAGCGTATTGTTGGCAACCTCGAGCTTGACCATCGACGCGCGGTCGCCGGCCACGAGTTCGGCCCGGCGTAGTCCGCCGATCAAACCGCTGGTGTTCACCGTCACCGAGCGGTCGAACTTGGCCGGAATCACTTGCCCGTAGTTGGGGTACTGCCCGTCGACGAGACGCACCACGATGGAGGTAGTTCCGGCCGTGAGCATGAGTTGGTTCGCCTGCGCTCCGAGCGCCGTTGCTTCAAGTATCTCTGCCGTGCCGAGGTTACGGGCGGCTTCGGCCAAGGCGCGTGACGGGACGATGTATTTTGCCGCACCGTCGAAGGGGCGGTCGAGCGTGCCGTGCCACTTCGCGAGGCGATACCCGTCGGTGGCGACGAGCGTGATCGAGGAACCGTCGAGCTCGAGCAACGTGCCCATCAGCACGGCGCCGCGCGCTTCTTCGCTGGACGCGGCAAAGATCGTCGAGTTTACGCCGTCCCGAAACTTTTTGGCGGCGATTGCGAACGACGCGCCTTTCTGCGCGGTCGGCAGCGGCGGATACTCATCGGGCGGGAGAGCGAGAAAGTCGTAGTTCGAGCGTTCGGCCTTGATCGAAGCCCGGGTCGGCGAACCGCTCAGTTCGAGCAACCCGGCGGGCAAATTGCCCAGATAGCCCGAGAACAGCTTCGCCGGCACGGTCACCGCGCCGTTTTCCGAGATGTCGGCCGGAAAGCTTTGCTCGAGCGTCAATTCGAGATCGGTGGCGCGAACCTTGATGCCGGACTCGTCGGCCGTAAGCAGCACGTTCGAGAGAATCGGTACGGTGGTGTGCGCGTTGACAATCTTGCTCGCGGCTCCGACCGCCGAAGCAATGTCTTTCGTACTACACGTAAACTTCACTCGTCCACCGCTCCGCCGCGTCGCCGACGCGTTCGTATATAAGTATAAAAGATAACCGTCGTATCAGTAGGCACGTGCACGGCGTGTATGAATCGGGTAAACACCCGTGATGACGACGGTTGAGCGCCTTTCGGGGTGTGCACGGAAAGCGACCGTCCATCCCCCGATTCCCAGCTCGCCGCGCGCGTTCGCATTATCCACGCCGGATGAGATTGCCTGTGCACGGATCGCCCACAGGCGATCCCGTGGCGGTGCCGCGGAGCCTGTACTGAGCGGAGTCGAAGTGCTGCGCTCCGATCAAAGGAAATGTTGAAAGGGCCCGATGGGCTGTTCCCTCCGGACCCTCGTTCACGCATTTTTGGGTTCGTCGCAAGGCTTCAGTCCGACTGAACTTGAGCGATGAGGGTACGGACGCGGTTACGGAAGGCCTCGTCGGCATCCATGAGGTCAGCGATCTTGTCGCGGGCGTACATTGCGGTCGTGTGATCCTTCTTGCCGAACTCCCGGGCTATTTGCGGCAGCGAAGCACCGGTGAGTTGCCAGGCAATGTACATGGCTACCTGGCGCGGCATCGTGACCCGTTGATCGCGGCGCTGGGCTTCCATCTCCTTGATCGAGATACCGAAGAACTTCGAGACTTTGTCTTTGATTAGCGGAATCGTGACCCGATGCATCGGTGCCGCGGCGACGGCGTTCTTCAGAACTTCGCTGGCGAGTTCAACCGTAAGCGTCGATTTCGTCAGGCTGGCAAACGCAACCACGCGAATGAGCGAGCCTTCGAGCTCGCGGATGTTCGAGGGGATGACCTTGGCAATGAACGCGAGCACGTCGTCGGGAACGGGAACGTTTTCGGTTTCGGCTTTCTTGCGCAGAATCGCTTCCCGCGTTTCAAAATCCGGCGGCTGGATATCGGTGAGCAGACCCCATTCGAACCGCGAGCGCAGGCGTGATTCCAGCGTCTGAATCTCTTTGGGTGGGCGATCGCTCGAGATCACGAGCTGCTTCTGCGCTTCGTGCAACGAGTTGAACGTGTGGAAGAACTCCTCTTGGGTTTGTTCTTTGCCTTCGAGAAACTGGATGTCGTCGATCAGCAGCACGTCCACGTGGCGGTAGCGGTTGCGAAACTCGACGGTCTGATTGTTCTTGATCGCGATGATGAATTCGTTGGTGAACTTCTCGCTCGAAACGTATACGATGTTGGCGCTCGGGTTGCGCGCCAGGACGCGATGGCCGATCGCGTGCATGAGATGCGTCTTACCCAGACCGACGCCACCGTAGAGAAAAAGCGGGTTGTAGGCCATCGCGGGCGCCTCGGCCACGGCTTGAGAGGCGGCGTGGGCGAAGCGGTTGGAATTCCCGACCACGAAGTCGTCGAAGGTGTAGCGCGGGTTGAGATTGCCCACCCGCAGGTCGTCGGCCATCGCGGTGGGGCGGGCCGGGACGGATGTCGGCACGGTTTCGGTGCCGGGGCCGGCGTCGACGACCACGCGCAACGCGATCTCCGCTCCGAGGATGTCGTGAAGGACGGCCGTGATGTCGTTCTTGAGCCGGTTCTCAACCCAGTCGCGGGCAAACGTCGTGTTTACCGCGAGCACGATCTCGCTGGGGGTGAGTTCGACCAAGCGCATCGGCTTGAGCCACATCTCGAAGACCGGCTTGTTGTAGCGGGGCTCCAGTTGCTCCAGTGCCGCCGCCCAGAGATCCGAGGTTTGGGCATCCGCGAGGGAAGTATGCATCCAAAAAACCCGCCGAAAGAAACCGGCCGGCTCGTCGCAAGAACCGGGGAGATGAGGCTGACGGATTGGCAAGGCGAGGGCACCTTCCTGCGGTTTGTTGTCCTCCGATTTCTGCACTTATCCACAGGCCGCCAGCCGGGTTAATATCTCGATAAACCGAGCACTTTCGAGCGTTGTCCGCAACTTTTGCGGACCCCGTTTATGCGGCAGGAACCCTCGCGCTGCAAGGCTTCAAGCGACGCCCCGGCCGGATGTTGTCCACAGCCTTATCCACAATTGTGGACAACGTAGGAACGATTCGCAATCCCGCGTTTTCTCTTGACGGGTCCTAACCCGGCCCGCTACAATACAGTGCTTTTCATTTACCCCCAGTCAGGAGTTGTCTGCCGTGAAGCGGACCTTTCAGCCGCACAACCGCCGGCGCAAACGCGTCCACGGATTCCTCGAGCGCATGAGCACCAAGAACGGCCGTAAGGTCCTCGCGGCGCGGCGCAAAAAGGGCCGCCACCGGCTCTCCGTCTGAGGCCGCGGGCCGACTTCGGCCGGTGCGCCGTTACCAGTCGCTCCGGCGCCGGAGCGATTTTGCGCGGGTCCAGCGTCGCGGAAAGCGCGGGGTTGGGCCCCTTTTCATTGTGCTGAGCGCCGAGGCGCCGGACGTATCGCGGGTCGGCGTCACGGTGTCCAAGACCATTGGCAGCGCGGTCGTGCGCAATCGCCTGCGCCGGCGGGTCAAGGCGATCCTGGACCGCAGCGCGTTCGGCGCGCCGCCGCATCGGGACGTGGTGCTGATCGCCCGTCCCGGGTCGGGGCAGGCGAATTTCGCGGCGGTCGCCGCGGAGCTCGGGCGCCTGCTCTCGTGACGCGGCTCCTGGTTGGGCTCATCGCCGCGTACAAGCGGCTGCTCTCACCCGTGCTTCCGCCGGCCTGCCGCTTCGTCCCGACGTGTTCGGAGTATGCGGCCCAGGCCATCGAGAAACATGGCCCGTTCCGCGGGGTATTTCTGGCGGTTCGGCGCATCGTTCG
>Ga0209415_10004938_pt1 | contig 24221 bp, 23 predicted proteins | sample PeaSoiSIISIP2007_FD_187696 | JGI IMG/M metagenome (GOLD analysis project Ga0209415, IMG submission 187696) | Peat soil microbial communities from Weissenstadt, Germany - SII-SIP-2007 (SPAdes) (version 2) | ecosystem: Environmental > Terrestrial > Soil > Wetlands > Peat | place: Germany... | reverse complement strand
ATCCGCGAGCGCGCCGTGGCCTGGGCCGTCGCCGCCGTGGATGCCGCCACCATCGACTCCATCAACATCTACCAGGCTTCGCGCGTGGCCATGCGGATGGCCGTCGGCCGCCTCATTCCCGCGCCCGATTTTCTCCTCATCGACGCGGTGCCTATCGATGTCGCCTTGCCGCAGCGCCCGCTGATCAAAGGCGATGCGCGCTGCCACGCCATTGCCGCGGCTTCCATTGTGGCCAAGGTCCATCGCGACGCCGTTATGCGCGTCTGGGACCAGGTCTTTCCCGAATACGGGCTGGCCTCGCACAAAGGGTACTCTACGCCCGAACACTGCCTGGCCATCGAGAAGTTCGGTCCCACCCCGCTGCACCGCCTGAGCTTCGAGCCGGTGCGCGCGCATTGCCGCTTCCCCATCGATTACAATCCTCAGATGCAGCTTTTCGATACGGCGGGCGCCGCATGATGCCAACCGAGCCCCAGCCCCCGGCCGAGCCGGAGGCCATCTCCGGACCCATACCGGTCCGCCGGCCCGAGTATCGCTGGTATCAGAAGATGTCCGCGGTCCTGTTCATCACCTTCTGCCTGGAGGTCGGCATCTTCCTGGTGGTCTTCCCCTGGACTCCCTGGTGGGACGGCAACTATTTTTCCAAGCTCGCGCCCCAATTAGAGCGGTACTGGGATGACATGTACTTCCGCGGAGCCATAAGCGGCCTGGGTGTGGTGAACCTGTATATCTCGCTCATGGAGGCGCTGCGTCTGCGCCGATTTGCGAAACACTGATATCGCCCAAGGGTTAGGATAGAAATGAGGAGTCATTTTATGCGCCTCGCCATTCTTGCCTTGTCGATTCCCGTCCTTCACGCAGCTTCGGTGATTCCGGAAGGTAGCCACGTACTGCTGCGCCTGGTAAACTCGGTCAGCACTCGCACCGCGCGCGAGGGCGATCGCGTCTACATGAAGACGGCCACTCCCATCGTGGTCAATGGTGAGTTTGTCGTGCCCGTCGAGAGCTACGTGCAGGCCGTGGTATCGCACGCGCGGCGCAGCGGCCGGGTGAGTGGCCGCGCCGAGCTCGCCATCCGCATCGAGTCGATGACCCTGCCCAGCGGCCAGACCATCCAGATTTCGCCGCAACCGAAATCCGTCGATTCCGAGGGCACCGATCAAAAAGTCGAAACCAGGGAAGGCACGATCCAGCAGGGCGGCAGCAAAGGCGTGGACGCCGAACATGTCGCCATCCTGACGGGCGGCGGCGCGGGCCTCGGCGGCATGGTCGACCGGAGCTGGAAAGGAGCCGGCATTGGCGCCGGCGCCGGAGGAGCCGTGGGATTGGCCTACATCCTCCTCACCCGCGGCCGCGAAGTCGACCTGCATCAAGGCTCCACGCTCGACGTGGTCTTCGAACGCGCCGTAACGATCCAGTAGGCCGCGCCTCTACCCGCACCTCCGTTTTCTCAGGTTTTGATTTTCACCTTCGTTTTCTCCGCGCTTGTCTCCGTTCCTCCGTTTCTCCGCGGTGAAAATGACCCCCTACCCGCACTGAATTTCCGGCGGAACTTCAGGATTCATCAGGGATGCCCCGCCGTCCGCATAAATCACCTGGCCAGTGATCCAGGCCGCATCTGCCGAGCAGAACAACGCCACCACGTTTCCAATGTCTTCGGGAGTCCCCAGCCGCCGCATCGGCGTCCATCCGCGCGCGTGCCAATTGCGAATGAGATCCTGCATTGCCTGGGGCAGTGAGTTCAGCACGCTGTCCTCCGTCCAGCCCGGACTGATCGCGTTGACCGTGATGCCGCGTTCAGCCAGGGCAACCGCGAAATAACGCACCAGCGATTCGAGCGCCGCCTTGGCCGATCCCATCGCCACCCAGGGCTGCAGCCCGCCGGTGCGGCTCCCTTCGGCGTACGTCAGCGCGATGATCCTTCCGCCGCTGGGCATCAGGGCACTCGCCTCGCGAACGCCCACCAGGAACGCCTTGGCCTGCGAGTCGAAGGCCGCGTCCCATTGCTCCAGCGTGATGTCCATGGGCGGATAAAAAAACTTGTCCGCTTCCGGCCGCGCATTGGCCACGAATATATCGAGCTTTCCGAATCGCGACTTCACCTCGCCGAACATGCGCGTAATCTGTGACGGCTGGAGCACATCGGCCTGCACCACAAATCCATCCGACCCGCGCTTCCTCACCTCCGCCAGCGTATCGTTCGCCGCCGCCTCGTTCGTGTAATAGTGGATCCCCACCTGGACGCCCTGGGCGGCCAGCTTCAGCGCGATTCCCCGGCCAATGCCTCGAGAACCTCCGGTAATCAATGCATGCTTCCCGTTGAGTGACAGAGTGCACCTCCTCCAAGCATGATACGACGCGATCCCCCGGATTCGAGTAAACTGTACTGAGTCAGCCATGCCGCTCGCTGCCGGAGACCGCCTGGGACCCTACGAAATCCTCGCCCGTCTTGGCGCAGGAGGCATGGGCGAGGTGTGGAAAGCCCGCGACACGCGCCTCGACCGCGAAGTCGCCATCAAGACTTCCGCCGAACAGTTCACCGATCGATTCGACCGTGAAGCCCGCGCCGTGGCCGCGCTGAATCACCCACACATCTGCCACCTCCACGACGTCGGCCCGAACTATCTGGTGATGGAGTACATCGAAGGCCGGCCGCTCGAAGGCTCGCTGCCGCTGCAAAAAGCCCTGGACTACGCCGCCCAGATCCTCGACGCGCTCGACGCCGCGCACAGCAAGGGCATCACCCACCGCGACCTCAAGCCTGCCAACATCCTGGTCTCCAAACAAGGCATCAAGCTCCTGGATTTCGGCCTCGCCAAACGGTCCGCTCCGCTCCGGGAATCCGACGTCACGCAAGCCCTCACCGAACACGGCCAGATCGTCGGCACCCTGAACTACATTTCGCCCGAACAGTTGCAGGCCAAGGAAGCCGACGCCCGCAGCGACATCTTCTCCTTCGGGCTGGTGCTCTACGAAATGCTCACCGGCCGGCGCGCCTTCGAAGGCCAAACCACCGCCAGCGTGATCGCCGCGATTCTGGAACGGGAACCGCCCTCGGTTGCCGAAGTGGCGCCGCCTGCTATCGACCGGGTCCTGCGCCGTTGCCTCGCCAAGGATCCGGACCAGCGCTGGCAATCGGCGCGCGATCTGCGAGCGGCCTTGGAGCTGGCCGGACAGCCGCAAGCTCCAGCCGCTGCCGCACGTTCGCCGCACCTGCGGCGCGTGCTGGCCCTGGCCCTGGCATTGGCTCTCGCCTCGGCCGGCGCACTCTGGTTGCTGTTGTTGCGCCAGCAGCCAGCCGAAGAGCGCATGCTGCAATTCCAGATCGAAGCCCCGCCGGGAGCGGAGTTCATTCTCGGGGTGGGCGGCGGCAGCGCGATCTCGCCCGACGGCACCATGGTCGCGTTCGTGGCCACCGCGGGCATTCCCAAAATCTGGCTCCGTCATCTCGACTCGCTCACCGCCCGCGATTTGCCCGGCACCGAGGGCGGTCAGTATCCATTCTGGTCGCCCGACAGTCGCTCCCTCGGCTTCTTCGCCAACGGCAAGCTGAAGCGGCTCGATATCGCCGGAGGCCCAGTGATCACCCTCGCCGATGTACCTTCTAACCGCGGCGGAACGTGGAACGAAGAGGGAATCATCCTGTACGCTCCCGCGGTCATTGGCGGGATCTTTCGCGTACCCGCCTCCGGGGGCGCCGCCGTTCCCATCCGCACTCTGGAGGCGCGTCCGGGCACGAGCCCCCGATGGCCGGAATTCCTGCCTGGGAGCCATCAATTCCTCTATTTCGATCTGGGCGATTCGCAGACCTCGGGTGTCTACCTCAGCTCTCTGGACCGGCCCAGCGAGCGTCTGCGATTGGTGGCCAGCCCCGCCGCAGCGCATTATGTGCCACCGCGCGGCAAATATCCCGGCTATCTGCTCTGGCTCCGGCAAGCCACGCCCACTGTGCAGGTGTTCGATCCTGCTCGGGGACAACTCTCCGGTGAGGCTGTGCCCGTGCCAGGCATGGGCGCGGTCACCATGCTCTCACGGAATAACTACCAGGGTTTGTCGGTATCGGGGGACGGCGCGATTCTCTTCCAGAACGGGCGCGATCTGTTTCAGATGGCATGGCTCAACCGGGAAGGCAAGGTGCTGGGCGTCGCGGACCCATCCGGCCAGGTGGATCAGTACAACACGGTGCGCATCGCGCCCGACGGCCGGCGCGCCGCAGTGTCGATCGCGGACTTCTCGGGCAGCTACGACATCTGGACCATCGATCTTGCTCGCGGCGTCAAAACGCGCGTCACCACGGGTGGCCGCGGGCTCACCATGATTTGGTCGCCCGACAGCTCCAAAGTGATCCATTACTCGGTCAACGGGACTGCGCTGTTTGAAACCTCCGCCACCGGCGCGGGCCCGGATGACGTACTCTATCAGTCGTCACGGCCGGTCTATGCGGATGACTTTTCTCCAGGCAGCCGTTATCTGGTCTTTGAGGAGTTGAGCCCAGATTACCGCTACACCCTCTGGCTTCTTTCCTTGGAGCCAGGCGATCGCAAGCCGGTCCCTTATCTTCGGACTTCATCCAACCAATCCAATGCGCAGGTCTCACCTGATGGCAAATGGCTGGCCTACACGTCGGATGAGTCGGGCCAGCAGCAAGTCTACGTCAACAGCTTCCCCGTTGCCGGCGAAGCCCGCTGGCAGGTGTCGAATGGTGGGGGAAATTATTCGCGCTGGCGCCGCGACGGAAAAGAGTTGTTCTATCGCGCGCCGGACGGAAGATTGATGGCCGCGTCGGTCCGCGCTGGCGCCCAGGGCCTGGAATTCGGCATTCCGGCCGCTCTTTTCCGCACCGTCGAGCCGCTGGGACCGCACGTCTATCCCTATGACGTCGCCCCCGACAATCAGCGCATCCTCGCCCTGGTACCCGCCAGCGAGCACACCACGCCCCTCACCGTACTCATGAACTGGCAGGCGAAGCTGAAGCGGTAGCGCCCGGCGGTCTTGCCGCCGGCCACTCAAGCCACAATAGTTCCCTGATGGTAAACGGTCTTCCAGCCTTCAGCCGAACGCTGCCAGATCGTCGACCGGCGCGTCTTGCGTTCCTCGTCTTGAATCAGCGTATAAGTCAGCAGGTAGACATCCTCGGCCAACTCTCGGCAATGGAAGCCCATGGTCTCCCATGCGTCAGTGTAGGGACCTGCGTAGCGCTTTTCCAGCTCGTCCAGCACGAATTCCCTGCTGTAACGCCGGCCGGAAGCCCCTACCTCCCAGAAGTCACTCACCGTCATGTTCTCGAGATCCGCTCTCGTCGTGCCCAGCTCCGGCCGATGGAAAATCGGTTCGCGGCGAACCAGCTCATCGAGCACACCGAGCAGCGAAGGATCGGTGGGCAAAACGGGTTCCGTGTCGGGAGTCATTACGACATCATAAAGCCCTGGCAAACGTCCGTGAGGTGTGATCCACTGGGGCAATCATGAGACTGCCACTCATCTTATGGGCGCTCGGAGCGATGCTCGTGTCGTCCGCCGCGGCGCAGACATCGGAAACATGGAAGCTGGTGTGGTCCGACGAGTTCGATAAGGACGGGAGGCCCGATCCGGGAAAGTGGACGTTCGAAACCGGCTTCGTGCGCAATCAGGAGCTGCAATGGTATCAGCCCGAGAATGCCTGGTGCGAGAAGGGGCTGCTGATTATCGAAGCGCGGCGAGAGCGCAAGAAGAACCCGAACTTCCAAGCGGGCAGCCAAAGTTATAGGACCAACCTGGAGTATGCCGAATACACGTCGGCCTGTCTGATCACGAAAGGAATCGCGAGTTGGCGCTACGGAAGGTTCGAAATGCGCGCCCGCATCGATACTCGGCCGGGGCTGTGGCCCGCGTTCTGGTCGCTGGGGGTCGAAGGACGTTGGCCCAACAACGGTGAGATCGACATCATGGAATACTATCGCGGTACTCTGCTGGCGAACCTGATCTGGGCGGGGCAGCCGCGCACGACCTCGTTCACGAAGCGCAAGCCGATCGCATCGTTCCCCGATCCGGAATGGTCCAGCAAGTTCCACGTCTGGCGCATGGATTGGGACGAGAATCGGGCCGTGATCAGCGTGGACGGCGAGGTGCTTAACGACTCCGACTTGAATGACGCGGCCAATCCGGACGGCAAGAACGGCTTCCGGCAGGCGCACTCGATCCTGTTGAACCTGGCAGTCGGCGGGACCGCCGGCGGCGACCCGTCCGCCACCGAATTTCCGGCGCGGTTCGAAGTCGACTACGTGCGGATTTATCAGAAGCAGTAAGGCGAGCTCAGCCGCTCCGCCAGGCCGGCGGAAACCTCGAAAAACTTTTCTTTTGTGCAAACCAACCATCGCTTCCGCCAGTCTAACCAGCAGAGTTCGAACATGTGGATCTGGAACTTCGCGGAGCAGCTCGCCCAGGATATTCGCTATGCCTTACGGATGATCGCCACGAACCGGCTGTTCACCGCCATGGCCGTACTTTCGCTCGCGCTGGGTATCGGCGCGAACACCGCCATCTATAGCTTCATGGATGCGATTCTCCTGCGCGCGCTGCCAGTCGAGCGACCGGAGGAACTGGTGGTCTTGAACTGGCGCGCGAAAGGCAACCCGCCGGTGATTCACGGCCAGAACGGAAGCCGGTTCGGGGATCGCAAGACCGGTATCGTCACCAGCCCCAACTACCCGTTCGCCGCCTACGAAGCGCTTCGCGCGAAGCCCGACCAATTGGCCACTCTGTTCGCCTACGCTAACGCGTGGCAAGTCAATCTCATCGCTCGGGGACAAGCGGAAGTCGCCTCCGGCCTCTTCGTATCGGGCGGGTTTTACAGCGGTCTCGGCGTGGCGCCCGCCGCCGGACGTCTGATTCTCGACGAGGATGACCGCGCCGGCGCCGCTCCCGTGGCCGTGATCGGCTACCGATACTGGCAACGGCGCTTCGCGGCCAATCCGGATGCAGTCGGACAGGCGATCGTCATCAACAACGTGCCGTTCACCATCGTCGGTGTCTCGGCGCCCGGATTTTTCGGCGTGGACGCGGGAAACGATCCACCGGTTTTCATGCCTCTGCACGCCGTTCCGTTATTGGCCCAGCACCCCGCCGACGAGGAGCGGAGAAGGTTCTTCGACAAGAACTTCTATTGGGTGGAAATGATGGGCCGCCTGCGGCCCGGGGTTGCGATCGGACAGGCCGAGGCCGCGCTGGCCACCGGGATTGTCTTCGGACTCGCTCCCGCCATTCAGGCCACCCGGGTCGATCTCACCCCGGCTCTGAAGGAGACCAGGGCCAGCGCGCCCCGTGGGCGGTTCCCGCACCAGGGCCTCCGTCTGGGAGGGAATCAGCTCCTGGTGGTCGCCCAGATTGCCATCTCTTTGTTGCTGGTGATCGCGGCCGGCCTCTTCGTGCACACGGTTTCCAATCTCCACTCCGTGGAGCTCGGCTTCAATCGCGAGAAGGTTCTCATCTTCAGCCTGAACGCCAGGCAGGCCGGGTACAAGGACGCCGCGCTGGCCCGCATTTACGCCGGCTTACGCGACCGCTTCCGCGCCATTCCAGGCGTGCGCAGCGCCGGCATCTCGAACTTCCCATTGGTCAGCCATTACGTGGACACTGAATATGTCCTCATTCCCGGTGCGCCGGCGCCGGCCGGCAGGCCTCCCCAAACCAGCCTGCTGGATGTCGATCCTTTTCTTCTCTCGACCATGCAGATTCCGATCCTGTTGGGCCGAGGGATCGAGGAACGCGACATGGTGTCTGGCCGCGTCGCGGTAGTCAACGAGAAGTTTGCAACCACGTTCTTCGGAAAAGAGAACCCGATTGGCCGCACCATCGGAATTGGCGCTCCCAAAACGCCGCCCGACATCGAAATCGTCGGCATCGCCCGGAACGCCCACTACAATTCGCTCCAGGAGGATATCCCGCCGGTGGCTTACCTCCCTTACACCCGGAATCTCGGCGGCTTGGGCGGAGTGTTCTTCGAGCTCCGGACCGCCGGCGATCCACTCGCGCTGGTGGGCGCGGTCCGCCAAATCGTCGCCGAGACCGACAGCCGCGTTCCCCTCGCCGGCATCAACACGGAGGCGCGCCAGATCGATCAGACCATCAGCCAGGAGCGCACCTTCGCCAATCTCTGTACGTGCTTCGCGGTCCTGGCCCTCCTGATCGCATGCGTGGGCCTCTACGGTGCCATGGCCTATGCGGTGGCGCGGCGCACGGGCGAAATCGGCATCCGCATGGCGCTCGGCGCCGAACGGCGGAACATAGTCTGGATTGTGCTGCGCGAAGTCTTGACGCTGACCGCCGCGGGGCTGGTCATCGGACTTGCGGCAGCCTGGGCAAGCACTCACTTCATTGCGTCGTTCCTGTTCGGCACCAAGCCCAACGATCCGCTCGCCATTTCGCTTTCCATCGCGATCCTCGCGGCCGCTGGTCTCGCGGCCGGCTACGCCCCAGCCTGGCGAGCATCGCGGATCGATCCCATGACGGCGCTGCGGCACGAGTAGCGCCATGCGAGGGCTCGGGTCGATTCCAATTTCAGAGTCCATTGCAGTTGGATGTCAAATCAAATTCAAATCGTCCCGGGAGGTTCGTCCGATCGATGATGGCGCGATCCAACCGTTGCGAAAGGATTCTGGTGGACAGGGACATTGTCACCGCGTTGCCGACCAGGCTGCCTCTGCCCAGCCTCATGGCGCCGTGGTTCGGGCCGGCTCCCGGCGGCGACGGTTCGCTGATCTCCTCCGGTGATTGATCCCGAGACAGCTTGATCTTGGGTCGGACGCCTTCGCGTCAACGTCGAATCGGTCGGAGCCAACCCAACCTGGCCCCGCGGATATTTGAAACTCCTGAATCCGCCAGGCTACAGCGATCAGCATTTTCAGCGTTACGTTCCGCTCACTGGCCCCACCCTTGCGGGCTCCGAACGAAACCGGGGCTATTGGCCTTGTTGGGGCTGATCGAAGCGACCTCGAATTCCAGCCGGACCGCGGCCTGCGATTGGGCCTGGATCATAACTGGCCGGCGCCGGCGCCGAAATCCTCGGTCACTTCGCCTAACTCCACGTTGGTCAACGTGACAATAGCCCCCGGAGCCACCATCACTTCCGGGCTGGCGCCTGACGGCCGCGGGCTCGCTTCTACCGAGTTCTCCTGCTGTGGGCTGGCCGTCTCCAGATAGCGAAATCTCGCTCCCCGCCACTTCACTTCAACCTTCTGCGCAACCGCCGAGCGGTTCAGCAGAATGAGCGTCCTCTCGCCACCCGCGCCGCTGAACGCCGTCGCCAGCACGTGCGTGTTCGAGCTCGCCGCCTTCACCCGCTGCATACCTGCGCGCACCCGGCGCGTGTAGGCCCCGAAGACCCGCAACTGGTGACTGGACGCCACCGGCTTCAGCCCATGCTCCGCGTCGGGCACCAGCAGTGTCCTGGTCCATCCGTAAGACGGCTGTACCACGTTGAGCAGGGTCCAGCAATACATCACACCGCACGCGTCCAACTGAGTCAGTACCTTGTGGTAGAGCTGCCCCATCGCCAGCGCTACGCGGTAAGCGCGCGTTTGAAACTCCGGGTTGTTGACGCACAGCTCCACGGCAAAAAACGGCTTGTCCCCGGTGGCTTCCCGCAACTGGGCCAGGCGCGCGTCGAAGCCGTCCGGATCGTAAAAATAGTTTTGATAATCGTAGAGGTTCGAGGCGGCGTAATCGATGGTCTTCCACACCGCCGGCTCTTGCCGGAACGCTTTACCGGCCGCAGTGCCGGCGGTGGAGACCGAGGCGTTGTGCATGTGGATCCGGGTGGCCCCGAACCCGGCCGTGTCCAGCCCCCGGCGCAGCGCCAGTGCCATCTTCCGCCAGTTCTCCGGCGATTGCGTCACTTCGTTCTGAATACCCACGATCTCCGGGGCGTGCCCGATCTTATCTCGCGAAACCTGGCAATACCGCACCATGGCGTTCACATAGGCGTCAATCTCGGGGGCGTCCGTCAGTTTGCCCGCGGCATCGCGCGTCCTGGCCCACGGCGGCAGTTCCCAGAACTCGAAGATCACCTTTCCACCCAGGCGCCGTACCCGACGCATGTATTCGAAATCGCTGGTCTCGCAGTTCGGAAAGTTGTCGCCGTAGTAGTGCGGCGAGGCATCCTCCCGCCGGTCCCAGTTGGTCATCTCCGGGTTCAGGACAGCGCCGGTGGGATACTCGCGATGCAGCAGCAGGTTATACTCCGCGAGAATCCGCCACCAATCCCGGGCGCCCTGCGGGCTCAATTCCGCGAAGGCGGGAGGGGTCGCGGTGCCGCCCCAACCGATCATCTCCTGGAACCGCACCGCGTCGTCTACGTCTACTGTCGCCGCTTCCACTGCCGGCGGAAGCAGCCTTCCGCGCACCAGTCCGTCCCCACCCGCAAAGGCCAGTTGGTGCCGGTTCACATCCACAGCCGCGCGCGAAGCGAGCGCCTCTTTCCCGTTCAACAGCACCCGCACCGTCAACCGGTAGTCGGCCACCACCGTGATGGCTTTCAGGTCGCCGCCATACTCGATTCGGGACTCCTCCCACAGGCCCTCCGGATGGCGGCCCGGGCGCGCTTCGACCGGGGGCACCTTGCGCAGCCCCGGCGAGTCGTAATACCGCACCGCCAGCCGCACCTTGCCGCCGCCCGCTTCCACGGTGAAGCCTCCGGACGGACCGGTGAAAATCCATCGCAACTGCGAATTCCCGCCGCTCCAGTTGTCGATCTCCAGGGTCCGCTCAAACAGCGCGGGCAGCCATTCGGTGAAGTACTTTCGCGGCGGGCCGGGCACGTTCCACTTGGTCCGTGGCGAGGGCGCGCCGGGAAACTCGAAACCTTCGCCGCCGGCCGAAGATCCTTTCCATGGCGGTAGATCCACCCTGGCTGCATTCGCCGGATCGCTGCGCTCCTGCGCCGCCGCCAGTGCCGTTGCCGAGAGCATCGCCCCGGAAAACGTCCGCCGCGAAACCTTCTTCATGGAACCTCCTGCCGCGTTCGTCCGCGATTGCAATGTTAACACCGCTTGACACGCGATCCCGCGGGCACAAGAATCGTGAAAGGACGGCGATTCCATGGGGCAAGCCGCGGAGACCGTGCAGTTGAAGCAGGATACGTTGCTGGCCTATGCGGAGCACATTCGCGAGGCCGAAGCTGCGATGGAGCGGACGTTGCGCGCGGACGACCCGTTTCTATGGTCGGACGGCTGTGCCGAACGGACCCGGCAAGCCGGCAGCGGACTCACAATCGCGGAACTCTGGTCGGGCAAGCGGCCCATCAAAGTGCCGGATGGCCTGATCCATGACTGGATCGGCGCCACGCGGATCGGCGGCACGACGATTGAAAAGGCCCTGGCGCTCGTCCAGGACTACGACAACCACAAGAACGTCTATAAGCCCGAGGTGATCGACTCGAAGCTCATCAGCCGCCACGGCGACGATTTTCAAATCTACCTGCGGCTTCTGAAAAAGAAAATCATCACGGTGGTCCTGGACACCGATCATGACGTCCATTATTCCCGCGTGGATTCCACCCGCGCGTGTTGCCGCTCCTCGACGACGCGGATCGCCGAAGTCGAAGATGCCGGAAAACCGACGGAGAGAGCACGGCCGCCCGACACCGGTTACGGCTTCTTGTGGCGTCTGAATTCCTACTGGCGGTTCCTGGAGCGAGACGGCTCGGTATATGTCGAATGCCGGGCCATTTCGCTGACGCGCAATGTGCCGAAGGGACTGGGGTGGATGATCGAACCCATCGTCGAGAAGCTCCCAAGGGAATCGCTGAGGGCCACTCTGGAGGCAACGCGCCGGGCGCTTTCCTCGAATCCAGGGTAGACACCCATCGGTAGTGCGTGCGGGAACTTCACACCGGCCGTTAGGGCCGTTACAGCTCCGTGACAATCGGGAAGAGCTCTGCGCGGCCGGCTTCCTCCAGGTGGAGAAAACGCGGATCGAGCAGCCGCCCGGTGTCCACATTGCCCATGGCCGAAAGGATATTTTCCTTGAGGTGTGGATACTCGCGCTCCAGCTCCTCGAACACGCCGCGGAGCGAGCGCCGTACGGTTCCGGTACGCTGCGAGCAGCCGCATGGCACCACCGGTACGCCGATGGCTTCGGCATAGGCGCGGGTGATGTCCTCGGTGACGAACACCAGCGGCCGGATGAGCCGGTATTCGCGATCGCGCGAATAGGTGACCGGCGGAAGCGCGCTCAGCCTGCCGGTGAACATGGTGTTGCGCAGGAGCGCCTCGCAGAAATCGTCGGCGGTGTGGCCGAAGGCGATGACGTTGGCGCCCAGCGAGTGCGCGATCTCGTAAACGGCGCGCCGGCGGTAGCGGCTGCACAGGTCGCAGCCGTGCTCCGGTTGGTCTTCGAGCAGGCGCAGTGAGGGCTGGTCTCGGAAGTAGGTCCAGGCCACGCCGCGTTGCTTGAGGTATTCGCCGAGCGGCTCGATGGGCCGCAGGAACTTACCCTGTTCGACGGTGAAGGCGCACACGGAAAACTCGATGGGCGCGCGTTTTTGGAGCAGCAGCAGCGCTTCGAGCAGCGTGGACGAATCCTTGCCGCCCGAGAGCGCCACGGCCACGCGGTCGCCGTCGCGTATCATTCTGAAGCGGTGTATCGCCTCGCCGACCTTGCGGAGCAGTGTTTTTTCGAGATCCACTGATTTGATTATAAGGGTAGGACAGACGATCGCCTTTTGTCGTCTGTCATTGCCTGCGGGTGATCTCAACTCCGGAGGTACTTATTGAAGAAGTCGAGCGTGCGCTGCCAGGCGAGCTTGGCGGCCTTTTCGTCGTAGCGGGGCGTTGTATCGTTGTGGAAGTCGTGATTCGCGCCTTCGTACACGTACCCGGTCGAGGTCACGTGGTTGGCCTTGAGCGCTTCCTCCCAGGCGGGCCATCCGCCGGTGATGCGCGTGTCGAGGGATGCGTAGTGCAGCAGGAGGGCCGCCTTGATTTTGGCGGCATCCGCGGCCGGGGGCTGTGCGCCGTAGAAGGGAACCGCCGCGGAAAGATCGGCGCCCATCCGCACCGCCAGGGTGTTGGCAATGCCGCCGCCGAAACAGAAACCGACTACGCCGATTTTGCCCGTGCAGTCCGGCCGCGCTTTCAGCCAGCGCGCGGCGGCGATGAAATCTTCGGTCATCTTCGGCTTGTCCACCTTGGCAAATGCCGCCCCGCCCTTCTCGTCGTCGCCGGGGTAACCGCCGACGCTGGTCAGACCATCGGGCGCAAATGCGATGAATCTCTCGGCGCCCAGGCGCCGCGCCACGTCCTCTATATAAGGATTCAAACCACGATTCTCGTGCACCACCAGCACTCCCGGCAGCTTGCCTCCGGCGTTGGCGGGACGCACCAGGTAGCCTTTGATGTTCTCGTTGCCCTGCGGTGAAGGGACGGTGACGTACTCGGTCTTGATCCGGCTGTCGTCTTTGGCCACTTGCTGCGCCCAGGCGTAATTGGGGCGGAGACTCTCAAAGATCGCGGCGGCGGTCAGGCCGCCCACGGCGAATTTCTTGGCGCCGTCCAGGAATGCGCGGCGGTCGATATCGCCGTGGACGTAGCGGTCAAAAAGGTTCAGCAGCTCTTGCGGAAAATCGGATGCGTTCTTTCGTTCCATGCTAAGTGATCCCCCTCGGGTCATTTCTTGTAGACTATCACCAGCGACTCCTGTCTGCGTGAGGGGGGAGGCGAGGGAATGGCACACCTTTCACTAAAAGTAAACGGCAAGGCTCATGCGGTCGACGTGGACCCGGAGTGTCCCCTGCTTTATGTCCTGCGCGACGACGCCGGCCTGAACAATCCGCGGTTCGGCTGTGGGCTGGGACAATGCGGCGCCTGCACCGTGCTGGTCAACGGGCTTCCCACGCGGTCGTGCGTGCTGCCCGTTTCGCGGGCGGCGGGGAAGGACATCGTCACGCTGGAAGGACTCGGCACACCGGAGAATCCGCACCCCGTGCAGAAGGCCTTCATTGAAGAGCAGGCATTCCAATGCGGGTACTGCCTGAATGGATGGGTGCTGGCGGCGAAGGCCCTGCTGGACAAGCATCCGCACCCCACTGACGAACAGATGAAAGGCGCGTTCGAGGGGCTGGTCTGCCGATGCGGCAGCCACGTGCAGATTGCGGCCGCCGTACGTCGCGCGGCCGGAATGAAGAGGAGCGCATAGCCATGACACACACTTCGCGAAGAGCGTTCTTCAAAGCGAGCGGCGGACTGCTGATCGGGTTCAGCCTGTCCGACTCCGGAATCCTTCCCCGCTTGGTCGCCGCCGATACCGTGGTCACTCCGGCGCCTGGCCGTCTGGATGCATGGATGCGCATCGGAAAGGACGAGAGCATCCGCGTCTTCACCGGCAAGGTGGACATCGGGATGGGCGTCCAGACGGCGCTCATTCAGGTGGTGGCCGAGGAACTGGACGTCGCGCCCGGGCGCGTTCAACTAACCATGGGAGATACGGCGGCCACACCCGACCAGGGCGGAGTGGGCGGCAGCACGTCGATCTCGGCGGGCGCCAAGCCGCTGCGCAATGCCGCGGCCACCGCGCGGTACCTGCTGCTGCAGATGGCTTCCGACAAGCTCGGCACGCCGAACGAGCAGCTACAGGTGAAAAACGGAATCGTCAGCGCGAGCCACGACGCGTCGAAGAGCGTATCGTACGGCGCGCTGGCCGGCGGGTACGGAATGACCGAGGCTCTGCGCGTCTCGGGCGGCGGTTTCGCCCTGAATGTGGAAGGCAAAGGGAAGCCCAAGGAACCGGCGAGCTACACGGTGGTGGGCCAGTCGTTGCCGCGCGTCGATCTGCCGCCGAAAATCCTGGGGCGCGCGACGTAGTCCACGGACGTGCGGATTCCGGGAATGCTGCACGGCCGCGTGATCCGCCCGGCGGGCGCCGGTGCGAAGCTCGCCGGTGTCGACGAGAGCTCCGTCAAAGCCATCCCCGGATACGTGAAGACCGTGGTCCAGCGAAATTTCGTGGGAGTGGTGGCGGAAAGCGAGTGGGCCGCCGTCCGGGCCGCGAAGGAACTGAAAGTGAACTGGGGCAGGCCGGCGGCCTCGTTTCCCGAGGATGTTTATGCTCACATGCGGTCGGCGAAGCCCAGGGTAACGCGCGAGTTCGTGCGGCAGGGAGACGCGGCGGCCACGCTTGCGAGCGCCGCAAAGAAAGTGGAAGCCAGCTACGAGTGGCCCTTCCAGGCGCACGCCACCATGGGGCCGGGATGTGCGGTGGTGGATTTTCACGCGGACGGCGTGACCACGGTTTGGACCGGCTCGCAGAAACCTCACGCGCTGCAAAAGGGGCTGGCGCAGATGCTGGGGGTGCCCGACGACCGGGTGCACGTGGTATGGGTGGAGGCCGCCGGCTCCTACGGCCGCGCCGGCGACGAAGACGTGGCTGCGGACGCCGCGCTGCTTTCCCAGGCGGTGGGCAAGCCCGTGCGCGTGCAGTGGTCGCGCGCGGATATGACGGCGTGGGGCGGCAAAGGGCCGGCGGCGATCGTCGACCTGGCGGCGGCGCTGGACGCTCAGGGCGGTGTGACCGCGATCGAGATGACGTCGCGCGTCTTCTCCGGCACCGAGATCATTCCGCAGGCAAACACCGCAGGCAATCTTCTGGCCGCGCAGTTGATTGGCATGCCCAACACCAACGGCGGCGACGAGTTCGTCCAGTGGGCCGGCAGCACCTATCCCTACGCGATTCGCAACGTGCACGCGGTGGGGCACATCATCGCGCCGTTGTATGTTTCGGAGTCGCCCATGCGCACCACTCACCTGCGCGATCCCAATGGCCCGGCGGGAACGTTCGCATCCGAATCGTTCATGGATGAGCTGGCGGCGGCAGCGGCAGCCGACCCGATCGAGTTCCGGCTGCGTCACACCGAAGATGCCCGGGCGAAGGCGGTGCTGATGGCGGCCGCGGAGCGGGCCAAGTGGGAGCATCGGCCGTCTCCGAAACGCGGCGGCGGAGCCGTGGTCAGCGGGCGCGGAGTGGCGCTTTCCCTGCGCGGTGGAACGTATGTCGCGACCATCGCGGAGGTCGAAGTCGATCGGCCGAGCGGCGCGGTGCGCGTGAAGCGGCTGGTGTGCGCCCACGATTGCGGCCTGATCGTCAATCCCGACGCGTTGCGCGGGACCATCCAGGCAAACCTGGTTCAGTCGCTCGGGCGCGCGCTCAAGGAAGAAGTGACCTTCGACCAAACCCATGTGACCAGCGTGGACTGGAACACCTATCCCGTGGCGCGCTGGTCCGACATTCCGCAAGTGGAGGTGGTGCTGTTGAACCATCCGGAGATCGCGCCGAGCGGGGCCGGGGAACCGTCGTCGCGCCCCACCGCGGCGGCCATCAACAACGCGATTTTCGATGCCACGGGCGCGCGCGTCCGGCGGGCTCCGTTGACGGCGGCGAGGGTCAAGGCGGCGCTGGGGTAGGAGCGGATGAGTGGGGAAAGGGCTGATGCGCGCGCGTGCTACCATCGGCCAGGAGGAGCAACACCTTGGATCGCTTCCCCATGGGGCTCAACACCTACTGCCTCCGCGCCATGCGGTGGCATGACCTCAAGCTGCTGGATTACACCGCTGGGCTGAAGCTGGATGCCGTCTTCCTGCAGGATTCGATCGACCCCGGCGTCAACGATCCGGCCCATTGGAAAGAGGTCAAGGAGTACGCGGCGCGCCTTGGCCTGCATCTGGAAACCGGCACGGGCGCCTCGCTGCCGCACACGCCCGACCGCTTCGACGCCTCGGTGAAATTGCTGCGCGACGCCATCCGCCGCGCCGCGGGCATGGGCTCTCCGCTGGTGCGCACGCTGGTGGCGAGCGACCGCCAGAGCCTGCCGCCCGGGCCCGCCGAGAAACACATCGAGACCATGATCAAGCTGCTTCGCACGCTGCGTTCGGAAGCCATGGACGCCGGCGTGAAGTTCGCTATCGAGAACCACAAGGACCTGTTCTGCAGGCAGACGCGCCAGCTCATCGATGGCGCGGGCAAAGAGTTCGTGGGCTCCTACCTGGATACCGGCAATCCGGTTTTCGTGATGGAGGACCCGCTCCAGACCGTGGAGACGCTCGGTCCCGTGGCCGTCACTTTGCACCTGCGCGACTCGGTAGTGTACGAGACGCGCACGGGCGTGGCGGTGCAGTGGGTGCCGCTGGGCGAGGGCGTGGTGGATTTTCGCCGGATCATTGCGCTCGCCAAAGAGATCTGCCCGCCGCTCTACGTCTATATCAAGCCCATCACCGGCCGGCCGCCGCAGAACCTGGCGATCCTGGAGCCCGAGTTCTGGAAGATCTGGCCGGACGCCCGCGCCTCCGACGTGGCCCGCTTCCTGGCCCTGGCGAAGAGCGGACATCCCTACGAGCGCGACATGGTGGTGGAGGACGTGGCCGGCCGGTCGAATATCGAGACATTTGCCGCCGCCCTGCAATTCCAGCAGCGCGACCACATGGAGCGCAGCGTGGAGTATGGGAAGAAGGTTCTCGACCTCGGGGTGAAGTGGCGGTAACGGTAACGCCGGCGGTCTTGCCGCCGGCCGGCCGTGGTAACGCCGGCGGTCTTGCCCGCCGGTCAGCCGTGGTAGCCTGTGATACGTGACACCCAATCGACGTGAGATCCTGGCCGCTCTCATGACAGCCGGTGCGGCCAAGCTGGCGCGCGCCGCGGACGACAGCATCGCCATTCCCGGCAAGCGCCCCATGATCCTCCACAACGATCGCCCGGAGGATCTGGAAACGCCCGTCCGCTATTTCGATTCCTGGTTGACACCCGTCGACGCCTTCTTCGTGCGGCAGCACATACCGCGGCCCGCGCCCATCGATCCGGCAGCTTACCGTCTTACGGTGAACGGCATGGTGTCGAAGCCGCTCCAGTTGACGCTGGCCGATCTGCAGAAACTGCCGCAGGCCACGGTGCCGGCCACCATCGAGTGCACGGGCAACGGGCGAGGGTTCTACACTCCGAAGGTGCCCGGCATCCAGTGGGGCCGCGGTGCGATCGGCAACGCCGAGTGGGCCGGCCCGCGTATCGCGGATATTCTGAAGGCGGCAGGCGCGTCTTCGTCGCCAGCCTTCCTGGAGACCGATGGCGCGGATACGGGCGTGGCGAAGACCCCGGATTTCGTGCGTTCGCTTCCCATGAAGAAGGCCATGCACCCGGCCACCATCCTGGCATTGAAGATGAACGGGCAGGCGATTCCCGACATCCACGGATTCCCGGCGCGGCTGATCGTGCCCGGGTGGGACGGCACGAGCTCGGTGAAGTGGGTGGTGCGGATTTCGGCGGCGGCCGAAGCGAATAAGGGATTTTTCATGAACCCGGGGTACCGGTATCCGAAATACGCCATACCACCAGGGTCGCCGGCCAAGCCCGCGGAACTCGAAGTCATCGAGGGCATGCCGGTGAAGTCCTCGATTACGGCGCCCGAGGACCAGGGCAAGCTGGCGCTGGGCAGTATCGCCATCCGCGGCTTTGCGTGGGCGGGGGAGGAAGCCATCGAGCGCGTGGAAGTGTCCACGGACGGCGGTAGCCGTTGGCGGGACGCGCAACTGTCGGCGCCCAAGCTGCCGTTCGCATGGCGCCTGTGGCTCCTGGACTGGCGGCCGGCGGATCCGGGCTATTACACGATTCTGTCGCGTGCGACCGATTCGAAGGGACGGGTGCAGCCGATCGTCGCGCCGTGGAACCCGTCGGGATACCTGTGGAATGCGATTGATCGCGTAGGCGTGACCGTGGAGAAGGCGTGATGACGGGGAGACTGTTGTGGCTGGCAGGAGTGGCGGCGGGCGCCGCGCTGGGCGCCGACCCGGCGGCGGTGGCGCGCGGGCAGAAGGAGGAGGCGCGCAGTTGCATTCCGTGCCACAGCCTACGGCTGATTCACTCGCAACGGCTCAGCAGGGCGGCGTGGAACAAGGAGCTCGACAAGATGGCCGGCTGGGGCACCGCGATCGTGGATCGCGACGCGCTGCTGGAGTACCTGGAGGTCAACTTCGGGGACGATAAGGCGCCGCCCGCGCCCGTGATGTCGCAGGATGGCGTGAAGAAGTAGTTCGCGAGGCGAAGAAGTTCTGACTGGAGGATAGGTGACCCTGATGTGGATGGTTTCCTATTCCGCCCGAATGCTCCCAAAGGACCTGGGGAGAGCCGCCGCATCGATGCGTGCCAGCGGGTTGTGCGGAGAAGTGGGACAGGCGCTTTTCGCCTGCCAACCCCTGGCTTTCAAGTAGCCGCACCAGGGCGCGAACCCACCTTATTGCTCCACCGGATACCCCTGGTCGATCCAGTCGGTCTTGAAATTGGTGGCGGAGTACATCGCCTTCACGCGGGTGAAGCCCATCTGCTTCAGCAGATCGATCGCGGGCTTGATATTGGGGCACCTGTCCCACGGGCAGCATCCGCAGTAGATCACCAGCTCGCGATCCCGCGGGAGTTTTCCGGCAGCCGTTTTGAGAGCTTCCAGCCCCTCGCTTTTCGACCCCGGGCCCGCGTACAACGCTCCGGGGATGTGCTTGCTGCGGTAGAGAACATTGGGGCCGACCTGAAAAATGACCGGCTTCGCCTGGCCGGAGGCGAGCCTTGCCGCCAGATCTTTCGGCTGGATCAAGGGAATCTCGGCTGCCAGCGCGACGGCCAGCAGGGTTAGGGCAGCAATCGGGAAGAGCTTCACGAGGTCCAATGTAACGCAATCGGGCACAGGCGCGGGGCGGACGCCGAGACCGGTGGTGCAGGGCGTGATGCGGAACGAGCGCTTTCGGGAGCCGCGGGGCCCTTTCAATTGGCACAGCACCTCGCGGCCAACTCTGACTTTGGAGCGAGTGCTTACCCGCTTGGGGGAATCGCCGCTCAAGAGCCGATCCGCTCTCTCGGACGCAGCCGTGAAAGCACTTACCGTCGAGGGGGCGGGCTGTCGCGCAATCAAAAGCCACAAGCCGACCTGTGGCGACTAATCGTGAGCTGGGCGGCGTGATGCCCACACGGAATCGGGACAATGGACTCCCGGCCAAGGTTCAATAGTGTAGCGGGCCTGAAGGAAATCAATGCCTTCGTCGCCGACTCGGTACACCAAGCGGTGTTCCTGCGTGATACGCCTTGACCAACAACCTCCGAGCAGATACCGGGGCGGCTCGGGCTTACCGGCGCCTTCGAACGGATCGCGCAACACTGCTTCGACAAGATCCAGTACTCGAATTGCGGTAGGTGGGTATCCCCTTGACTCAGGTTCGCCAGGGAAAGCCACTATCCCTTGCGCCAAACAAGCCTACTCGCACACAAGATGTTGGGGTCACCTGAGTGAAGGGTACACCCGCCTTGCGGTATTCCGGTCGGACTTGACCCAATACCGCAGATCCTCCCTGAACTCGGAATGAAAGATAGCAACCTGCTTAACGTCCCGTTTCACCGAGTATCTCTCGCCGCAGTACGGCGACACTTTGGGGCTTCGCTTTGCGCTGGCCGACTCGATGCAGCGCAGCGAACAAGCGTCGCGCGTTCCGCGGCGACCGGAGCAGGTGAGCGGTCTCGATCAACCCCGCGAGTTCACCAGCCGGAACGAGAGCAACATCCCGCGACCCTCTGCGCCGAACGATGACAGTTTCCTGTTGATCCACGACTTGATCCAGAACGCTGGCCAAGTTCTCACGCAATCTTGTATATGTGGTTTCAGTTGTCATCTGCAGCCCGTCTCCATTGTACAGGATTTCTGTACGCCGGCCCAGACGCTAACAGCCGTTGCCAGCCGTTTGGGGGACCTTGTGGTTCCTAATTTGGACGGGGGACACCGTGCGGGGGAAAAACAAGTCCCGTCAGGACCATCGCGATGGGTGCACGAAAACACTGAGGCCGCGATTCAACCGCGGTCGTCCCGAAGACAGGTGGCCAGATGGCGTCCGGCCACGCGTCAAATGACTGTTTCATTGTGGACCCATGCTGCGTTCGCTCCCCTGGCAAGGGGACATTTCTATTTTGCCTTGACAGCTCCCCTGGCAAGCCTGCGGCTCTTAGGGCTACATGGTAGATTACCGGCATGAGCGACACCGAACGGCGAGTCGCTGAAAAGACGGCCGGAAAAGCATACGCAAGACCACGTGAAGAAACTGTTCTGGTGCTTTTTCGGCGGGAGCTTTGTTTACCAGGGGTTATTGGGCAAATCCCTGGAGGAGCTGAGCGCCCTGGCGCGGAACATCCACTTCAACAGGCTGGCGGGCCTGTACGTGGAGCATGGCGAGGACGGTCTCAGCCTGCCTCAGCACGCCATCACCGCAGACGATTGCGCCGCTCTGATCCAACTCGCGGCCACGCCGTTCAGCAACGCGCGCCGGCCCTATCCGCTGTTCGGTATCATTAACTACGCCGATAACGTGGCGGATATGCTCTACAGCGGATTGCAGAACGAGGGCGCAAGAACGCGCCAGGCCACGGCACTCGCGCTTTGGCGAGCCTGATGTTCACGTCCAGCCTGGATCTGGGCCAGGGAGATCAGCGGCATCGGCGATTCCGAGTTGAACACGACCATCGAGGATCCCTACAACCTGCGGCGCGACCGCGGCAACGTCTATTCCGTGCGGCGCCACCTCGGGCGCGGACGGTGGTTGGGCCTAACCTGGGCGAGCCTTCGGCGGCGGAAGCCCGCTCCAGCGTGCGCCGCGCGCACCGGACAATTATCGCTAGACCTGGAACAAATTTCGGGAGACCCTCGGGAACCTGCTCCCGGAAGTCGAGATTCTGCATCCGTATCCTGATGTTCGCTTTGCGTCGAAACACATCCGAGGTAAGAACCGTGTGCGTTAGGAGCGCCAGCATGGATCTGTGCGGGGGGTGCCGGGTAACCGGCATCCCTACCACGACCCAACCGGCCTTTCACGGCATCTGGGTGCTAACCGCTCGCCATCCGCCGTAGCACGCCGTCGCTTCCCGTGGCCGCTTCCGCGATGAAATCGGCCCGCTCCTGCGTGTCCGCCACCGCATAAATCCGGAATTCATCCGCGTTTCCGGACGGACGGAAATGAGCGATATCGCCGTTTCCGAACTCCATGCGGACGCCATCCGTGTAGTTGAGGTGCGTGATGCGCCCCGACCCCACGGGTGAAAAGAAAAGCTCGAGTTTCTGCCGGATCGCCCCAATCTGCCGCGCTGCCTCCGCATACAATTCGATTCCCGAGCCATCTTCCGCCGATGCGCTGGCTTCCTCGCCGGCAAATCTCACATCTCGAATCGCCGCATTCTCGGGCGTGTAGCTTTCCACCAGCCGTGCGCCAATCGCCCTCGGGAACTGCTCGAGCAGCGCGGCCCTGCTGTATCGCGCCGGAAGCCATGCGAAGAGCTCGACTATTGATACGTTCTTCCCGGCAGCCGCAAAGAGCGCGCACAGCAGCGGCAGGACCGCGTCGCGCGTGGGCAGCGCCTCCAGCACCCGGCCATTGCGTGCGATGTCGGAACCGGTCAGGAAACCGCCATTCGCCTCCCATCCGCACACCGCCCGGCGCCCTTTCTCCCGCGCGGCCCGCATGCCGCGAATCACGTAGGGCGATCCGATCCTGGTCTTCGGTTCGACGACCTTGCTCAACTCGCACCGATCGATGCCGTCATTGCAACTGATCGGCACCACCACGCTGTCCGCGCCCAGGTACTGTGCCGCGATCATGCCCACCAGGTCGCCGCCGAAGAAGCGCGCCTTCCCCGTCCCGGTTTCAACCCCCACCAGCAAGGGACGGTCGCTGTCGCCATCCATCGAGACCACCGCATCAATCTTCTTGCCCACCCCGGCTTGGTCGGCCAGCTCCTGAATCCGGGCGAGCTGGGGCGCGCCGATGTTCTCGGTATCGATCGGGACGAACGTGCTGCTCCGGCCCGCAGGAATCGCTTCCGCGCCGAAATGCTCCAGGATTTCCACCAGAAGATCGCGTCCCACCGCCGAGTGCTGATACACCACGATACATTTGCCCGCGAGCGAGCATCCCTCGAAGAATGTTTCGTATCGCCGGACGTATGCCGCGCTCGCGTCATCCAAGACGGGACCCAGGTCGAGGTGACCCTCCTTGAACATGCCGGTCTCGTCGAACAGCGACTCGCCGAACGCCTGCGCCTCCAGGCGTTCCCGCACCTTGCGCACGGCAAGGTTGATGGGATCTTCGTGCTCCTTCAGTAGCTCTCCGCGCGACGTATTCAGCTTGTATCCATTCCGGTCAAACGGAATGTGACTTCCGGTGACCATGATGCTCCCCTTCGCTCGCGAGAAGGCGTAATACGCCAGCGCCGGCGTGGGAATCGCACCCAGATTCACCGGCCGCATGCCGGCGTCCTTCAGGCCGCGCTCCACAGCCTGGCAAATCTCGCCGCGCCGATTTTCCCCCGGCACAAAGGCCGTCGAGCTCGGACGCAGATCGTACGCGAAATAGAACTCGTCCCCGCGAACCACTCCACCGGCCTCCGGTGAGAGCGATTGCAGATACTGCAGCTCGCCCAGCACATTGGTGTACACTTCGAGCTGCGTCAGGTCGGCCACCAGTCCGCGGCGGCCGCTAGTGCCAAACCGCAATTCCTGGGGGCGATACGTAAGGCGGGATGCGAGCGTATCCGTTAGACCCATCGTCCAGAGTAGTATACACTCCCGCGGCCAACCGGCCAGCCAGCTTACCGCTTTGGCGCGTCCTGGGGCCAGGAAATGGTAGGGCGCCGTTTCTGCATGGCGCAATTTCTCAAGAACAGATTGATGAGGTTCTGATAGGGCATCCCCAACTCGGCCGCCATCTCCTTGAAGTAATCGACCGCTGCGGTATCGAGCCGAGTGGTGATCCGACGCTTGAGTTGCTTGGCGTAGGGGTTCTTGCGGGACCGGGAAAAATCGTATTCACTTCTCATTGCGGGGATCCCAGGCAAACTCAATGTCGCCCACAGCATTATGGCAGCAATATTGGGCCAAGGCGCCTGCCCAGCGCCGCGACCATCCGCCCCTGCACCTCGCCAAAAAGTCTGCGGTACTTTCGCTGGGCTATGTTCCCCGGTTTTCCTACTACCAGTCAAGCGGCTGGCCAGTGAAGCCCTCAAAACTCCTTGAACTGCTCTTCCAGGGGGAAGGCTTCCCGGCTCGCGGCGCGGGCGGCCAGAACCGGCCCTCCGTGTTCTGCGGATTTCGGCTGCTGCGACACGGCCCTGCGCAGAGCCGTGAGGCCGGAGGCGGATTCGCCCGCCCGGCGCGAAGCCGGGGCCTTGCCGTCGGCCGCACCGGCCCGC
>Ga0209415_10004937_pt1 | contig 24221 bp, 28 predicted proteins | sample PeaSoiSIISIP2007_FD_187696 | JGI IMG/M metagenome (GOLD analysis project Ga0209415, IMG submission 187696) | Peat soil microbial communities from Weissenstadt, Germany - SII-SIP-2007 (SPAdes) (version 2) | ecosystem: Environmental > Terrestrial > Soil > Wetlands > Peat | place: Germany... | reverse complement strand
ACACACGACATGGCAGACGCTCTCAACCCGCGCCAGCGGCAGATCATCGAGTTCCTCCGCGAGCACGCGCGCACCCACGCCTACCCTCCCACCGTCCGCGAGATCGGGCTTGCCGTCGGTCTCAGCTCCTCCTCGACGGTGCAGAACCATCTGAACTCCCTCGAGGCCAAGGGCTACATCCGGCGCGACCCGACCAAGTCCCGCACCGTGGAGGTTGTCGGACACGAGCCGGCGGCCGGCCGCAGCGCTCCGCGTGTCCTCACCCTCCCCCTGGTCGGGCGGGTGGCGGCCGGCACGCCGGTCCTCGCCGACCAGAACGTCGAGGACCACATCACCGTGGGCCAGGAGCTGGCCGGTGGGGAAGGGGCCTTCGCGCTCACCGTCCACGGCGACAGCATGATCGACGCCGGGATCCTCGACGGCGACCTGGTCGTCGTCCGTCCCCGGCGTGACCCCCCACCGAACGGCACGATCGTGGTCGCCCGCATCGAGAACTCGACGACCGGCGAGGGCGAGGTGACGGTCAAGCGCTTCTTCCGGGAGGGCGGACGGGTGCGGCTTCAGCCGGAGAACGCCAGCTACGAGCCGATCTTCGTGAGCGGCGAGCTCTCCCTCGAAGGAGTGGTGACCGCGGTCATCCGCGTGGTTCGCTGAGCCCGCCTCAGCGCCGGCTCCCGGCTTAGCTACCGCCGGACGGCTCGAGGGTTGGGGTGTCTGTGCGAGCCCTCGACTGCTCCTAGTCGACCCCCCTCGGATCCCACGGCGGGGGAGGGGGGGGCGGCGGCTGGAGGGCTGATGGCGAGAGCGGTGGCTCGACCGCCGCGGGCGGGGGCGGGGGCGGGTTCAGAGGCGGCGGGGCCACGTCCTCGTACTCCTGATACCCGTACGCCGCATCCGCGTCACCCTCCTCGGCGGTGACGTCGTCCTCCTCACCGGCGGCCGCGCCGTCCTCGCTGTCATCGTCGTGCGGCCCTGATCCGTTGACCGCCGGCAGCGCCTCGAGGTAGCGGTCCAGGTACTCGACGAGCTCCGGCGACGCCTGCCCATGAGCGGTGACCCGGGTCTCCCCGTCGTCCTCGATGGCGCTCACGGCCAGATCGGGCCGATGCTCGAGGAGCAGGGGGATGGCCGGAAGGAAGGCCACCGGGAGTGCCACCAGCACGACCGGCGTGACCGCGGTGAGGATGAGCAGCACGAGCACGATGGCCACCCCGAGTCCCGCGGCGATGTCAGCGCCGTACCGGAACCGCCGCTTCGGGCGCACCACGAGGTAGTGGGCGCCGCGCTCCGCCACCGCCAGGCCCGGGACCTGATCCACGTCGACCTGCGCGAGCACCTCCTCGGCGGGCCGGCTGGTGCGGAGGGCGATCTGGTACGGGACCGTCGTCGTCCTCTTGCGGGCGGGTGCCTGTCCTCTCACGTGTCCCTGGCGTCTCGGCTCATCGGTCCTGAACGGTCGCTCACCAGCCCTGACGGCTCGGCGCCCCCACGCGAGGGCGGCCCCTATCCTGCGACATCGCCGTCCTCACGGGAACGGTCTCCCAGATTCCGTCACGACCCCGTGGGTCGCCCGTCGAACACGGGTGGATGTGATCTCCCCTGCGGGTACGGTAGCAGCCGAGATCATGCGCCGTTCGAGGCTGGGCGGGCGAGGGTGGGTGGACCAGGTCGTGCGCCGCCCGCCCGGGCCCGCAGCGGACCGATCAGATCTCTCCCGTCAACTCCGGGAATTGGAGCAGGTTATGGGCTAACATTAACGCCGTTAAGAATTGGTTAGGGGACCAGGGATGCCCGCTCCGTGCGTCTCGACGCGGCGGGGAGGTCGAGGCTTGCCGCGGTCCCTCGCTCGCTGCTGCTTTCCGCTCCTGGTCGCCCTCGGGATGGTCGCCGCGGCCCCTGCCGGAGGTCCATCGTGGCCCGGGCCGGCGATGAGCGTCGGGGCGCTGAGCCGGCAGGTCGAGCTGTCGGTGGTGGACACCATCACCTTCGCCCAGCCGGCGGGAACCCAGATCCTCGGGACCGGCATCATCGTCTCGTCCACCGGTCTGATCCTCACCGACTACCACGTGGTCCGGGGTGATGTCTTCATCGGGGTGCGCATCGGTGGGGTCGGCCTGGTGCGCCCCGCCAGCATCGTGGTCGACGATCCCAGCGACGACCTGGCGCTGCTCCAGATCGAGGGCGGTGGCGCGGTGAGACCCGCCGAGTTGGAGAGGTCGTCGTCCGCGGCGGTGGGCGACCCCGTGGTCGCCATCGGCAACGCCCAGGGGCTGGACATCGCGCCCCGGGCCGCCGCCGGGCGTCTGCTGGCGCTCGACCGCACGGTCAGCTACGGGGTCGGCTCCACCACGGTCAGCCTGGCCGGGATCATCGAGGCCGCCACCCCGATCTTCACGGGGGACTCGGGGGGCGCTCTCGTCAACGCGGACGGGCGGGTCATCGGGATGATCGCGGCGGGGTCGGATGACACGCCCTGCGCCCCCGGCGCGGTCTGCCCGCTGCATCTCGCCTTCGCGGTTCCCATCGACCACGCCCTGGCCGAGGTCGGCTTCCAGCCGGCGCGCTGACCCGCGGCCGCCGGTCCCGGCCCCCTGCCCGTTCACCGCCCCATCTGGGGTGAGGTCGGAGAGCGCCGTAGCGACCGCCCGGGATGCGCCACCGGGGCATCAGAGCAGAGCCCACCGGGGAGACTCGGCGGGCTCAGGCGACGCGACAGGACGGCGCGAGGCGCGCGGAGCCCCTCGCCGCTCAGCTCGCCGGCACCGCCTGCCGGCGCCGGATCAGATCGCCGGCGCCCAGCAGACCCACCAGGAGAAGGAACCCGCCGGTGGCGAGGATGGTCCGCACGATCGGGGTGAACTGGGTCGTCTTGATGTCGTTGTAGTCGGTCAGGCTGCGGTCGAAGGCGGTCACCAGCGCCTTGAACCGCGCCAGCGAGGTGGGCAGCGTGGACAGCGCGGAGCCGAGGGCCGGGAAGTTGGCGGCCAGGTAGGTGTTGAACTGCGCCGGCTGCATGTTGAGCATCTCGGCGAGAGCCGGGAGCATCCCGCTCTGCATCTGGGAGCCCATGGCCTCCACGGTCGAGAGCGACTGATCGGCGGCCGCCACGGTCTTGGCGGTGAACAGTGGTGCCATCTGCGCGTTCATGGTGTCGGCCGCGGTCGCCTTGCCGGGGAGGGACAGCACGAGGGGCGTCGCCACCAGCAGGGCGCCGATGACCAAGGTGACGCCGACGCGCCACCACCGCCGAGCGACCACCGCGCAGACGATCAGTACCAGTCCGACCACGACCAGCACCCATGGGATGACCGTGGGAGCGATCGAAGCGGTCGGGATGGAGTCGGCCTGGTCGAAGTTGGCCTGCTCGGCGCTGAGGGTTGCGATCACCCCGTCGAACTGGGCGGTCAGGGTCGGGACCGACTGCAGCCCGGTCGCGGTCGCCGGGAACTTCTGCGCCAGCGTCGCCGACAGCCCGGCCGGCGTGGTGCCGAGCGTGGTGGCGAGGGCGGGCACCGCCTGGGTGGTGAACTGGGTCTGGGCGGCTGCCAGCCCGTTCAGATCCGTGCGCAGCGCGGCGAGCGATGACGTCGTCATCTCGGGCTTGAAGTTGGAGGTCAGGTCATTGAACTTGGGGGCGACCGAGAACAGACCCGGGATGCTGGCCAGGGCTATCAGCGCAGCCCCCGACAGCGCAACGGCGATACCGAGTGCCCACTTCCTCATCCCAGTCTCTCCATGCGGCCACCTCGACCGGCCGCGCGAAACGCGGCAGGGGCACCGCCCGGGCCTGCATGCCACCCCTCCTCGCCTTCGCTCGATGAACAGGGGTTGCGGGCCGCTCACGATGAGGCAGCCGGGAGCATGCGCTACTTGCGTTAATCCGTAGCCCGGAGCCTTCGCCTCCGCACCATGGACCTGCCAGTGCCGCAGGTCCGCGGTTCCCTCGGGACCACCGACCCACACGAGCGACGGCGCCCTCCGATGGCGTGTCACCAGGCCCTGGAACCGGATGCGGTCGCGATGCCTGGGCGAGGCTCAGCCGGCGGGGACCACCAGCGTCTGCCCCGGCTGGATGATCGGCGAGGGCAGCCGGTTGAGGGAGAGGATCTGGGTCACCTCGATGCGGATGTCCTCGCCGTCGGGGTGGCGGGCGGCGATGCTCCAGACCGTGTCGCCGGGCTGGACCACCACGGTCGTGGCAGCGGTCGGGGCGGCGCCGGCACCGGCCCCGCCGGCCAGCCCCCACCCGATGCAGGCGCCGAGGGCTGCCACCAGGACGCCCCGCCCGACCGGCCACCCGCGGCGACGCGGGATGCGGCGGGCCGGCTGCGCATCGACGGTCACAGCCCTCCCGCACCATGCCCCCCGCGCAGAGATGGAAGGGAGGGGCCACGTGCCATCGGAGAGAACGTCTGTTCCCATGGAGCGCAAGCCTAATCCAAACACCTGTTCGCTGTCAATGGGTGTCCGATAATCGGCCCATGGAGCCGCGGGTTCGGGTCGCCGTCTGCATCACCGCGGGCGGCCGGCTGCTCCTGGTGGCGCACGGGAAGGGCGGGCGCCGCTACTGGCTGCTGCCGGGCGGCGGGGTCGAGAGAGGGGAGACCCTGCTCGAGGCCGCCCGCCGGGAGCTGCGCGAGGAGACCGGGATGGAGGCCGAGATCGGCCGTCTGGTCCTGGTCTGCGAGGCCATCGAGCCGGGCGGTCGCCACCTGGTCAACCTGGTCTTCGCCGCCCACCGCGCCGGCCCGGAGCCGGGCCCCGGTCCGCAGCCGAGCGCAGCCGGCGAGCCGGCCCTCCGCGACCCCGCCATCCAGGAGGTGCGCTGGGTCACCCGCGAGGAGCTGCTCGCCCTCGAGATGCATCCACCCATCGCCGCTGCCGTCGCCGCGGCGTGGGACGCCGGCTTCGTCGCTGAGGTCCAGGTGCTGGGCAACGTCTGGGTCCCCGATCCCGGGCGGCAGCAGGGCCCGGGCCAGGCCGCGGTGCGGTAGGGGGGGAGGGCGTCCGAGCGAAGCGCTGGGGCGCGACCCCCGGAGCGCCTACGATCTGCAGCCATGTGGTCGGCAACCATCGATGTCGACGGCCCGGTGCATCTCGCGGAATGGGGTTCCGGGCCCGCGCGGATCGTGCTGGTTCATGGCCTCGGCGGCTCCCACCTCAACTGGATGCGGGTCGCGCCGCAGCTCACCCGCTACGGGCGTGTGCTCGCCCTCGACCTTCCCGGCTTCGGTCTCACCCCGGTCAACGGGCGGCTGGCCACCGTCCCCGCCTACGCCGCTCTTCTCGATCGGGTGATCGATCAGACCTGCACCGAGCCGGTGGTGCTGGTCGGCAACTCCATGGGAGGGCTGATCGCCCTCACCGAGGCCAGCCTGCACCCGGCGCGGGTGGCGGGCCTGGTGCTCGTCGACTCGGTCCTGCCCAGCCCCTGGCGGCGGCGGCGCCCGGCGCTGGTCAGCCTCGCCTTCGCCGCCTACATGCTGCCGCCCGTGGGCCGGCGCCTGCTCCGGCATGCCCGTGACCGCCTCTCGGTGGAGGACCTGGTGGAGGGCGCGCTCGGGCTCTGCGCGGAGCGGCCGGAGAGCATCCCCGCCGATGTGGTCGACGCCCACGTCGAGCTGGAGCGTCTGCGCGGTCGCCTCGGGGAGAACGACATCGCCTACGTGCTGGCGGCTCATTCGATCATCCGGGCGCTGATCCACCGGGTCGGCCTCCGCCGCCTGGTGCGCCGGGTGAGGGTGCCCACCCTGGTCATCCACGGCGAGCGGGACCGGCTGGTCCGGGTCGGCGCCGCCCGGCAGGTCCAGCGCCGTCACCCCGACTGGGAGCTGCACGTCCTCGACGGTGTCGGTCATGTCCCGATGCTCGAGGCTCCGCACCAGTTCCTCGAGATCATGGACGGCTGGCTGCGCTCCCAGGGCCTGGCGGCGGCCCAGCCGCCGGGAGCCGTCCAGCGGGCCTCCGCGGCCACCTAGGATCAATCCGCTTCCTGGCCCTGGCCGCGCGCGAGCGCATCGACGTGGTCGGCTACCGGGACAGCGCGGCGGCGCTCATGCCCCTTGAGGACAAACCTGTCCGCATCACCCGGATCACCCTGCGGCCGTCAGCCCTCGCCGACCTCCCGCAGGTAGTCGCCCAGCCGCGCGTAGGCGGCGCGCTTGCGCCGGTCGGTGATCTCGGTGTAGACCCGCAGGGTCTCCAGGGTCGCGTGGCCGAGCACCTCCTGGACCAGCCGCACGTCCCCGTCGGTCGCCTCCAGCAGAGTGGTGGCCGCGGTGTGGCGCGCCGCGTGGGGGCTGCGCAGGCCCTCGATCAACCGGAAGGCCTCGGGGTCGAGTGCGAAACGGCGCCGCAGTGCGGTGAGCGCCCGGCGCGCCCCGTCGGTGGTGAGGCGGTTGCCGGGGAGCACGCGCCCCCCGGGCATGTCGGGATGGGCGACGCTGATGAAGAGGGCGGGGGAGGCGTCCTGGCCGCGCGCCAGCAGGTACTCGCGAACCGCCGCCCAGGCGTCCTCGGTGAGGAACACGGTGCGGTGCTTGCCGCCCTTGCCGAGCACCCGGAAGCCCTCCGGCCGGATGTCGCCCCGGTCGAGCGCGCACGCCTCGCTGATCCGGCAGCCGCTGCTGATCAGGAAATGGACCAATGCGCGGTCCCGCAGGTCGCGCAGCCCGTCCCGGGGGAGGGCGGCCAGCAGCCGGGGCACCACCTCGGTCGCGATCGGATGGGGATCGCCGACGATGTAGCGGGGCACCACCACCCGGCGGGAGAGCTCGGCCGCGGTCCAGCCCTCGTCGTATGCGTAGCGGAGGAACTGGCGGAGCGCGACCAGGGCGCGCGCCCGGGTGCGCGGGTGGGGGAGGGCCTCGGCCAGCTCGATCTGGTAGCGGCGGAGGGCCGCCGCGTCGAGCCCCTCGCAGAGCCCGGTCCCCGGGGACCTCACCCGCGCGAAGGCGACGAACTTGGCGAGGTCGTAGCGGTAGGCGCGGACGGTGGTGAGCGGCCGGTTGCGCTGCACCCGCAGGTAGTCGAGGAACTGCTGGACCTGGTCGGGCAGCGGGTCACCCGGACCCGGCACCTGAGCGACCCAGGCGGGGAGACGAGGGCGATGCGGTGCGGTGGGGCGACGCTTCGGGGGGACGCGAGCCGGCATCGGCGTAATCATGCGGCCGGGCGGCCGCAACGGAACGCCCGGCGTCACCGCGACGGCCGCCCAGGCTCGGACGCGGCGGGCTCGCGGGCACCCGACCCAGGCCAGCCTGCCGTGCCCAGGGGAGCACGGACGGCCCCGGTGGCTACGCCTCGCTGACCCCGCGCAGGACCCCGGCGGCTTGGAACGTGGCCTCCAGCTCGGTGCGCAGCGTCGCCATGTTCTTCCGAACCCGCGACATCCCGATGGCCCCGCCCAACATTCCGATCGTCTGCTGCTCCACACGCACCGTGGTCTCGCCGGGGTCGGAGCTCATCAGCCGGACGCCGACCCGGAAGTACTGGGCGAAGGCGCCGAGGAGGGCGTTCGCGAGCTGCGACCCGCGCTCCGCGGTGGCAGTCCAGTCGTCGTGCCAGACCACCCGGAAGTTGCGCGCCAGCAGTGCCTGCTCGGCTGTGGCCCGCGCCGCCGCCGGGTCGCCGGTCACCAGGAAGTCGATGTACCTGCCCGCCATCGCCGCTCCTCATTTCAGCCGGGCGCCGAGGGCGTCCCGACTGCCGGCGCTCGCGCAGAGGTCAGCCGGCGTCCCCGTGCGGGCGCCATTCTAGTCGGCACGCGGCAGGCCCGCTGACCCGTGCGACCGGGTGAGAAGATCCACCGGTGACGACGTCGGGCTGGCTGCGGGACCTGTGGCGGCGGTGGCGGCTCCAGCACTGGGCCGCGCGTGCCCGTTACCCGGCGCGGCTGCGCCGGAAGTACGGGTCTGAGGACGAGCAGAAGCGGGACACCACGCGCCTCACCGAGCACGGCTACCGGGTCGTCATCGAGGAGGATTCGGGCGCCACGGTCAACCTGGGCTCATCCCAGAACGTGTACAGCCGAGGCCCCACGGTCCTGCCCTACGAACTCCCGCTCGCGGTGGTCACCTACGAGCGCGACCCGCGCTGGCGCTGAGGACCGGACGGCGAGAGCTGCCGGGCCCGGTGATCACGGCGCCAGCGGTGCCAGTTGTCCGCGCTGCCCGTCTCCGCTGGCGGTGGCAAGCCATGGCTCCCCAAGGATGTGCGCCTCGACGTTGAGCTCGTGGACACCCACCGCTTCGCGAGCGGCGTCCTCCACTCCAGTCACCGCAACCCGAGAGCTGTTTCCAGAGCGGGGCACCAGGATTCGGCAACCTGCTAGAGGATCGCCGGGCTCCGTCTCTCGACCATCACCACGTCGCGCCAGCGGCCCCGGTGCCGGCCCACCCGCTCGCGCACACCGACCTCGCGAAACCCGCAGCGGGCATGCAGAGCGCGACTCGCGGTGTTCTCGGGGAAGATGCCCGACTGGATCGTCCAGATGCCGTCCGCCTCGCTGGCGGCGATGAGGTGGTCGAGCAGGAGCCGGCCGACACCGCGCCCGCGCATCGCCGGTTCGACGTACACCGAGTGCTCGACGACACCGGCGTAGACGCACCGGTCGGAGACCGCCGCGGCGGCCACCCACCCGACCACCGCACCGGCGGCATCCACCGCGACGAAGCGCAGGGTCGAGAGCCGGTGGCTGTCGAAGTCGTCCCAGCTGGGGGGTTCCTCCTCGAACGTTGCGTCACCGGATGCGATCCCGGCCGCGTAGATCTCCCGCACTGCCGGCCAGTCGGCCGCCTCGAGCAGCCGGATCGTCAGCTCAGCCGCCATCAGCGCCGCCATCCGTCGATCGCTCCGCCCGGCCCCGATCCATGATGGAAGCCGCGGCCTGGGGGAAAGCGGCGAAGCAGCCCCGGTTGATCTCGCACCAGGTGGTGGTGCCCTCGCGCCGGAGCTGCACGAAGCCGACGTCGGCGAGCTGACGGAGGTGGTGGGACACCGTGGACTGGCCGACGTCCACCCGCTCGACCAGGGCGCCCACCCTCATCGGCCGCCGGGCCGTGGCGAGCGCGTGCAGCAGGCGGATCCTGGTCGGATCTCCGAGGGCTCGGAACCAGGAGGCCCACGCCGCCGCCTGATCGGAGGTGATCATCGACCATCTACGATACTCGATATATAAGCCCGACCGGGCAGCCTTGGAATGGGGCGTGGCCACGCGGCGCCTGGGCCGAAGGTCCCTGGCATCCCCGAGAGGGGAGGGGTAGCCTGCTGGTGCCGGTTGGCGAACCATGGACACGGCTGGGGTGGTGACCGCCGAGCCCGCCGCGCACCCGTGGTTCTCCGACCGGATCGGGATTTCGGGTGCGTGAGAGGAGGCTTGCCATGCAGAGCGAGGACGTGCGCCGGGTGCTGCTGGTCGGCAGCGGCACCATGGGCCTGCAGATCGGGCTCCAAGCCGCGACCCATGGGTTCGAGGTCCTGCTCTACGAGACCGATGCCGCCGCCCGCGAGACCGCCCCAGGCCGGCTGCGCGGCTACGGCGAGCAGCAGCAGGCGGACGGGCTCCTGGACACCGACGGGCTCGAGAGGTCGCTCGCCCGGGTGACGGTGACCGCGGACCCGGTGGCGGCCGGCGCGGACTCCGACCTGCTGATCGAGTGCGTGCCCGAGGACCCCGAGCTCAAGGGACGGGTCCTCGCCCAGTTCAACGCGCTCTGCCCGCCCCGGACGGTCTTCGCCACCAACACCTCGACGCTGCTCCCCTCGATGTACGCCGAGGCGACCGGGCGACCCGACCGCTTCGCCGCGCTCCACTTCCACATCCCGGTCTGGTCGGCAAACGTCGTCGACGTCATGCCGCATCCCGGCACCTCCGCGGAGACCACCGAGCTCCTGGTCGCCTTCGCCCGCCGGCTCGGCCAGATCCCGATCCGGATGCGCCGGGAGAGCATGGGCTACGTCTTCAATGCCATCTACACGGCGATGAACCGCGCGGCGATCACCCTGGTCGCCAACGACGTGGCCTCGGTCGAGGACGTCGACCGCGCCTGGATGGCGATCATGAAGACACCGTTCGGGCCCTTCGGTGCCCTCGACGACGTCGGCATCGACACCGCCTGGCACATCACCGAGTACTGGGCCGGAGTCACCGGGGACGCGCAGCTGCGGGCCAATGCCGACTTCCTGCGCGGCTACATCGATCGCGGCTGCACCGGGGTGAAGAGCGGGGAGGGGTTCTACCGCTACCCCCATCCCGCCTACGCGAAGCCCGGCTTCGTGGAGGGGACGTAGCCCTGCACCCCCCCGTCGCCCGCCCCGGGCCGACCGTTCCGTCGCCGGCCGCCCCGGCCTTCGAAGGAGGCTAGGATCGCGACATGGACGCCAGCCGGAAGCCGGCGCTGATCTTCGACCTGGACGGCACCCTGGTGGACAGCGTCTACCAGCACGTGCTCGCCTGGCGCACCGCCCTGGAGGCTGAGGGGCTCGACCTGCCCACCTGGCGCATCCACCGCCGGGTCGGGATGAGCAACGGGCTGCTGGTCAACGGGCTGGCGAGGGAGATGGGCCGGGATTTCTCCACCGAGGAGGTGGCGGCCTTGCAGGCGGCCCACGCCCGAGCCTTCCGTGAGCTCGCGCCCCACGTCCGGCCGCTCCCCGGCGCCATCGCCCTGCTGCACCAGCTGTCCGAGCGGGGCGTCCTCTGGGCGATCGCCACCAGCGGCAGCCGCGCCACGGCCGGCCCCAACCTGGCCAAGCTCGAGGTCCCACCATCCGTGCCCGTCATCACGCGGGACGAGGTCCCCTTCGCCAAGCCCGATCCCGACCTCTTCCTCGCCGCGGCCGCGCGGCTCGGGGTGGCGATCACGAATTGCGTGGTGGTGGGGGATAGCATCTGGGACGTGCTCGCCGCCCGCCGCGCCGGAGCCCTGGGGGTCGGCCTGCTGTCGGGCGGCTACAGCCGCCAGGAGCTCGAGGAGGTCGGAGCGTTCCGCGTCTACGATGACCCCGAGGCGCTGCGCGTCCACCTCGACGAGCTGGGCATCCGGCGCTGAGGCGCGTCTCAGGCGGAGGCTGGCCGCGACGCCTCAGCCCGCGTCGCCTCAGCCTGCGTCACCAGCTTCCAGCCGGTCGCGCGCCTGGAAGTCGCCGGGACCTGCCGCCGGTTCCTCCCGAAGCATCGCTCACCCGGCGATGCTGAGCAGCCCCACGTAGCAGACGACGGCCAGCGCGAATCCGACCGACATCAGCATCGAGCTGATGTCGAGGTTGTACTTGAGGAAGCTCGCCCCGTTGAAGCCGGCGAAGATGATGGCGGCGAGCCCCACCGCGGCCAGCCAGACGGCGACCGCCCCCCGCCGGCTGCGCACGGCGTGCACCACCAGCTCGACCGCGCTGAGGAGCAGGAGGATGCCGATGACGACGTGGACGATGAGGAGCGGCAGGCCGCTCGTGAAGCTCCAGAGAACGCTGGCCAGGGCGCCGCTCAGGTAGGGGCCGCTGCCGGCGCCGGCGTGGTGGGTCGGGATGGTCACGTACAGGTTGAGCGACATGCCGACCAGGAACTGGATGGCGAGCAGCACCAGCGTCGCCGCGGTCCGCCGGCGCAACACGCCCAGCCGACGCCGGGCGATCGTCGCGTCCACGGCCGGATGATCGCACGAGGTCGGCGAGATGCATCCCGGTGCGGTTGACCGAGCCAGCGAGCGGCCCCCGCGACACGGTCGCGGAGGCCGCCCTCCGACACGGCGTGCCAGCCGTCACCGCGACCGGCGTCCGGTCAGCTCGCCAGGTTCAGCGTGTTGGTGCCGTCGTCGACGAAGTAGAGGCTGCTCTGGTCCGGGGCCACGGCCAGCCCGAATCACCACACCCCACCTACGTGTAGTACTCCCCAGTGGTACGATAAGAGGTATGGCACGCGACAAGATAACCATCAGCCTGGATCGGGCCAAGGCAGATGAGGCTGCACGGATGGTCGGAGCCGCCTCGACATCGGCGGTGATCGACCTCGCGCTCGAGCGTCTACTCCAGGCGGAGCGGCTGCATCGCGACATCGACGCTTACCGCAGTCAGCCTCCGACACCGGGTGAGGAAACCCTCGCAGCCCTGGCCGACACCTCGGGTCTCGCTGATGACACCGACTGGGAACTCCTGTACGCCGAGACCCAGCAGCGATGATCGCCGCGCCACGCAGGGGAGAGGTGTGGCTGGCCTCGTTGGACAAGATACGGCCGGTCGTCGTGCTCACCCGAGACCCCCTCGGCGGACTGTTGAATGCCGTCATCGGCGCGCCGGTGACGTCGCGCATCCGCGGCCTGTCCACCGAGGTCCCGGTGGGGCCCCAGGACGGCATCCGCATCGAGTCGGTGGCAAATCTCGACACCGTCCAGCTGGTGGCCCGTTCCCGACTGGTCCGGCGGGTGGGGCGCGCCCGACCCTCGACGATGCGGGCGATCTGTCGGGCACTGTCGATCGCGGTCGGCTGCGAGAGGTGAGCCCGACCGACCCGACGGCGAACGCGACAGCGCCGGTGGCCGTCTCTTCTTCCTGATAAGATACATTATCAGGAGTAAAGGCGATAGGCGCGACGGGGCGCTCGGTGGTACCCGCCGCTCCCCTCCTCCAGGGGCCCCGCGTGTCGCGCCACCGCGCCCGGCGTCTGTATCATCGGGGGCCGTCGAGCGTTTGTTTGGCCTGCCATCAAGGGGTCCCAGCTGACTGCGTACGTCGTCCGCCGACTGGTCCAGGCGGTCGTGGTCCTCTGGGTCATCTGGACGCTCCTCTTCGTGATCTACTTCGTCGTCCCCCACGACCCCGCTCGCCTCCTGCTCGGCTTCCGCGCTCCGGAGGAGGCCGTGGAGAAGCTGCAGGTGGCCCTCGGCCTGGACAGACCGGTGTGGGATCAGTACGTCCAGTACTTCAGCCGGATCTTCCATGGGGACCTGGGGACGTCGTTCCTGCGCTCCGTGGGGAGGTCGGGAGCGCCGGTGAGCAGCATCGTCGCCGCGGACGTCCCGGTGGATCTCGAGCTCGGGCTCCCGGCCGCCGCGCTCTGGCTGCTGATCGGGGTGGGCATCGGCATCCTCTCCGCGTGGCGCCCGGGGAGCCTGCGGGCGAGGAGCGCGACGATCTTCATCTTCTCCATCGTCTCCACCCCGACCTTCGTGCTCGGCGGGCTGGCCCTCTTCATCTCCCAGGACCTGCTCGCCAGCAACGGGATACATCTCTTCGCCGACGCCGACACCTGGATCCCACTTCACGTCGACCCCCTGGCCTGGGCGGACCACCTGATCCTCCCCTGGCTGACCCTCGCCCTCGTGAACTCGGCGGTGTACGCCCGCCTCTCCCGCAGCTCGCTGAGCGAGGTCCTTGCGGAGGACTACATCCGCACGGCTCGGGCCAAGGGCGTGTCGGAGCGGCGGGTCCTCTTCCGCCACGCCCTGCGAGCCGCGATGACCCCGCTGATGACGCAGTTCGGGATCGATCTCGGCGCGGTGCTCGCCGGGGCGGTCGTGGTCGAGGTCGTCTTCGGCCTTCCCGGCCTCGGTCTGCAACTGATCACCGCGGTGCGGAGCGAGGACCTGCCGACCATCCAGGGCATCGCCCTCTTCATCTCCGCCGTCGTGGTGGCCGCCAACCTGATCGTCGATCTGCTCTACGGAGTGGTCGACCCCAGGGTTCGGCTCGGGGCCGCCCGCGGATGAGTGCCGGCTCCGGCCGTTCGGTTTGGCCGCGCACCCCGACCTCGGCTCAGCTCCCGGCCCGGGCGCCGCGCGCGAGCTCGAAGACGAGCTCCAGACCGTCGATGTCGTCGATCTGTGACCCCGTCTCCACGAACCCCAGCTTGCGAACCACCGCCAGCGAGGCCAGGTTCGCGGGAGCCACCGTGGCGAACACGGTCCTCTCCCCCTGCTCCCACGCCCATGCCACCAGGGCGGCGGCCGCCTCGGTGGCGAGCCCCTGGCCGCGGTACGCAGGCAGGACCGTGTAGCCGATCTCCGTGCGGCCGACGGCCCACGGGGGCCCGTGGAAACCGCAGCGCCCGACCACGGCGCCGTCGGAACGCCGGATCATGAGCCGGCCGCACCAGTCTCGGTGGTCGGGGTCGGCCCGGACCCGCTCCAGCTGCACGCGCAGGAAGAAGGCGTCCGAGCCGTCCGGGGCGAGGAACCCGGCCGGCAGCTCCACGCCCTGGAGCCGGGACGCCTCCCGGCGATCCCCGGCCACGAGCGCGGCGAGCGTCGCCTCGAGCAGCGGCACGAGGGAGAGCCGCGGGGTGTGGATCGGGGTCGCGACCGGGCTCATTGAGCCAGCACGTTGACCCAGGTGACCTGGGTGAAGCGTGCGAAGTCGGAATCCGCCGAGCAGACCTGGAGGCCGTGCTCGATGGCCAGAGCCGCCAGGTGGGCGTCGGCGATCAGGTTGCCCCGGAGGCCCGCGGAGGTGATCAGGCCGCCAAGCACGGCCGCGTGGTTTGCCGTCGGCTGGGGTATCCAGGCGTTGTCGCAGGTCAGCCACTCCTGGGCGTACCCCCACGCCTGCTCGGCGGTGAGAGGTCGGTCCAGGGCCCTCGGATGGGTCACGATCCGGAGGAATGCGGTGACGCTGGGCCATGCGAAGCCGACCCGGCGGGGCCCGTTCAGCATCCCCTCCAGCCAGGTGGCCACCCGTTCATGGGAGGGGCTCGTCGAGTCGACGGCGTACAGCAGCACGCTGGCGTCGATCAGCATCAGCGACCGCCCGCCCCATCCAGGGTCTCGAGGGCCTCGGCGACGTTGGAGGCGTCGACCCGGAGGCCGAGGGGCGCGGAACGCTGCCGGAAGCGACGGACCCGCGGGGTCTGGAGCAGCCCGGCGCGGATCAGCTGGTTGACGACCTGACTGAGACCGACCGAGCCCCCGCGGCGCATCTGGTCGATCGCCGCGACCACATCGTCATCGAGATCCACCGTGGTGCGCATGCGGGTCAGGATACATCAAGATGCGCAAGACAGCACATCAAGATGCACACCCCGTGCCGCCAGCCCCTCTCCCCCATCAGACCCCAGGCCGGGTGATCTCGAAGACCAGCTCCTCGCCGAAGGCGGCGAAGACGGGATCGATGCGACGCCCCGTCTGGACGAATCCCACCTTGCGGACGACCCCCAGCGACGCCAGGTTGGCGGGCGGAACCGCGGCGACGACGGTCCGCTCCCCCTGTTCCCATGCCCAGGCGACCAGGGCGGCCGCGGCCTCGGTGGCGAGACCCTGGCCGCGCTGCGCCGGGAAGACCGTGTAGCCGATCTCGGCGCGGCCCAGCGCCCGGGGAGGCCCGTGGAAACCGCAGGTCCCCACGGCGACTCGGTCCGCCAGCCGGACCATCAGCCGCGCACACCATTCGCGCTGGGCGGAGTAGGCCCGAAGCTTCTCCCGCTGCAACTGGAGGTAGAAGTCGTCGGAGCCGTCCGCCGCCGGGAAGTCGGAGGGCAGGTTCGCTCCCAGCAGCTCGGACGCCTCCCGTCTGTCCTTCCTCGCCAGCGCCTCGAGCACCGCCTCGTCCATCAGGACCAGCGACAGCCGCTCGGTCCGGATCGGGTCCGTGGCAGCAATCCGGGTGGCGCGGTCGGGAACTTCCACGGTTCTGCATGGTACGGCGCCCAAACCACCAATGCCGTCACTCCACGCTCACCATGGTGCACTGCGTGCCCGGTAGCCTCGCCCGAACGGCACTGCAAGTGACCCCGTGCCACCATCGGCGCATGCCGACCCGCCGCCCGCACCAGCCCACCACGGACGCCGTTCCCGATCCGGACCTCGCGGCGGCGTCCAGCCCCACCACGGCGGCACCGGGGTTGGAGCGCCTCGCCGCTCACGCCGACATCGCCGTGCGCAGCCGGGTCGCCGCCAACCCCGCCTGCCCTCCCCCACTGCTCGCCGAGCTTGCCAGCGACCGCAGCGCCCGGGTGCGCGCTCAGGTAGCCGCCAACCCCTCGACGCCGCCCGAAGTCCTCGGTCTGCTCCAAAAGGATCGCTCGCAGCAGGTGCAGCGACGCCTGGCAGCCAACCAGACAGTTGGGCAGGCCTCCCCGGTCCCGGCTGACGCGGCGCCCGCTCCGGTCGATGCAGCGGGAGAGCCCGTCCCGGCACGGACCGCCCGAGGACCCTCGCTGACGGTGACGCCCACCGAGGTCGCCCGCGGCGCGCCCGCCTCCACCACCGACGCCGCCGCCGTCGCCCCCATCTCGACCGCCCCAGCTCCCCCGACCGCCCCACCGCGCGTGGCCGCCGCCGACCGGCAGCGGGAGATCCGACACCGCGCGACCCGTGCCGCCACCGGCCCTCCCGAGGCGCTCGAACGCCTGGCGCGCGACCCGGCACGCGAGGTCCGCGCCGCGGCCGCGTCGAACGCGGCCGCGCCGGAGGCCCTGCTGGCTCGGCTCGCCGGCGATTGGGACGCCCGGGTTCGGGCGCAGGCCGCGCTCAACCCAAGCACACCCCCGGAGCTTCTCGAACGCCTCGGCCGCGACTGGCGGAGCCGGGTGCGACGGGCTGTCGCCGCCAACGACTCCACCCCGCCTCACCTCCGCAGCCGTCTGGCGCGAGACTGGTCGCCCGCCGTGCGCACCGGGGTGGCCGCCGGCACGGCGACGCCCGCCGCCCTGCTCAGCAGGCTGGCCCGCGATCGGAGCTCCCGGGTGGCGCTCGCCCTGATCGGCAACCCGGAGACGCCCGACGCCGCCCTCGAGGAGATCGCCCACCATCTCAGCGGCGCGCGGGCCCATCTCAGGTCCGTCCTCGGGATCGGGGTCACCGGGACGCTGGCGGTCAGGCGTGCCCTCGCCCGGCGACGGCCGCCAGCGGCGCAGCCCTGACCTCGGCGGACGGCTCGCGTCGCGCCGGCATCCGCCGCCAGGCACGACCCGCGAAGGTCAGCTGCACGTCGCTGATCCGCCGCTCCAGGAATCCCGCCTCGCAGTACGCGAAATAGAAGCGCCACATGCGCAGGAACTGCTCGTCGAAGCCGAGCGCGAGGGCGCGGTCGCGGTGGGCGTCGAGCGCCTCTCGCCAGTGGCGGAGCGTGATCGGGTAGTTGGCGCCGATGTCGTCGAGCTCCACGAGGCGCAGCCCGCTGGCCCGGTTGGCGGCGTCGACCAGCGACCGCACCGAGGGCATGAAGCCGCCCGGGAAGATGTAGCGCTTGATGAAGTCCTCCCGCCAGCGCGCCGCCGACCAGGCCCGGTCCTCGATCACGATCGCCTGCAGCACCGCCAGCCCGTCGGGCGCGAGCAGGCGCTCACAGCAGCGGAAGAACTCGTCGTACAGGCGCCAGTCGACAGCCTCGATCATCTCCACCGACACCAGCTTCGAGTAGATGCCGGTGAGGTCCCGGTAGTTCTGGTCGAGCACGGTCACCCGGTCGGCCAGGCCGGCGGCGGCGACGCGAGCCCGCGAGAAGTCGCACTGCTCGCGTGAGATGGTGGTCGTCGTGACCCGGCAGCCGTACCGCTCTGCGGCGTGGATTGCGAGCCCGCCCCAGCCGGTGCCGATCTCCAGCAGATGATCGTCGGCGGTCAGCCGCAGCCGGTCGCACACGCGGTCGAACTTGCGGCGCGAGGCGGCCTCCAGGTCGTCGTCCCCGGGCTCGAAGATGGCGCACGAGTAGGCCATGGTGGGGTCGAGGAAGAGCTCGAAGAAGCTGTTGCCGAGGTCGTAGTGAGCGTGGATGTTGCGCCGATCGGCGCCACGGGTGGGACGGCGCGAGCGGAGCAGTCCCGCGACCTGGCGGGCTCGGTCGAGGGGAGCCGTGACCCGGTTGATCCGGTCGAGGTTGCGGGCCAGCAGGCGGAGCAGCCCGGTCAGGTCCGGGGTTTCCCAGTACCCGCGCATATACGCGACGCCCAGCCCGTTGCCGCCCCCGGTGGCCACCATGCCCCACGTCCCCGGGTCATGGATGGTCATGTGCACCGCCTCTCCGCCGTGGCCGAGCACGTGGGTGCCACCGCCCTCGCGAATCGCCAGCGTGCCCCCGTGCAGCGCGGAACCGAGCGCCAGGATCGCGCGCCGGGCCAGGCGGTCCCTTTCACGGGAGGGCGAGGACGGCTCCTGTTTCATCTGCAAGTGCAAAGGGTACCCATCCCCACGAGGGATGCGGCGGCGGCCCCGCGCTCCCCGGGCGACCGGGGTCGGGCGCTGCCGGCGGTCTCCCCTCAGGCAGAATCAAGCCCATGGTCATCTCCTCCCCCATCCTCGACGTCACCGACGCAAGCTTCGACACCGCCGTCGTCGCCGGCTCCCGCTCGCGCCCGGTGGTCGTCGACTTCTGGGCGGCCTGGTGCGCTCCCTGCCGGACCCTCGGCCCGATCCTCGAGGACGCCGTGGCCCGCCACGGTGGGGTGACCCTCGCCAAGCTGGACGTCGACGCCAACCCGGCCACCACCGCCCGCTTCGGGATTCAGGGCATCCCCGCGGTGAAGGGTTTCCGGGACGGGGACCTGGTCGCCGAGTTCGTCGGCCTCCAGCCGCGCGCCCAGGTCGATCGCTTCCTTGCCATGCTGGCGCCGGTGGCGGGTCCGCCACCGCTGCCCACCGACGAGGCGGGATTGCGCGCCGCCATCCTCGCCGCCCCGGAGGACCCGGCCCCGCGCCGGGCGCTCGGCGGCCTGCTCTTCGAGGCCGGAAGGCTCGAGGAGGCCGACGAGGTGCTCGCCCCCGCCCGGGACGACCCGGTGTGCGACGGCCTGCGAGCCCGCATCGAGATCTGTCGCAACGGCCACCCCGAGCTGGCCACCCTGGTCCGCGACGGCGAGACCACGGCGGGGCTGCGCCGGATGATCGCCGCCATCAGGAGCAGCGACGGGCCGGGGCGTTCGCAGCTGCGCCGCGTGGTCGTCGGCGCCATCGAGGCGCGGCGCACCAGCGACCCCGGCGTGGAGGCGCTCCGCGGCGAGCTGGCCTCGGCCCTCTTCTGAGCGCCCGCGAGCGACCCCGCCCACGAGGCGGCCGCGTCCGGCACCCCTCCGAGCGATCCGCTGAGGACCCGACGCACGACGCGGCGGCGCCCAGCCCCGCCCGCCCGAAGAGCTCGACCTTGAGCGGTCACCTGGCAGGTCGCGCCGGCCGGGCCGTCTGTGCGACATTGGTGCTCGCAATCACCGGGGATCCTGCGGGAGAAGGGCCATGCCACACGTCGCGGACGCGCTGACAGCGGAGACGATCCGGATCACCGGGCACGGGGGCGACGAGATCGACGCCTACCTCGCCCAACCGCTCGGTGAGGGGCTGTTCGGCGGCGTGGTGGTGATCCATCACGCGCCCGGCTGGGACCGCTGGAGCAAGGAGGTGACCCGGAGGTTCGCCGCCTCCGGCTACCTCGCGATCTGTCCCAATCTCCACTTCCGCGCCGGCAAGGGGGCCAGCCCCGAGGACGCGGCGGCGGCCACCCGTGCCGCCGGCGGGGTGCCCGACGACCAGCTCGTCGGGGACGTCGATGCCGCCGCCCGTCACCTCCGCTCCCTCCCCTCGTCCAACCAGAAGCTCGGGGTGGTCGGGTACTGCTCGGGAGGACGCCAGTCCTTCCTGGCCGCCTGCAGCCTGCCGTTCGAGGCGGCCGTCGACTGCTACGGCGCGGGCGTGGTCGGCAGCCCGCCACCCCAGTATCCGATGAGCTTCGTGCCCCTGCTCGGCCTCGCCCCGAAGCTCTCCTGCCCGCTGCTCGGCCTGTTCGGCGCCGACGATCACTTCCCCTCGCCGGACCATGTCGCGGAGCTGGACGCGGAGCTGACCCGGCTGGGCAAGCCCCACGAGTTCCATTCCTATGAGGGTGCCGGCCACGCCTTCTTCTGCGTCGACCGTCCCAGCTACCGGGTCGAGGCCGCCCTCGAGGGGTGGGCCCGGATCTCCGAGTTCTACGGCCGCTACCTCAACTCCTGATCGCCAGCGCAGAGGGCCCACCATGTGCACCTACCAGACCGAGACCGTGGCCCTGCAGGGAAGCGGCAAGGGTGTCGCCGCCTGGTTTCCGGTGACCGAGGCGACCGTCTACTTCGACCATCCCCAGCACGCCCCCGCCGAGCACACCCTGAACGTCGACTTCATCAACCCGGCGCGGGGGCCGTCGGCGCGGCTCGCCGTCGAGCTGACCCCGACGTCCGCCCGGGCGCTCGCCCAGGCGATCCTGGCGTCCCTTCCCGAGGACCCGGATCTCCCCGGAGGCCACCCCGCCACGCGGATTGCCGCTGAAGCCACGGGAGGAGGTTGACCCGCACGGGTCCCCCGGATCAAGCCGCCACGCGGGTTGCCGCGGAAGCCACAGGAGGTTGACCGGCACCGGGTCACAAGGGCGCTGACACCGTCGGGTGCCCCGCCATCCCCGCGTGGAGGGTTATGGACGCTCGTGTCCTTAACCCTCTGTGACACAGTGCGAGGGTCTCCCCGCCCGGCGATCGGGTGGAGCGATTCAGGCGGCGTGACTGGAGTGATGCCTGCGGGGTGATCCGCGCCCGCTGGTCAGGCGCTGCGCGGCAGGCGCGCGGTGTCGGCCTGGGGCGCCCGCCCCTGGGCCGCCTTCCAGACCCGGCGGGAGAGGTCGAGCGGCCCGGCGCCCGCCTCGCGGGCGAGCATCTCCCCCACCCCGGCGGCGTCCAGCGGCGCAGCGAGGTGAAAGCCCTGGGCGAGGTCGCAGCGCATCTCGCGCAGCTCGTGGAGCTGCTCCTCCCGCTCCACTCCGACGGCCACCAGGCGAAGGTCGAGGGTCCGGCCCAGACCGACGATGCCGGCGAGGAAGGCGCGCTCCCGCTCGTCGGTGGCGATGTTGTCCACGAATTCCTTGGGGATCTTGAGGGCATCCACGGGGAGCGACCTCAGGTCGCCGAGCGACGAGTACCCGGTGCCGAAGTCGTCGATCGCCAGGGTCACGCCGAGCTCCTTGAGGGCCTGGAGCCGCTCCAACGTGATCGCCGCGCCCTCCATCAGGAGGCTTTCGGTGATCTCCAATGTGAGCAGGGCGGGGGTGAGCCCGGTCTCGCGCAGGATGGTGCCGACCTCGTGCGCGTAGCCGGGATGGAGCAGCTCCCGGGGCGACACATTCACCCCGACCATGAGATCGCGTTCCGGCAAGCCGGCCATCCAGGCCACCGTCTGCGCGCAGGCGGTCCGGAGCACCCATTGACCGACCTCGTGAATCAGGCCGCTCGCCTCGGCGACCGGGATGAACTCGCGGGGCCCCACCCGGCCGCGTCCCGCGCTCTCCCAGCGTGCCAGCGCCTCGACCCCGACCACCCGCCCGCTGTCGACCGCGACCACCGGCTGGTACTCGACGTGGAGCTCCCCGGCGGCGACCGCCTTCTCGAAGTCGTTCCTCAGCTGGAGGTCACGCTCCAGGGAGCGCTGCATGCTGGCGTCGAAGGTCTCGACCGTCGCCTTGCCCCGCTCCTTGGCCCGGTACATGGCCACGTCCGCCTCGCGGAGCAGATCGTCACAGGTGGTCGCGACGGCACCCGCCACGGCGATGCCGACGCTGGCACCGATGCTGACGGCGGTCCCCTCGAGGTCGAAGCTGGCCGCCAGCCCCTCCAGGAACCGCTCCGCGACCAGCACCGCCTCCTCCGGGCCGGCCAGGTCCTCGATGAGGACGGCGAACTCGTCACCGCCGAGGCGCGCCACGGTGTCGAAGGGACGCACCACCCCGAGCAGGCGCTCCGTCACCGCCTGGAGGAGGAGGTCGCCAGTCGGGTGCCCGAGGCTGTCGTTGACGACCTTGAAGTCGTCCAGGTCGATGAAGAGGATCGCGGCACGGAGCCGGCCCGGCCCCACCCGGCGATCCAGGGCGTGGACGACCCGATCCGCGAAGAGGGTCCGGTTGGCCAGCCCGGTGAGGGAGTCATGGAAGGCCTGATGATTGATCCGCTCATCGAGCTGGACCTTCTCCACGGTGACGCCCACCTGGGGTGCGAGCGCCTCCAGCAGGCGGCGGTCCTCGTCGTCGAAATCGCGGGGCGCACCGCGCCGCCGGCCCACCAGGACGCTGCCGAGGATGCGCCCCTCCACCGCGAGCGCCGCCATGACCCCGTCGCGCAGGCCGCGCCGGGCCAGGATGGTGGTGCCGGGCTCGGCCCCGCCGCCGTGGAGGATGAGGCTGAGGTTGGAGGGGACGATCACCGAGTAGACGTCCCCCAGCAGGTCGCTGTCGAGCGGCTCCGAGGTCTCGGTGGTCCTGCCCTCGCGCACCCGCACCACCAGCGCGCTGCCCGCAGCGGAGTCGGGGAGCACCACGACCTCGGCGAAGCCCGCCTCGAAGATCTGGCAGAGCCGCCCGAGCAACGCCGCCACGGAGAGCGGCGAGCGCACGGTCTGCTGGAGCAGGTCCCGCGACTCTGCCAGGTGCTGGAGATGGCGGCGGTGGTTCCGCTCCGAGAGGTAGGCGGCGCCGATGCCGGCAACGCTGCCGCCCAGCGCGAGCAGGAGCAGCATCTCCGGGGTGTCGCGGCCGATGACCAGCGCCCAGATGCCGGCTGCCACGCCGGCCAGGGCCAGGCATGCCATGACCATCCGGACCTGGCGAGGTCGCGGCCCCCTGAGCGCCGGGAGCCGGCGGCTGCTGATGAGCGACACCCGGGCCCCCCTCCTATCGAAGCTGTGTCCTATCGAGGCTGTGGCGGCACCGTCCGAGGTGCCTCGTCCACTCGGGAGACTACACCAGCGCGCCCAACGCCCCGATCGACGTGACTGCACCTTCACCAGGCCGCCACCTCGGAGGCGGCCCGGTGGCGCCGTTCAGCGCCCGAACCTCGCCGGCGCGAGCCTCAGCGTGGGCGGATCGACGGGTCGGGGGGACGGCCCTCCAGGGCGGCCTCGATGCCGAGGGTGCGCTCGAAGGCCGCCCAGACGGCGTCGCTGACCACAGTGCGCAGGCGCCCCCGCTCGAGCTCGTACATGGCCGCGGCGGAGGTCCCCCCCGGTGAGGTGACCATGTCCCGGAGCTCGGCGACGTGACGCCCGCTGGCCAGGGCGAAGGCGGCCGAGCCCTGCATGGTGTCCAGGACCAGCTCCCGCGCCACGTGGCGGGGGAAGCCGAGGTGGACGGCGGCGTCGGTCAGGGCCTCGATGAAAAGGAAGATGTAGGTGGGCCCGCTCCCGCTCACCGCGGTGGCCATCGCCACCTGGCGCTCGTCGTGGACCTCGAACTCGCGGCCGAGGGCGGAGAGGATGGTCCGGGTCTGAGCCCGGCCGGTGGCGTCGACCGGCGGGGTTGCGAACCACACGGTCACCCCCTGCCCGATCTGGGCCGGGGTGTTGGGCATGCAGCGGACCAGGGCGGGATGGTCCAGCCCCTCGGCCAGGGCGTGGGTGCCGGCGCCGGCGATGACGCTGATGACCAGTTGCCCGGACCGCATCTGCGGCTTCAGCTCGGGCATCACCGCCTTGAGCATCTGGGGTTTCACGGCCAGCAGGATGATGTCGGCGCCCGCGGCCGCCTCCGCGTTGGCGGCCACCGCGGTGACGCCGTGGCGCTCGCTGAGCTCCCGGCGCCGCTCCTCGCGCGGATGGCTGCAGACCACCGCCGAGGCTTCGACGAGGCCGCGCCCCAGCAGTCCGGAGAGCATCGCCTCGGCGATCACCCCGGCGCCGACGATGGCGACCCGGGAGCCGTGCAGGGTGGTGTCGTTCATGACTGCGGGACGATACAGGGCGGCGTCGAGTTTGCGCTGCACAAGCTCCTCACGAGGACCGGGCCGTGGCCCGTGCGATGATCGGCGGGATGCCTGCAGCGCCCGAAGGGCACGACCAGCCCCCGGTGCGGGACGCTGGGCAGTCCCCTCCCCCACCGGCCGACCCCTACGCACCCTGGGCGTGGACCGCCTACCCGCCCCCGGGGGCTCCCCACCCGCCTCCGACTGGGCAGGCTCCCGTCCACCCGGGCACCGCTTACCCCCCGCCGGGGACCGTGTACCCCCCGCCGGGGACCGTGTACCCCCCGCCGGGCACCCAGTACCCTCCACCGGGCACCCAGTACCCCCCGCCGGGCACGGCCCAGCCGCCCCCCGGCGCAGCGTACGTTCCCGCCGGCTGGGGCAGCTGGCAGCAGGCCCCTCCCCAGCGCAACGCGGCCACCCGCCGCGGCGGCTTCGTGGGCGGGCTGCTGACCGCGCTGGCGGCGATCGCCAAGCTGGGCTACTTCGGGAAGTTCGGCTTCACCGCCCTCACCATGGTGATCGCGGTCGTCGCCTACTCGCTGGTGTTCGGCTGGGC
>Ga0209415_10004935_pt1 | contig 24230 bp, 26 predicted proteins | sample PeaSoiSIISIP2007_FD_187696 | JGI IMG/M metagenome (GOLD analysis project Ga0209415, IMG submission 187696) | Peat soil microbial communities from Weissenstadt, Germany - SII-SIP-2007 (SPAdes) (version 2) | ecosystem: Environmental > Terrestrial > Soil > Wetlands > Peat | place: Germany... | reverse complement strand
CGGACGATGGAATTGATCACGCGCTCCACGCGCTCGGGCTCGACCGGCCGCTTGCGCAAGGAAATGTGGATCGAGCGGGCAAGCTTGTCGCGGTCGAAGGGCTCGCGCTGGCCGTTCTTCTTGATCACCGTGAGCTCGCGCAACTGCACGCGCTCGAAGGTGGTGAAGCGCGCGGCGCAATTCGGGCAGAACCGGCGCCGCCGGATCGCCGCTCGATCCTCGGTCGGCCGCGAATCCTTCACCTGCGTATCCTCGCATCCGCAAAACGGACAGCGCATCGGACCCTCCCTGAGTACTTCCCCCGCCTAGTGCCCCGCCCCTGAAAATTCGCAAGCGAATTTCAGGGATGAGCGGGCCACTAAATTATTGAACCTAGTGTGATTCAGATACCGAAGTTCGCTCGCGAACTTAGGTATCGTCACACTAGCGCGCCTCAGAGCCCCGGATAGACCGGGAAGCGCTCGCAGAGCGCGCGTACCTTTTGTTTGACCGCCGCCTCGACCCCGGCGCTCGCCTCGCCATTGGCCCTGAGCCCGTCCAGCACCTCGACGATGAGCTCGCCCACCTGCCGGAACTCCGCCTGGCCGAAGCCTCGCGTCGTCGCGGCCGGGCTGCCGAGCCGGATGCCGGACGTCACCGTCGGCTTCTCGGGATCGAAGGGAATGCCGTTCTTGTTGCAGGTGATGCCCGCGCGCTCCAGCGCCTGCTCGGCCGCGCGCCCCGTGAGCTGCTTGGGTCGGAGGTCGACCAGCATCAAGTGGCAGTCCGTGCCGCCGGAGACGATGGCGAGCCCGCGCTCCGCCAGGCTCGCCGCCAGGGCGCGGGCATTCTCCACCACGCTCCGCGCGTAGGTCTTGAACTCCGGCTTCAGCGCCTCGCCGAAGCACACGGCCTTGGCGGCGATCACATGCATGAGCGGGCCGCCCTGCAGGCCCGGGAACATCGCACTGTTGATCTTCTTCCCGATATCCTCGTCGTTCGCGAGGATCATGCCGCCGCGCGGACCGCGCAGCGTCTTGTGCGTCGTGGTGGTCACCACATGGGCGTGCGGCAGCGGGCTCGGGAACGCGCCGCCGGCCACCAACCCCGCGAAATGCGCCATGTCCACCATGAGATAGGCGCCGACCGCGTCGGCGATCTCGCGGAAGCGCTTGAAGTCGATGACGCGCGGATAGGCGGAGCCGCCCGCGATGATGAGCTTGGGTCTTTCCGCCCAGGCCACGCGCTCGACCTCGTCGATGTCGATGAGTGCGTCCTGGCGCCTGACGCCGTAGGACACCGCGTGGAACCATTTGCCCGAGAGGTTGACCGGCGAGCCGTGCGTCAAGTGACCGCCGGCCGCGAGCGACATGCCCATGATCGTGTCCCCGGGCTTGATCAGCGCCAGCAGCACGCCCTGGTTGGCCTGCGAGCCCGAATGCGGCTGCACGTTCGCGAACTTGCAATCGAACAGGCGCTTGGCACGGTCGATTGCGAGCCGCTCGGCCTCGTCCACGAACTCGCAGCCGCCGTAATAGCGGCGGCCGGGATAGCCCTCGGCGTATTTGTTGGTGAGCACCGAGCCCTGCGCCTCCAGCACGGCGCGCGAGACGATGTTCTCCGAGGCGATCAGCTCGATCTGGTCGCGCTGCCGGCCGAGCTCCTTGCGGAGTGCCGCGTTGAGCTCGGGGTCGCGCTCCGCCACGGTTTCGTGGAAGAAGGCATCGTCAGGACCGATAGCGGGACGCGGGTTTTGCAAGGGCATCGATTGTCCGAAGCTGGGCTGGGATTGGCGGATTCAAGACATCTTGGCGATGCGCCGCGCGTGGCGCCCGCCTTCGAATTCGGTGCTGAGGAAGACGCGCAGGCAATCCTTGGCGACCTCGGAGCCGATCACGCGGGCGCCGAGGGCCAGCACGTTCGCATCGTTGTGCTGACGCGCGAAGCGCGCCGTGGTGGCGTCGTGACACACGCCGGCGCGCACCGCGCGATGCCGATTGGCCGCGATCGCAATGCCCAGCCCCGTTCCGCAGACGATGACGCCGCGCGTCACCCGCCCGGTCTCGATCGCGCGCGCGACCGCATCGGCGAAATCTGGATAGTCCACGGGGTCCCGGCTGTCGGTCCCGAGATCCAGCACTTCGAAGCCCAGGGACTTGAGTTCCGGAACGAGTAGAGCTTTCAGATCGTAGCCCGCGTGATCGGCAGCGATTGCGATCGTCTCGGCCATGGCACCCGGTGGTGAATGGGATCAAAGTCCGCGATCCTACCAAATCTCGCGGGCGGGCGCGAGCATGCCCACCATTGCTCGCGTAGCAGGCAGGTGCGGCGTTATCTCGCCACGGACCGCGACGCCAGCGCTCCCGCCAAGCAACGCGGGCTGCGCGAGACTGTGAGTTGCTCCGCCCGATAGATGCCAAAGCATTCATTATTAGGCCGATTCACCGCTTCCATTGACAACAACAGTCCCTCTTGCAAGAATAACGCCATAAAACGTCGGGCTATAATTCTAGGGGCAAGGTAAATGGCCGAACAATCTCCGGGGAAAACCGCGGAAGATCAGTTGCTGCGCATGACGACGGACGTGGTTGCCGCCTATGTCAGCAACAACCCGCTGCCGACCGCACAGCTCGCGGACATCATCGCTTCCGTCTATTCCTCGCTGCGCGCGCTCGATCATGCACCGGGCGAGGGCCGTGGAGACGCGCTGAGGCCGGCGGTGCCGGTGCGCAAGTCGATCACGCCGGAATACTTGATCTGTCTCGAGGACGGCAAGAAGCTCAAGATGCTGAAGCGGCACTTGCGCTCGACTTACGGGCTGACGCCCGACGCCTATCGCGCGAAGTGGGGCCTGCCGGCCGACTACCCGATGGTTGCCCCCGATTATGCCGAGCAACGCTCCGCCTTCGCGAAGCAGATCGGCCTCGGCCGCACCGGCGCGCGTGCCGGCCGCGCCGCCAAGAAATAGCGCCCGTCCTGAGCGCGCTCGCGCAGCGAGCGTGTCGAAGGACTACGATCCCTTCTTCTGCTCCTCGTACTTGCCGTTGTGCCAGACATAGAGGACGTACTCGGGGTTGAGGACGTCGCCTTTCTTGTCGAAGGCGATCGAGCCGACCACCGTGCCGTACTTGTGGGAGTGTAGCGCCTTGGCGAGGTCGGCGAGCTTGAGCGACTTCCCCTGCGCGGCGGCATCGGCGAACACCTGCAGCGCGGCATAGGTGAAGAGCGTATAGCCGGCGGGATCGTAGTCCTGCTTCTTGAACTCCTCGAGCACTTCCTTGGCGGGCGCGCGGTCGCGTGGATCCGGGCGGAAGGTCATCAGCACACCCTCGCCCGCGGGTCCGCTCGCCTTCCAGAACTCGTCTGTGACCAGCGCATCGCCCGCGACGAACTGCGCCTTGAGACCCTGATCCTGCGCTTGGCGCACCAGCAGCCCCGCCTCGGCCTGATAGCCGCCGAAATAGACCGCGGCGACGTTGGCCTGCTTGAGCTTGCCGATCAGCTGGGAGAAATCCTTGTCGCCCTGCGAGATCTGCTCGCTCAGCGCCTCCTTGAGGCCCTTCTTGTTCATGGCCTTGCGCGTCTCGTCGGCGAGGCTCTTGCCGTAGGGCGACTTGTCGTCGACGATCGCGACCTTCTTGCCCTTGTACTTCGATGCGAGGTACTCGCCCGCGACGGCACCCTGCGCGTCGGCACGGCCGGCGATGTTGTAGAGGTTGGTCCAGCCCTTCGAGGCCGCGTCGTCCGTGAGCTTCGGATCGCTCGAGGCCGGCGTGATCTGCAGGATGCCGGCCTGGTTGTAGGCCGCCGAGGCTTGGATCGACGCGCCGGAGCAGAAGTGGCCGACCACGAGCACGGCCTTCTGCTGCACGAGCTGGGTGGCCACGGTCGACGCCTGTTGCGCATCGCACCCGTCATCGCTCATGGCGAGTTTGAGCTTCTTGCCGAGCACGCCGCCCTTGGCATTGATGTCGTCGATCGCCTGTTGCGCGCCGCGCTTCATCTGCTCGCCGATGAACGCGAACGGCCCGGACATCGGACCAGCGACGCCGACCACGAGATCCTGATCCTTCTCCTTGGGCGCACCGGCGGCGGGGGCAGCCGGTGGCGGGGGTGCGCTGCCGGGCGCGCCGGCCGGTGTCTTGGGCGCGCCAACCGCCACGCCCGCCAATGCCATTGTGGCGACCAGAAATGCCGTTACGAACCGCCTCATGTCACCCGTGCTCCACATCCGTCACGATCGCGCGGCAACCTACCACGGGCCGATCAGCGCGTCTTTCGGCGCGCGAGGACGAAGTCGAGCTTGCGCTGGGCGAGGCGCTTCAACGCGGCTTCGCCGACGCTGGGATCGCCGACCATGGAAACCTCCGTGCCCGTGGCCGGGTCGATCGCGGAGACCTTGACCGCGTGTCCCACGCGCACGAACTCGAAGATCACCTCGCGCCGCTCCGCCACGTTCCGCGCCCTCCGTGTCTCTGTGGTAAGCCTTCCTTGCTAGGAGCCTCTCGGACGCGCTGATAGGATAAGCGGGAACAAGGTCAAACCAAAGGGAGGCTTCCATGCCGAAGGCGGCAACCGCGCGCAAACCCGCGAGGTCTCGAGCCAAAGGGCGGCCGGTGGTTTCCCACCCCGCCGACAAGGACTTCAAGCCCGACGGGTTGCGACCCTATTTCCTCTATCGCAATCTCGGCATCGACCGCGCAACCAAGGGTCGTTTCGGCGCGCATGTGATCCGCGCGAGAGACGCCATGCGCGGCGGCCAGGGCAAGCATACCCATGCACTCGGCTTCCAGCTCGTCTATGTGCTCAAGGGCAAAGCGCGTTTCTGGTACGACGGCTTCGGCAGCGTGGACATGATTGCCGGCAGCTCCGTCTATCAGCCGCCGGGCATCCGCCACGAAATGTTGTCGTGCTCCAAGAATTGCGAGATTCTGGAGATCACCATGCCCGCGGAGTTCGCGACGCGCGCGGCATAGCCCGCGTGTGCTGTTGCCGCGGGCGCGGATTCGCTCTAAGACCACGGCATGAGCGGCTTGCGCGCGATCAATCCGCCGGGCTGGGCGAGGCCCAAGGGCTATAGCAACGCGATCGTGGGCCGCGGGACCTTCGTGATGGTCGCCGGCCAGGTCGGCTGGAACGCCGCGCAGCAATTCGAGAGCGACGACTTCATCGCCCAGGTGCGCCAGGCCCTCGTCAACACCGTGGACGCGCTCGCCGCCGCCGGCGCCAAGCCCGAGCATGTCGCGCGCATGACCTGGTACGTCACCGACAAGAAGCGCTACCTCTCGCGCATATCCGAGGTCGGCGCCGCCTGGCGCGACATCATGGGCCGCACCTTCCCCGCCATGACCCTGGTCGAAGTGTCCGGGCTGCTGGAGGACCGCGCGCTCATCGAGATCGAAAGCACCGCGATCCTCCCGGACGCCGCGGCCTGATCCAAACCCTGCTACGCTCCCGCGACAAGGATTCTCGCCATGACTTCCACCGCCGCGCGCCGCGACCAAACTGAGGCGAGCGAGGGCCCGCGCTTCGACTGGCAGGATCCGCTGCTCCTGGAGGACGAGCTCACCGAGGACGAGCGCCTGATCCGCGAGAGCGCCCGCGCCTACGCGCAGGAGAAGCTGATGCCGCGCGTGCAGCGCGCCTTCCGCGACGAGCACTTCGACCGCGAGATCATGAACGAGATGGGCGCGCTGGGATTCCTGGGCTCGACCATCGACGGCTACGGCTGCGCCGGCGTCAATTATGTCTCCTACGGCCTGATCGCGCGCGAGATCGAGCGCGTCGACAGCGGCTATCGCTCGGCGATGTCTGTGCAGTCGAGCCTGGTGATGCACCCGATCCACGCCTTCGGCACGGAGGCGCAACGGCAGAAATATCTGCCGAAGCTCGCGACCGGCGAATGGGTCGGCTGCTTCGGCCTGACCGAGCCCGATCACGGCTCCGACGCCGGCGCCATGAAGAGCCGCGCCCGCAAGGTCGACGGCGGCTACGTGCTCAAGGGCTCGAAGATGTGGATCAGCAATTCGCCGATCGCCGACGTCTTCATGGTCTGGGCCAAGACCGACAACGGCAGGGTCCGCGGCTTCATCCTCGAGAAGGGCATGAAGGGGCTCTCGGCGCCGAAGATCGAGGGCAAGTTCTCGCTGCGCGCCTCGACCACCGGCGAGATCGTCATGGACGACGTCTTCGTGCCGGAGGAGCAACTGCTGCCCAACGTCAGCGGCCTCAAGGGCCCGTTCTCCTGCCTCAACAGCGCGCGCTACGGCATTTCCTGGGGCGCGCTCGGCGCCGCCGAGTTCTGCTGGCACGCCGCGCGCGACTACGCGCTCTCCCGCAGCGCCTTCGGCAAGCCGCTAGCGGCGAACCAGCTCATCCAGAAGAAGCTCGCGGACATGCAAACCGAGATCACGATCGGACTCACCGCGTGCCTCAGGCTCGGCCGCCTCAAGGACGAGGGCAAGGCCGCGGCCGAGGCGGTCTCCATGCTGAAGCGCAACTCCTGCGGCAAGGCGCTCGACATCGCGCGGGTCGCCCGCGACATGCACGGCGGCAACGGCGTCTCCGACGAGTACCACGTGATCCGCCACGTCCTGAACCTCGAGGCCGTCAACACCTACGAGGGCACCCACGACATCCACGCGCTCATTTTGGGCCGCGCGCAGACGGGGATCGCGGCGTTCTGAGATCGCGCTGCATCACGCTTAGCACAAGGGCAGTTGAAAGTTCTTCCGCAAAATACACGAAACGGCAGTCGCCGGGCCGCTGGAAATGAGCTCCCGTGTGAGTATCCTCACAGGCGCACTCAGGCTGCCGATGCTTTTCTGGGACTCGGGCTGCGCAACGACCGCGGCAGCCCGTTACAAAAAAATCGAAGGGGACCGACACAACCGCGATTGAAGGAGACAATCGATGGCGACGTCCTATATCGGCTATCTCGCGAGCGCGCTCGTGCTCTGCACGTTCCTCACGAGGACCATGATGCCGCTTCGCGTCATCGCCCTCGGCAGCAATCTGGCCTTCATCGCCTACGGCGCTCTGCTGCACCTCTATCCGGTCCTGGTGCTTCACATCGTCTTGCTTCCCGTGAACGCCTGGCGTCTCCGGGAGATTTTCCAGCTCGTGAAGAGCGTGCAGGACACGGCCGACGACGGCAGAGTCTTCACTGCGCTGGTCCCCTTCGCAAAGCGCGTGACGGTTCCCCGCGGCGAGGTGCTGATCCGCAAAGGCGACACCTCGGACGCGCTCTATCTGGTCCTGGAGGGCAGGCTCTGGGTGGAGGAAGCCGAGTCGGAGCTCGGGCCGGGCAGCATCGTCGGAGAGATGGGGGTGCTCAGCCGGACGCACCGTCGAACCGCAACCGTGGACGCGAGAACGGATTGCGAGCTTGGACGCGTCTCGGCGGAGGATTTTCAGCGCGTCTACTTCGCGGACCCGTCCCTGGGCTTGTCCCTCATCCGCCTGATCATCGACCGGCTCACCCGCGAGGTGGAGGCGCAGCGGCTGGAGGCGGCCGCTGCCTGAATCCGCAATGACGCGACGGCGTCCGCTTGAACGGCCGCCTCAGTCCCGCTCGGGTGCGCCGAGCGGGAAGACGGAGCGGTAAGGGCGCGCTTCCTCGATTGCGCGGGCGAAGGAGGGGCGCGCGTTGAGACGATTGCGATAGGTGCGCAGATTGGGGAAGCGCTCGCCGATCGGATGGGTCCAATCCGCATAGAAGAGCGCGGGTGCCGCCGCGCAATCCGCCAGGCTGAAGCGCTCGCCGGTCCCCCATTGCCGCCCAGCCATCCGCTGCTCCAGCCACGCGTAGGCGGTCTCGAGCATCGCTCGCGCGTCTGCCACGCCTCTGGCGTCGCGCTCACCCGGCTCGCGCAGCGCGTCGGTGACGATCTTGCCTTGCGGCGTCGCGACGTAATTGTCGAAGAAGCGATCGAGGAAACGCGCCTCCTGCGTCGCCGCGGGCTCCTCGGGGATCAGCCGCACAGGGCCGGGATGATGGATATCGAGGTGCTCGATGATGATGGTCGCCTCGATGACCGGCCGGCCGTCGTCCAGCAGCACCGGGAACTTCTTGAGCGGCCAGAGCGCCGAGAGCTCGGCGAAGGCCGAGGGGTCGGACTTGTCGAGCCGCCGGTACGTAAAGGGCGTTTCATTCTCGTAGAGCGCGATGAGCGCCTTCTGGCAGTAGGCGGCGAAGGGATGGGCGAACAAGACCAGCGACATGCGTGACCTCTCCGGAAAGCGCATGGATGGACGGAGTTTCCGAGCCCTCAATCCGCAGGTCTATCGTGTATCGTGCGCGGCGCCAATTGCGAGAGAGAGCGGATGCTTGACGATCTGAAGGCGAATAACCGCGCGTGGGCCGCCCGCATGGTTTCGGCCGATGCGGATTTCTTTCGGCGCCTCGAGCGCCAGCAGGCTCCGGAATATCTGTGGATCGGCTGCAGCGACAGCCGAGTACCCGCGACCCAGATCGTGGACCTCGATCCCGGCCGGATCTTCGTCCACCGGAACGTCGCGAACCTCGCTCCGCCCCAGGACGCGAATTACCTCTCGGTGCTGCAATTCGCCGTCGAGATCCTGAAGGTGAAGCACGTCCTGGTCGTGGGGCACTACGGCTGCGGCGGTGTCAGCGCGGCGGTCGACGGAAAGCGGCGCGGTCTCGTCGATCACTGGCTGCATCCGATCCGCGAGCTCCGCGACGAGCATCGCGGCGCGCTCGATGCGCTTGCCGATGAGCGCGCCCGCCTCGACCGGCTCTGCGAGCTCAACGTGATCCGTCAGGTCAGGAACGTCGCCTCCGACGTCTTCGTGCAGGAAGCCTGGGCGCGCGGACAGGAATTGCACGTCCACGGCTGGGTCTATGCCATCGCCACCGGCGGAGTGACCGACCTGAACGTGACGGTCGGCGCGCCGGGATCGCGGCACGGTCACGAGAACCCCGCACGCCCCTGATCGACCGTCTCGGCGGCTTGAATTTGCCACGCCGCACGTAATTCGCGGTCCGTTCGCGGCGTCCAGATCGGCCGTTTGCACCCGCTCGTGTCAGGGCACCGGGAAGGAGCAGGTGCCTCCTTGGGCGCCGTAGGTAATCGTGGACCCGACGCCGCTGGAGAGGTCGTTCAGATTGCCGTTGCCGTTCTGCTTGGGGAGATCGAGCCGAACGAAATCCCACTGCCGATTGTTCGCGAGATACGTGGTGGTCAGCGCGAAGGTGACGTGAGAGCCGTTCGAGGCAGTGCACGCGCTGCCGCTCTGCGCGTTGTCGGGCGAGCAGCCGGTGACGCAGAACCCGGACCATGTACGGCATGTGCCCTTCGCCGGCACCGTGAAGGCCTTCGCGACATAAGTCACGTTGACCGGCCCGCTGGTGGACTTGATGCAATAGTCCGCTGCATTCGCTTGTCCGGCACACGCGATAACGCCCGTGGCGATCACGGCGAGCGCCAGAGCGCGGCTATGCAATGTCATGATCCCCTCCTTTGAGCCATCGGCTTCGATGTCTAGCCCGATCCGTGAGCTCCAGAGAGGGAATTCGCCTCAAATGCGATCAAAGAGCGACGACATCTGCCTCTGCAGACGAAATCGGTGGGGCCAGATCGAGACGGGTCGCCGCTTGACAAACCGTACGCAATGTGTACGCTCCGCACGTTCACCGGTCCGGAGCCGATCCAATGGCCACCGCCAAGCAAATTGCCGCCAACCGCCGCAACGCGTTGAGGAGCACCGGTCCTAGAACCGCCGCGGGAAGGTTCGCGTCCAGCCGGAATGCCCTGCGCCACGGGCTGACCGCGCGGCGCGCCGTGGTTTGCGATGAGGATGCTCACCACTTCCAACGGTTTCGCGCGGAGATGCGCACGGCCCTGGCGCCGCGGGGCGCTCGGGAAGAGCTCCTTGCCGAGACCGCGGTAGAGGCGGCGTGGCGGCTTCGCCGCGCCGCCCGCGCGGAGGCAGCGTTCTTCAATCGGGCGGGGTCTTGGGACGAGGCGTTCTCCGACGACGGTCGCGAGCTCGACGCGCTTCGGCGCTACGAAGTCGCGGCGGACCGCGCCTTCCACCGCGCGCTCGCGCTGCTGGAGCGCGGACGGGCGGGATTCGAATCAGGGGCTACCCCCCCTCCCTACCCTCCCCCTCGAGGGGGGAGGGGGATTCTTGCGGGATCATGCGGCGACGGAAGCGATCGCAGTCCATTGCCCCTCCCCCTCGAGGGGGAGGGTAGGGAGGGGGGCGCGCAAAAAAACGATTCTGCGAAACGAACCCAATCCCGCCCGGGCGACGAGCGGGATGTCAGAGCCGCTTGTGCTCCCGCATCACCTCCTGCAGCCGGTCGAGCGACAGGGCATGGGCGGTGGCGCTATGGCCCTTCATGGTCTCGGCCATGCAGAGGGCGTTGAGGATCGCCTCCTCGGTCGCCTCGGCGGCGGCGCGGAAGAGCAGGGTCATGGTGTCGGGCGAGACCATGGTCACCGCCGAGGTCGGCGCCCTCGGGTCGATGCGGTTGGCGGTGCTGAAGGCGATGAAGATGTCGCCGCTGCTGTTGGCGCCGACGCCGCCGACCCAGGCGAGACCGGTGGTCGCGCGGCGCGCCAGGCGCTGGCACTGGATCGGCAGCAGCGGCGCATCGCTCGCGAGCACCACGATGATCGAGCCCGTGTCGCTCGAGGGCCGCCGTGGCGAGGGTACCGCGTCGATCCCGATCGCCTCGCCCACGGGCACGCCGTCGACGCGCAGGAGCTCCCGCTGGCCGTAATTCGCCTGCACGAGCGCGCCCACGGTATAGCGCGCGCCGGCCTCGCGGACCGCGCGCGAGGCGGTGCCGGTGCCGCCCTTGAACTCGTGGCAGATCATGCCGGTGCCGCCGCCGACATTGCCCTCGGCGATCGCGCCGTCTGACGCGTTCGCCAAGGCCGCGAACACGTGATCCAGGGTGACCGCCAGCTGCGCGCTGTCGCTGAGCCTTCCGTCAAAGGTCTCGCCGGCCACCGGCAGCAGCCACGGCGCGTCGCCGCCCTGCCGAAGCAAATATGCGCCGACAGCGTCGCGCACCAGGCCCACGCTGTGCGTGTTGGTGATGGCGATCGGCGTGGTGAGCAGCCCTTGCTCGGCGATCCAATGCGAGCCCGTCATCTCGCCATTGCCATTGAAGGAATGGATGCCCGCGAAGACCGGCCGCGCCAGGATATCGCGGGCGCCCGGCCAGATCGCCGTGACGCCCGTGCGCAAGACCGCCGGCGCATCCTCGACGATGGTGGCATAGCCGACCTCGACGCCGGCGACATCGGTGATGGCGTTGAGCGGGCCCGGCTCCAGCCGTCCGACCCGAATACCCAACTCGCGCAGCCGCGCACGCTTCGTCATGGGCCGTTATCCCTGTTGGTTCCAGGTCAGAAACATCGCCGCCACGATCACCGCCATCACGCCCGTGGCGAGCCAACCCATGACCGCCAGCGGCTTCGGCAGGATAAACCGCCCCATCACGCGCGACGACATCGCCATGATCATGCTGACCGCCATCAAGGGCACCGCGATCACCCCGTTCAGCACCGCGGTCCAGAACAAGGCCTTGATCGGATCGACGCCGATGAAATTCATGGCCACTCCGACCAGTGTGGCAAAGGCGATCGTGCCGTAGAACGCCCGGGCCTCCATGGGAAGCCGCGCGAGGCCGGTCGGCCACTGCAGCGCCTCGCCGACCGCATAGGCCGCGGACCCCGCGAGGACCGGTACCGCCAGCAGTCCCGTGCCGACGATGCCCAGCGCAAAGACCAGGAAGGCGAACTCGCCCGCGATCGGCCGCAACGCTTCCGCCGCCTGGGCCGAGGTCGCGATGTCGGTGATGCCGCGCGCGTTGAGCGTCGCCGCTGTGGTGATGATGATGAAGAGCGAAATCAGGTTCGAGAACCCCATTCCGAGATAGGTGTCGATCCGGATGCGGCGGATCTCGGTGGGCGCCTCGTTCGGCGCATCGACCAGCGGATGCGCGAGCGGGTCGATGCGCTCGTCCTCCGCCTCCTGAGAGGATTGCCAGAAGAAAAGGTAGGGGCTGATCGTCGTGCCCATCACCGCCACGATCGACACGACGTATTTCGTCTCGAGCGAAATGGAGGGAACGAGAGTGTCGTGCAACACCTGCAGCCATGGGACCTCGACCACCAACGCGGTGATGAAATACGAGAACAGCGAGATCGTCGTCCATTTGAGAACGTTCACGTAGTTGCGATACTTCATGAAGATCTCAAGGCCGACGCAGAGCGCGCCGAACAGGACGACATACAAGAGCTTCGGTGCGCCGCCGAGCACGAGATAGAGCGCGTCGCCCATCGCGCCGAGGTCGGCGCCGAGGTTGATCACATTGGCGATCAGCAGCAGACCCACGGTCGCCTGGAGGAGCCAGGCCGGATAGTAGCGCCGAAGATTGCCCGCGATCCCCTCGCCGGTGACCCGGCCGATGCGGGCGCAGATTTCCTGGATGGCGGCCATCAGCGGAAAGCTGAACAGCATCACCCAGCTCAGGCCGTAGCCAAACTGCGCGCCGACTTGAGAGTAGGTTGCGATGCCGCTGGGATCGTCGTCGGAGGCGCCGGTGATGAGTCCGGGTCCCAGCCACTGCCAGATCCGGAGACGCGCGCGCGGCGCGGGCGCGGCTTCCTCCGATCCGCTCATCGCGGGATCGTCGGCAGACGGCGTGACGGTCCCATGACGAGCGGCCTCGTAAGATGCGTCCCTATCATGGGGCGCACCCTATCACGCGCAAATCGCGTGCCGGAGCCTCAGTTCAGGGCAAAAAGCGGGACGAAGTTAGGCGGCCGGCGAGACCATCTGCAGCGCGCGGGGGCCGAGCTCGACGAGCTGAGTCCAGAAGCGATCGAGCCGGCGCAGCGTGCCGTGCACCGCGACGAGGTCCTCGTTCTTGATCGGACCCTTCGCGAGAGCGGCCACGTGCCGCTGATGCATGACGATGATCTTCTTGCGGAGATCCTGGCCCTTGTCGGTCAGGCGCACGCGCACGGAGCGGCGGTCATGGAGCGAGCGCTCCTGCTGGATGTAACCCGCCTCGACCATCTTCTTCACGTTGTAGGAGACGTTCGAGCCGAGATAGCAGCCGCGCAGCGTCAACTCGCCGACCGTCATCTCGAGGTCGCCGATGTTGAACAGGATCATTGCCTGCACGTTGTTGATGTCGTGGATGCCCTGGTTGTCGAGCTCCAGCTTCACCACCTCCAGGAACTGGCGGTGCAGGCGCTCAACCAGAGCGATGACATCAAGATAAGCGGCGTCCATGGGTGCCCTCGGTTCTGCAGTCAAGTGGGCGAATGCTACAGGTTTATTGGTTAATGGATCGTAAGCAAAATGCATTTTGGCGAAACCCGCGAAACTGACGGAAAACATTGAGATTTCCGCAGCTTGTGCGCGCCCAACCGTTGGGCTCGCTTGCCCGAACCGCTGTACGCCCGCGTGTCAAAAATGGGGCACGCAGATCAGCGCTCGCCCTTCAGAAACCGGAACATCACCGAGAAATCCTTGGGACCGAGGCCCGACCCCGCGAGGAGCTGGTAGAGCGCCGCCGCCTCGGCTCCCAGCGGCGTGACGGCACCCGCGGTCTGGGCCGCCTGCTGCGCCAGCTTCAAGTCCTTGAGCATCATGTCCGCGGTGAAGCCCGCCTGGTAATCGCGGTTCGAGGGCGCCGCCGCCACCGGCCCCGGCACCGGGCAGTAGCTCGTCATCGCCCAGCTCTGCCCCGACGACTTCGAGCTGATGTCGTAGAGCTTCTGAATATCGAGACCGAGCCTCTCCGCGAGCTGGAAACCCTCGCAGACGCCGATCATCGCGACCGCGAGCATCATGTTGTTGCAGATCTTCGCGGCTTGTCCGTTGCCGGCGGGCCCGGCGTGGACGATCGTCTTGCCCATCCTCTCCAGGATCGGCCGCGCGCGCTCGAAACCCGAGGCGCTGCCGCCCACCATGAAGGTGAGCGTCCCCGCCGCCGCGCCGCCGACGCCGCCCGAGACCGGCGCGTCCACCATGTCGAAGCCGCGCTCGGCGGCCGCCTTGGCGACGAAACGCGCGGTCTCGACGTCGATGGTCGAACTGTCGATCAGCAGCGCGCCCGTGCGCGCATGGGGGAACACGCCGCCGTCGCCGGTGTAGGCCGCCCGCACGTGGGCGCCCGCTGGCAACATCGTGATCGCGATCTCCGCCTCGGCCACGGCCGCGGCGGCGCTCTTCGCCGCCGTGCCGCCCGCCTTCACGAAGCCGTCGAGCGCCGCCGGCACGAGATCGAAGCCGATGACCTCGTGGCCGGCCTTGAGCAGGTTGGCGGACATGGGTCCGCCCATGTTGCCGAGGCCGATGAATGCGATCTTGCTCATGACGTCCTCCCCATCATCAGTCGAATACCAGCTCCCGCTCGCCGAGGCTCTCGAAGTAGCGCGCGACCTCGTGCTCTCCGATCTCGGCGAGCGAAGCGTGCTCCCAGCGGGGCTTCTGGTCCTTGTCCACCAGGACCGCGCGGATCCCCTCGTAGAAATCCCGCGCCGCCATCACGTGCTGGGTCATGCGGTATTCCAGCGCCAAAGCCGTCTCGATGTCCATGCGGGCATCGCCGAGCCTCATTTGATGAAACGTGATCTTGAGGCTGATGGGCGAGGCCCGCTCCATGGTGTCGCGGGTCTCGCGCGCCCAGGCCGTGCCCTCTTTCGCGAGCGCCTCCAGAATCGCCTCGACGCTGGCGCCGGCGAAGCAGCGATCGATCGGCTCACGGAGCGCGGCGAGCGGCGGATCGCCCGGGCTCTCGTGGCGGCGCGCGAGCACGGCGTCCACTTGCGCGCGCTCCTCGCCCGCGAGCCAATCGATCGCCGCCAATGCGTCGGTGAGTTCCGCGACACGGGCATGGGGCACGTAGCGCGTGGCGAAGCCGCAATAGAGCATGTCCGCGGCCTTGATGCGCGCGCCCGTCAGCGCAAGATAAAGGCCGATCCTGCCGGGACAAAGATTGAGATAGCGCGTGGCGCCCACATCCGGGAACAGCCCGATGTGCACCTCGGGCATGGCGCAGAGGCTGCGCTCGGTGGCAACCCGATGCGAGCCGTTCACCGACACGCCCATGCCGCCGCCCATGGCGATGCCGTCCATCAGCGCGATATAGGGTTTGGGGAACCGGTGCACGCGCTCGATGAGCCGATACTCCTCGCGGAAGAAATCCGACTTGTAATCGCCGGGTCGGTCTTGCGGATGGGCACGCGCGTCGTAGATCGCGCGGACGTCGCCGCCCGCGCAGAACGCGCGGTCGCCGGCACCCCGCACCACGATCGCGCTCACGGCGCGATCCGCGCCCCACTCCACGAGCTTCGGATCCATCACGCGGTACATCGCAAGGCTCAGCGTATTGAGCGCTTTCGGCCGATTGAGGGTGACCACGCCAAGCGCGCCGCGGCGCTCCAGCACTATCTCGTCGGTCGCGCTCATGCTCCGAGCAGGCGCCGGGCGATGATCACGCGCATGATCTCGTTGGTGCCTTCGAGGATCTGATGCACCCGCACGTCGCGCAGATATCGCTCGATTGGGAGGTCGCGAATATATCCGTAGCCGCCGTGCAGCTGCAGCGCGTCGTTGCAGACTCGGAAGCCCACGTCGGTGGCGAAGCGCTTGGCCATGGCGCAATGGAGTGTCGCGTCGGGATGCCCCGCATCGAGGTGCGCTGCCGCGCGGTGCACCATCAGCCGCGCGGCATCGAGATCGGTCGCCATGTCCGCGAGCTTGAATTGCAGCGCCTGGAACTCCGCGAGCTTCTTGCCGAACTGCTCGCGCACGCCCATGTACTCGCGCGCGGCATCGAGGCAGGCGCGCGCGCCGCCAAGCGAGCAGGCCGCGATGTTGAGGCGCCCGCCGTCGAGGCCCATCATGGCGATCTTGAAGCCGTCGCCTTCCTCGCCCAGGCGGTTGGCGACGGGCACGCGGCAATTCTCGAACAACACCATGGCGGTCGGCTGGCTGTTCCAGCCGAGCTTCTTCTCCTTCTTTCCGAAGGAGAGGCCGGGTGTCCCTTTCTCCACCACGATGGTCGAGATGCCCTTGGGGCCGCCACCGCCCGTCCGGAGCATGCAGACGAAGACGTCGCTCGAGAGCCCGCCCGAGATGAAGGCTTTGGCGCCGTCGATGACGTAGTGCTCGCCCTCGTGTACCGCGCGCGATTTGAGATTGGCGGCATCCGAGCCCGCGCCCGGCTCGGTCAGGCAATAGCTCGCGAAGTGCTCCATGGTCGTGAGCCGAGGCAGGAACCGCTTGCGCTGCTCGGCGTTGCCGAAGCGATCGATCATCCACGCGGCCATGTTGTGGATCGAGAGATAGGCCGCGGTTGAGACGCAGCCGGTCGCGAGCTCCTCGAAGATCAGCGCGGCGTCGAGACGCGAAAGCGCGGAACCACCGACGTCATCCCTGACATAGACGCCGGCGAAACCCAGCGCCGCGGCCTCGCGCAGCGCCTCGACCGGAAAGATCTCGCGCTCGTCCCACTCGGCCGCGTGCGGGCGGAACTCGCGCTCGGCGAAATCCCGCGCCGTCGATTGGATCACGCGCTGCTCGTCGCTGAGCTCGAAGTCCATGAATCCCGAGTCTCCGCAAGGGCGCGGATGATAGCGGCGGCGGCTCTCCGCAGCAACGCGAGGCCGAGTCGCGAAGGCCGCTCGACGAAAAAACACCCGAGTCGCGGTGCCCAATGTCGAGTCGCCCGTGCTCGGGAGCATGGCATCTGGGAGACTGCTTCTATCTCTCAGTGCATGGGCCGTCATGGCAAAGGCGACGGCAAACCACAGGAGGTCTCACCCATGTTCATCCGTCATCGCCGCCTGCTCGACCAGATCACGCTGTTGCATGGTCCGCACGATCTGCTCGGGCGCTTCTTCCTCATCGCGGACACCGCGGCGCGCGACCAGGGCGTACGTTTGCGGCTCCGCGGAGATTTCGATGCGCTGGTCGCGCTCAATCGGCGCCACCGCGACAGCTGGCCTGCGCTGGCTCCCGTCTTCGATCCGGAGTTCAGCAATCTCCGTTTCGACAGCGCCTTCTGGCTCGAGGCGATCGACGAAAACAACGAAGCCGTGGCGACCCACGCCGCGCGGTTCTTCGACTGGGAGCACACCACGCTCGCGGCCGAGCTGCGCTCCATGCGGGCGTTCTATGAAGATCCCGAGCCTCGAGTGGCCGCCGGTGAATCGATCGAGGTCGAGGCTCCGTCGGCGGCGCTCATTCGAGGCCGGGTCGCTTACGGCGGCGCAGTCTGGGTGCGGCCGGATTTCCGAGGCAAAGGCCTCGCCGCGTTGATGCCGAGAATTTCCCGTGCCTATGCCTATTCTCGCTGGGATACGGCGTGCACCTGGGGACTGGTCGAGCACAAGACGCACGCCAAGGGGCTGGTGCGAGCGAACGGACCTTACGAGGTCGAGGAATCGGTGTTGCTGCGCATGGCCTTCCGCGGCGACCTGCCGCTGCTGCTGATGTGGATGGGCCGCGATGCCATGCTCTCCGACGTCGCGCGGATCGTCGATCAGGCCACCGTCGACAGCTGGCGGCGCATCGAGAGACCGAGCACGAACAGATCCGAGTTGCCGCGACGCCAGGGCATCAGCAGCCGGTCATAGCGCACCCGCAAGGTCGCGGACTGCGAGGTGCTGACGGTCGCTCGCACGCCATCGAGACGCAGGCGGCGGCGGGACAGCGCCTCGCCGTAGCTGTCAGCGACCCAATCGCCGTATTCCTTGTCGGGAACGTCGTGCGCGTCGCGCCCGACCATCTCGAAGGTCTCGCAGGGCCGCATCATCTTGATGCCGCCGCCGAAGTGCTGATAGACGAGGCGCGAGGAGTGCGGCAGCTTTCGGACCAGAACCGCGCGCTGCAAGAGATCGGTCGCGCGCAAGATCTCGTTCAATTCCGCGCTCAGATGCCCGCGGTTCGACTTCCACAGTTCGACCACCGGACTCACTTTCGCGAAGGCGGGCTGCTCCAGGGCATCGAGTTTCTTCTCCACCGCGAGCCAGCGCGGGCGCCCTGCCACAGGCTCGCCGGCCGCGAGATCCTCGGCGCGCTCCGCGAAAGAGCCGAGGCCCGTGAACATCTCGTAGGACCAATCCTCGCCCCAGAACACCGCCAGCACGATACGCCGCGGCCGCCGGTCTATGAGCGCATAGAGCGCGGCGGTCAGAGTGAGCAAACTGAACGTCCCCGAGCGGAGCGATACCCGCACGCCTTCCTCGTGATGGCGCACGTGGATAAACCCGAGATTGCGGACAGCATAGGCGGGCGCGTCGAAGTCGGGCTCTCGATAGCCGAGCCGACGCGCGAGCGCCGCCGAGTTGTCCGGCCATGGCTCACCGCAGTCGTCGATGAGTATCCCGCTGCCAACTGTGTGCATCCGCCTCGCCCTCGATCGGCCGCGGGCCCATCCGCGTACCGGGGTTCTGAACTGCTGCCTACAAAGGCTTGCCCGTGCCCTGCCTCAGTCCGCTCCCGCCGCTCAGGCACTTCGCGAGCCTGAGCATCCAGTCGCGGCCCTCCTCCGTCCCGATGCCGCGATAGTACCGCAGCAGCTTGATCTCCTTCGGCGTCAAGCCCGCGAGCTCGCCCCCCGGAGCGCGCTCCGAGAGGTCGCCGAAGAAGAACGAGATCGGTTTGCGCAAGAACTCGGCCACCGCGAGCAACCGGCTCGCGCTGAGACGATTTTCGCCGCTCTCGTACTTCTGAACCGCCTGGAAGGTCACCCCGATCCGCGCGCCGAGCTGGCTTTGGCTAAGACCCGCAAGGAGCCGCGCCTCGCGGAGCCGCCGACCGACCAGCGCGTCAACCTCGCTGCGCCCGCGCTTGCTTGGCCCCGGCGGCAGCTCAACCACCCCGCCCCACTCGGCCGGCCGAGCCAGCCGCTTAACCCTAATCATCCCCAGCCCCGTCGGTCCATCGCCCCCGGAAAAAGCATAGCAACCTTCCTTGCCGATTGCCATCCGGCCGCGAAATCATGCCCGCGTATTCTCTTGCCTGCTCGCTACTCCGCGGCTCGGCCACGCGCCTTCGCCTTGGCGGCGCGCTCGGCTTCGTGTTGATCGAACATCTTCTTGGCCGCGGCATCCCGGAGCGTCGTGAACGCCATGCGGTTCTCGTACGACCAAGCATAGGAACTCGCGCGGTGCGCGTTCGAGCCACGGACATGCGGCACGACGTACCGGGCATAAAGCTCGTAGGACTTCTTCGTCGCGTCCCAATTGGCCCAGTTATGGGCGAGCTGGAGGAAGCAGCCGAACTCGCCCTGCTTCGCGCGCAGGCGATCGATCTGAGCGATGGCATCGTCCGGGGTGCCGATCACGGCGCGGCCCGTCTCGATCAGAACGTCGACGGGGTCGCGCCCCTCAAGGTCCGAGAAGCGTGCCGGATTGATCGCCTGGTAGTAGTCCAGATACTTCTGCAGCCCGTAGCGCACATTGGCGCGCGCTTGCTCGCGGGTCTCCGCAATGTGCATGGGACCGACCAGCCGGAGCACCGCGGGATCCATGGTGCGGCCGTGCTCGGCCGCGATCTCCTGCGCCACCTTCCAATTGGTCGCCAACACGTCGAAGGCGCCCTCCACGGTCGCGGCGACGCAGAGCATGCCCAGACCATATTTCCCCGCGGCGCGCCCGCCCGATGGCGTCACCAAGCTGGCAACGGCGACCTCGGGATAGGGCCGCGTATACGGCAGCAGGTGCAGACGCGCGTCTTTGAGGGTGTACCACTCTGTCTTCTCGGTCACGGTCTCGCCGCGAAACAGGCGCAAGATCACGTCGAGCCCCTCGCTCATGCGCTCGCGCTGAGTGGAGGGATCGATGCCGAGCATCATGGCGTCGGAGGTGAGCAGGCCCGGCCCCGCGCCGAACATGACCCGCCCCATGGTCATGTGGTCGAGCTGCACGATCCGGTTCGCCACCATGAGAGGATTGTGATAGGGCAGCGACACCACGCCGGTGCCGAGCCGAATGCGCTTCGTCCGCTCGGCGGCGGCGGCTATGAGCAGCTCCGGCGAGCTGATGATCTCGAAGCCCGCCGAGTGGTGCTCGCCGATCCAGGCTTCCTCGTAGCCGAGCTTGTCGAGCCATTCGACGAGCTCGATATCGCGGCGCAGCGCGAGCGTCGGGTCCTCGTCGATCGGATGAAACGGCGCCAGGAAAATGCCGCTGCGGAGTGTCGAGCCGGCCATGAGCGATGCCCCTTTTCTTCGTTCGAACGCGCAAGCGAGCGACGGTTTCGCCTCATTCTGCCGGTTGGCGCGGCGCAGCACAATCGGAAGCGCCCCGAGCGCATGTCGGCGCCGTCTGAACCCGCGGATTGTCACCTCGCGGCACCGCTCCTATGATTACAGACCGCCATAGCGTGGAAGATCCCGTGACCCGCACTCCCTCGCAACCCCTCGGCGCTTACCCGCGCGTCCGCATGCGCCGCAACCGGCGCGACGAATGGACGCGGCGCATGGTCGCCGAGAACATCCTCACATCCGCGGACTTCATATGGCCGGTCTTCGTGCACGAGGGCCCGGCCGCGCGCTCGGCGGTGCCGTCCATGCCCCACGTCGACCGCCTTTCGATTCCGGCGCTGGTGGACGCCGCGGGCGAGGCGAAGAGCCTCGGCATTCCCTGCGTCGCGCTATTCCCGGTAACGCCGCTCGAGCGCAAGTCGGCCGATGGCGCGGAGGCCGTCAATCCCGAGAACCTCGTGTGCCGCGCCGTGCGGGCGGTCAAGGCGGCGCATCCCGATCTCGGCGTGCTCTGCGACGTCGCGCTCGATCCCTTCACGACCCACGGCCACGACGGCGTCCTCCGCGACGGCGACGTCGCCAACGACGAGAGCGTGGAAATCCTCACTCGCCAGGCATTGGTGCAAGCCGAGGCCGGCTGCGACATCATCGCGCCATCGGATATGATGGACGGGCGCGTCGGCGCGATCCGCGATGCCCTCGACGAAGCCGGGCTCGGGCGGGTCAAGATCATGTCCTATGCGGCGAAATACGCCTCGGGCTTTTACGGTCCGTTCCGCGACGCGCTCGGCTCCAAATCCAATCTCGGCAAAGCCGACAAGCGCACCTATCAGATGAACCCCGCCAATACCGACGAGGCGCTCCGCGAGGTGGCGCTCGACCTCGCCGAGGGCGCGGACATGGTGATGGTGAAGCCCGCGATGCCTTATCTCGACGTGGTGCGGCGGGTGAAGGAACGCTTCGGCGTGCCGACCTTCGCCTATCAGGTCAGCGGCGAGTACGCGATGCTGCATGCGGCGATCGAGAAAGGCTGGCTCGACGACAGCGTCATCCTAGAGAGTCTGATCGGCATGAAACGCGCGGGCGCGGACGGCATTCTCACCTACAGCGCGGTCGACGCCGCGCGCCGGATCAGGAAAGGCTGAGCGCGCGCTCGAAAAAAGCGAGAATCGCGCGGTCATGCCAAGTGCCGCCGCGGCGATCGTGGAACCCGACGTGGCCGCCCTTGGGCTGCACCATCGGCAGCAAGCGCCGATTGCGCGACCAGTCATACTCGCGATAGGGGGCGTCGGGCACGATGGGATCATCGAGCGCGTGGATCACCAGGGTCGGCACCGCGATCTCGTCGATGAAGATTTGCGAGGAATTTCGCCTGTAATAATCCTCGGCACCGGCGAAACCGTTCCTGGGCGCCGTGAACCGCTCGTCGAATTGCCATAGGTTCTGAGCGCCGAGCGCCGCGAGGCGCTCCTCCGGCGTCACTGCCGAAGCCGGTGCCAGGGCCTCGCGTTGGCACTCCCGGAGAAAATACCAGTGATAAAGCGCGTTGCGAGGCGCGGCGAGCCGGTGAGCGGTCGCCGTGAGATCGAGCGGGGCCGAGACCGTCGCGGCCGCGGAGATGACCGCGCTCGACCCGGCTTCACCGAGGTACTTCAGCAGAAGATTGCCGCCGAGGGAGAATCCCACCGCGACCATGCCGCTCCCGGTCACAGCCGAGGGGAGCGCAGCCAGCATCAACCGGAGGTCCTCGCTCTGCCCTGCGTGATAATGCAACCTGCACCGCGCCCGCGTCGGTCCCGCGCCCCGGAGATTGAGGCGCAGCACCGGAAATCCCGCGCCCAGCAGGGATGCGGCGCCGGCGCGAATGTAGACGCTGTCCTCGCATCCGGTGAGACCGTGGATTAGCACCGCGACGGGGCGACGTCCCGCAGTCTCGGTGCTCGGCTGGTGCAGGACCGCAGACGCGCGGTCGCCACTTTGGCTGTCGAGCGGCAGGACGATCCGCTCGCTCGCATAGGCTTTGAGACTGATAGCGGGTCGGCGCAGAAAGTTCCGAACCGACTGGAGGTCGCCGCCGAGCCATGGCGCCCGTTCCCTGAAGTCAGGCAACCGCAGGCTGATTGGCGCAGCCGCGCGGAGTGCGCGATGGTGGGATGCGTGATCGTAGAGGCTGTCCATGCTCGGCAATAACGTTTTAACCCGGCCGTCTCGTCCAAGCCTGGCCGATCCGACGGCACGGATATCTTTGTGATGATCAGCGGCGAAATAATGGCACCGGGAGGTTGACCGGACGCTCGCGAGCGGACGATAAATGGTCACCGATGTCGACTGCACCGACGCCCGGGGGAAATAGGATCGGCCGCATCACGAAGGGAAACCGGAGCATGAGTGCAGCTGAGACGCCGTTGGATCCGGAGCGTCGGCGCGTCTTCATCCTGTCCTCCGGCCGCTCCGGCTCCACCCTGCTCGCCTCGATCTTGGCCGACGCGGGTGCCGAGTTTGCCATGCGCACCCCCGAGCAATGGGACCCCGGCACCGGCGCTCTCGAGCATCCCGAGCTTCACCGCATGGCGGCCTGGATGGGCTATGCCTACGACCTTTCCGCGGACCGGCCGGGCATTGGGCCGCGACGATATCTGTGGGATTTCTATCGCTCGATGGGGAAGTCGCGGCTCCGCAGCCTCCTGCGCGTGGCTCGCTACATCAAAGGGGAAGGCGCGGATTTCGCCGTCCAGCCTGCGTTCAAGATGGGCTATTTCCCGACCATCATCGTGAGCTACCGCCGGTTCGAGGCCTTCGCGACCAGCAGTGGACTGATGCGCGGGCATTCCAACCTCGAGACGCTCGTCAAGTACTACAACCGCGTCAACCGCAACGCGCTGCTGTTGCTGAGGATGTTCGGCGGCTGCGTGGTGAGCTACGAGCCGTTGAGCGATGTGCATGACACGTCCTGGGCGCATCCGCTCGCAACCGCCACGGGCCTGCAGGCGGATGCATTGATCGCCGCGCGCAACCGCCGGCTCCGAGGATCCGCTCGCCGAGATGAGCCGCAGCCCCTCGATGCGACCACGTCCGAGACCTTCGCGAGCCTCGATGCATTGCGTGGCCTCGCGATTCCGCCGAGCGCCCAAGCCCTCCGATCTTGGCGCGGAAAGACCAGCCAGCCGCAGGCGCGCCCGGCGATCGGCACCGCGAGCGATGCATCTGCCATCACCTCAACCGTCACCCCGGCATCATCCAAGTGAGCTCGTGTTTGTTGTGGTGGAGATGCAGCAGCCGTGAGCCCGGGATGGCGGCGAAGCGGCGCGCGGTTTCGTGGTCGGTTGCACCTTGGAACTTTAGTGTGCAGACGAAGCGCCGGCAGGTTCCTGCGTCGAGCCAACGCTCGACCAGCCTAAGCAGCCGCGCGGGATAGCACACCACGTCCGAGAACAGCCAATCGATCGGGCCGAGCGCGCGGGGATCGAGACCGAAGGCGCTCTCGCGCCGCATTTCGACGCCGGCCATGGCTGCGATACCGGGATCGAGCGGTGCCTTGTCGACGCTGATCACCCGCGCACCCAATTTCGCGAGCACCCAGGTCCAGCCGCCGGGGCTGCTGCCGAGATCGAGGCAGAGCTCGCCGCGCTTCGGATGCGCTCCCAGCAGTGTCAGCGCCTCCCAGAGCTTGAGATAAGCGCGGCTCGGCGGCGCCTGCTTGTCCTCGACGAAGCGCGCCTCGCCGTTCGGAAACGGACTCGCGCAGCGGGCCGAGGCCAGCAGGGTGCCGGCGTCGACGAGGGTCCAGGAGCCCAGCGGCGCCGTGGGAGCGGGCGCGGGAAAGACGAGCGGCTTCGCCGACACCTTCAGCAACTTCGCCTCGATGAGCGCCGCACGCCGGTGCTGCGAACATGGGTAGAGCGCCCAGTTACGCTGGATCGCGCGCAGTCGCTTGGCGGCATCCCCGATGGAGGCGATCGGTATCTCGACGGGATCGAGCCAG